>SESB01002325.1_pt1 | contig 11289 bp, 10 predicted proteins | sample 3171441 | NCBI WGS metagenome assembly SESB01 (sample SAMN06051867, study PRJNA518727) | freshwater metagenome | biome: subpolar coniferous forest; feature: holomictic lake; material: water; isolation source: holomictic Lake 227, 6 m depth | place: Canada: near Kenora, Ontario | collected...
AAATTGTTGTTGAATGGCCTGGCTCCTGATGAGATTGTAAAGTTGCTTGACATTGACATGCAAACCGTCCTGACGATTACCCAACCATCTGAAACAGTACATGGCCGCCACAAAAAAATCTTATTATCAGGATGTGATACACCTTTTTCTGTTCATCGACTGGATCATGACTCTTCCCAATGAACTGAAAAAAAGTTTCTCTCAACGGGTATTTGCTTATGAGGAGGAAAGAAAAATGAGATTTATCAGCAGTGTAGAAGAACTGGGCATGTTGGCAAACGCCAGGGAAATGGTTGCCGAAGTGATTTCCACAAGGTTTTCTCAAATTCCTGAAAAAATTATTAAAGCAATTTCTATAATTGAAGATCGAAATATTTTGAAAGAACTACTTAAAAAAGCAGTGTTAACCCGATCACTTGAACAGTTTGAGTCTGAATTTCAAAGTTATGCAAACTTGCTGGACGTTGACATGCAGACCCGATGATTGTACAGCCACCTGGAACAGAACATTGATGGTCTCACAAAAGACCAGTTCCGACCACAAAGAGGAGTTGAATTAACTTGCGGCTTAATAGATTATTTTCCGGCGTTGCCCTGATCTTTTTTTTATTGTTGATATCTTTCGTCTCTGCATCTGCTGCAGATCGTGTGCTGGTGTTGCCGTTTTATATCCAGTCCGACAGCGATCTGTCTTTTCTTCAAAAAGGTATTTCCCAGATGCTGGCATCCCGCCTGGCTTCGGATCAATCCATTGAAGTTATCAATTGGGACGATTCGCCTTCTGCAAATATTTCCAAACCTATCGGCGAAGCGGCTGTGATGTCTGCTGCCGCGAAACTGAAAGCTGGTTTCGTATCTTACGGAACTGTCACGGTCGCCAATGATAGCGTTCGCACGGACGCCCGGCTTGTCCGTACTGCGGATGGAACTCCCAAGGTAGTCTTCAGTCAGACCGGGACAAACCAGGGAGACGCCTTACAGCATGTCAAATTATATGCAGCAGAAATCCTGAAGGCTTTAGGCTCGGAGGCATCTGTTTTGACGCAGCCCGCATTAAAACCTCAGCAGCAAAAGACGGCTGTGGATGAAAGTCACCGCCATCCTGACTCCCTGTGGACTGGAGCGGTTTCCACCGGCTCGACACCGATTCGTATGATGGCATCTGATGGAAAAACCGAGGCAAACGTCTGGAGAAGCCTCAAATTCAAAGCGGAAATCAAAAGCCTGGCCATTGGTGATGTTCTTGGCGACAAGCAAAACACGCTGGTCATCATTAATGACAATTCCGTATCGTTATACCGATATGTCGCCGGAAAGCTTGAGCTGATAGACGAGGTCATTGGCGAGAAGGATAATACCGCCATTCGTGTGGATGTTGCAGATATCAATCAAAATGGCCGCGCCGAGATTTTTGTTACCAATCTTTATAGCGACAAAACCCAGTTAAAATCATACGTATTGGAGTGGGATGGAACAAAACTTGAAAAAATTGTTCAGGATGCCAACTGGTATTTCAGAGTTATGACGGTTCCGGGGAAAAAAGCAGTTTTGCTGGGACAACAGAGGGGAATAACAGAGCTTTTCTCAAAAGGCATTTACATTATGGCATGGATGAATGGAACTTACTCGGAGTCTTCCTTGGCGGATGTCCCACGGGGATTGTTGTTGTATGCATTTTCATCCGGAAATGCTACTAATGAGGGCAAGGAAATGACGGTTGCGTTAACGTCCGATCTTCGGCTTCGCGTTTTTGATAAATCCGGAGATATGGAATGGACAAGTAAGGACAAGTTTACTGGCGGTGGGGGTTATATGCCATACCCTGTTGACGTTAATGACTCCAAATCTTCCCGGGAACTGCGGAATAAACGCTACTATCTGCCACAACGAGTGTTTATTTCCGATATAGACAAAGATGGAACCAATGAAGTAATTCTGATTAATAACAAGGATTATGCGAAGAATTTGCTACCCAATCTCCGGTTTTTCAAAAGTGGGCATGTTGAATGCTTGCAGTGGGAAGGTTTGGCGTTTGGTTCAAAATGGAGAACCACGGATGTATCTGGCCAGATCAGCGATATGGTCGTAGGAGATCTGAACAATGACGGGGTGGATGAAATCGTGTATTCCGTGGTGGATGTTCCTGGCTCGGCCTTTAACAGCGCCCGAAGCTACCTGATTTCATGGCAGTTGGGGAAATGAAGTTACTGGTAATCGCCGTATTTTTGTGAGAATTTTATCCAAAGGAGATGGCATGCAAAAAAACAAACGAAGTGTTTTGATGGGAATTTCTGTTCTGATGAGTTTAACGATCCTGCTGACGATCTATACGGATTTTGCCGCAGCAGCGGGCAAAGAAGCCAAAATTGGCCTGGCATTCAGCATGACCGGCGCAGCCGCTGGATATGGCTCCACCCAAAAGAACGGCGTGCAACTGGCGGTGGACGAAATCAATGCCGCCGCCGGAGCCGACGGCCTCAAGCTGATACCGATTTTTGATGATGACGCCAGCACCCCCCAACAGGGCATCAATGTGTTCAATAAATTCATCAACGCCGACAAGGTGTCGCTCATCATCGGGCCGACTCTAAGCAACACCGCCCAGGTGACCGACCGCATCGCCCAACAGGCTGGCGTGCCGGTGCTTGCCATCAGCAACACAGCCAAAGGCATCACTGAAATCGGCGATTTTATCTTTCGCGACTCGCTCACTGAAATGGTGGTAATCCCAAACACCATCAAGATCGCCAAGGAAAAACTCAAGGTGAACAAAGTGGCGCTGCTCTACGGCAATGACGATGCTTTTACCAAGGCCGGTTATGAAGCTTTTAAAAAAGCCCTGGAAGATGCCGGCATCACCATTTTAAATGAGCAGACCTTTGCAAAGGGAGATCGCGATTTTTCCCCGCAGCTCACCCAGATCAAAGCCCAGAATCCGGATGCCATCGTGGTGTCGGCTCTGGTAGAGGAAGCCTCCGGTATAGTCAGCCAAGCGCGCAAACTGGATATTCCCAAATCAATTCCGATCATCGGCGGCAACGGCTTCAATTCCCCGAACCTCATGAAAAACGCCGGTGAGGCTGCGGAAGGCGTGATCGTTGGCGCCGCCTGGAATGCAAGCTCCGCCAGTCCACTCAATCGCAAGTTTTTAGAGGCTTACAGCAGCAAGTACGGAGCATTGCCCGACCAGTTCGCCGCCCAGGCTTATGCCGGCGTTTATATTGCCTACCATGCCATCAGCAAAGCCTCTTCTCCGGATGATCGCAAGGCTATTCGGGATGCTCTGGCCCAGATCAAAGGCATGAACACGGTTTTGGGAACATTCTCCTTTACCGATGGCCGCGATGCAGATTATGTTCCAGTGGTTCAGGCGGTCAAGAACGGCAAATTTGCGATTTTTGGCGAATAAATCAACTGAATATGAACCTTCTCCTGCAACAACTTGTCAACGGCCTGTTCATCGGTAGCGTCTATGGTCTGTTCGCCGTGGGTTATACGCTGGTTTTCGGGGTATTGGATATCCTGAATCTGGCCCATCCCGCCGTGTTCACTCTGGGGGGGCTGACTGCTCTGTGGCTGGTGGAAACAGCGGGGCTGAGACTCTGGCAGGCATTCCCCATAGCGGTGCTGGTAGCCGGGCTGCTGGGGCTGTTGCTTGACCGGGTGGCTTTTGCTCCGCTGCGTCAGCGTGCGGACACTTATTTTTCCGGCCTTATTTCCAGCATCGCCATGGCCATCATGTTCGAAAGCGTAGCTCTTGGTTTATTTGGAGCTCACACAGTGCGCTTTCCGGCAAATACCGTGCCGCTACATATCTGGCGATTTGCCGGCGTTACGGTGACTTCCCTGCAGGTGGAAATCGTTGCAGTGGCGTTGCTCCTGATGGTGGGGCTTACCCAGTTTCTCAAACACAGTCGCACAGGCAAGGCCATCCGCGCCGTGGCGGAAAACGACCGGATGGCGCGTCTTCTTGGCATTCATGTGGATGGGATTATCGCTTTCACTTTTTTTATCTCGTCGGCGCTCGGCGGCGCAGCCGGGATACTCTTTGGCCTGTACTTTGATTCGCTTTCTCCGGATATGGGGCGTTCCATTGAACTCAAAGGCCTGGCCGTGATTGTTCTGGGTGGCATGGGAAGTATTCCAGGCGCCATTGCCGGAGGATTGGCTTTTGGTTTAAGCGAGGTACTAACAGTGGCCATTACCGGCACCTCCAACCTGCGGGACGCTGTGGCATTCGCCGTGTTGTTCGCCATCCTGCTGCTGCGGCCATCCGGGATTCTGGGCCGGGGCCGGATGCGGGAGGCTTAAGCAGAAATGGCCCAATTGTCATATTTCTTCTCGGTTTACGGCAGTCTTGTCAACTTCATCGGGATCAATGCTCTGCTGGCCTTGAGCCTTTATGTGACACTTTCCGCAGGTCAACTGTCGCTCGGCAATGCTGCATTTGCAGGGATTGGCGGCTACACGGCGGGAATTCTCACCACCCGGTTTGGCGTTCCATATATGATGTCGCTCCTGGCGGGTGCGCTGGTGGCTGCGCTGGTGGGATTTCTGCTCGGAATGCCGGTATTGCGTTTGCGGGGCGTATTTCTGGCCATGGCGACCCTCAGCTTCGGCGAGGTGGTGCGCATCGCCGCCGTAAATCTGAAGATCACCGGCGGGGCGGAAGGGCTTATGGGCATGCCGACCCATACCAAAACATGGTTTATCTATCTGATGATCATCGGAGTATGCTATTTCCTGGCGAAACTTCGCTATTCAAGTATTGGCTGGAGCTTTGAAAGCATCCGCGAAGATGAAACAGCAGCCTCCGCCATGGGTATCAACACTACTTATTACAAAACCCTGGCATTTACGATCGGGGCTTTTATCGCCGGTCTGGCTGGAGCCATGTACGCCCATCTCAATTATATCATCACTCCGGGTGAGTTCGGATTTTCAGCGGCCGTTAATTTGTTGACATATTGTATTGTAGGCGGAAGTCGGGTGTGGTACGGCCCGGTACTTGGAGCAGCGCTGCTTACCGCCCTGCCGGAGATTCTTCGTGGTATCGGGGTAACTGCAGGACCCATTCGCATGTTTGTCAACGGGTTGATACTTCTTATTGTTATTTTGTTTTTACCCAATGGCCTGGTTTCCCTGTTTCAACACCGCAAGACGGTTGATGCCAGTGTTCTGGCTGGTGTTGGGATAGGCGAGAAATAACCGATGCTGCTGGACATCAACAATATTACCCGCTACTTTGGAGGGCTATGCGCCCTGGAGAGTGTGTCTTTTGGTGTCAAAGGCGGGAGCGTGCATGGCCTGATCGGCCCTAATGGAGCAGGCAAAACCACTCTCATCAACATTTTAAGCGGCATTACGCACGCAACCTCCGGAAACCTGCGATTGGGCGACCAGCGGATCGAAACTTTTCCCGCCCACAAGGTTGCGGCTCTGGGTGTCGCCCGGACTTTTCAAAACATCCGCCTGTTTCCTGTTCTGACCAGTCTTGAGAATGTCATTGCCGGACAGCACCTGGTGGCTCCTCGTCCATTGTTTCCCTGTCTGATGTGTCTGTCCGGGGCGCGGCGGCAGGAAGCTGCTTATCAAAAGCAGTCTCTGGATATTTTGGTGCGTGTGGGACTGGGTGACAGAGCGGATTTTCCTGCGCAGCATCTGTCTTACGGCGAACGTCGGCGTTTGGAAATTGCCCGCGCTCTTGCATCTCGTCCACGCCTGCTGTTGCTTGATGAACCGGTAGCCGGGATGCGCCGCGAGGAAATGTTGGGGGTTGCAGCACTGATCCGGTCTTTGGTCAGCGAAGGTATGACGATCCTTCTGATTGAACACAATATGGCTTTTGTGATGGATTTGTGTTCACAGATCACAGTCCTGAACTTCGGTAGCGTTATCACCACAGGCAGCCCAGCCGAAGTGGGCATGCATCCGGAAGTAATCGAAGCCTATCTGGGAAAGAGCGATCACCATGCTTGAAGTAACGGATTTGACCGTGGCTTATGGCCTGATTGAGGCCGTACACAAGATATCCTTCAAGGTGCCGTCGGGGACAGTTGTAACACTCATCGGCCCCAACGGCGCCGGAAAATCCACGACACTCAATGCGCTGAGTGGTGTTGCACCTATGCGTGGCGGACGAATTCTGCTGGATGGGCAGGACATCAGCAGTTGGAGTGTGCATCGGCGAGTGGCTGCTGGCCTGGTGCAGGTACCAGAAGGACGGCTGGTGCTGGCCGGCATGAGTGTGCGGGAGAATCTGGAGCTGGGCGCCTACCGGCGTCCGCGAGGGGATGTCGCAACCGATATAAGGGATATGGAGGCTCGCTTTCCGATCTTGTACGAGCGTCGCAATGCTGCGGCGGGTACGCTATCCGGAGGTGAACAACAGATGCTGGCTATTGCTCGCGGACTTATGGCCCATCCCAAACTTCTGTTGCTTGACGAACCTTCTCTGGGGCTGGCGCCCCTTTTGGTGCGTACTGTCTTTGAAATTGTCAGCGAATTGCGGAACAGTGGCCTGACTATTTTGCTGGTCGAACAAAATGCCCGCCAGGCTCTGAGCGTGTCTTCTTATGCCTATGTGATTGAAAGCGGAAAAATTGTGCTGGAAGGACCGGCTGCCGAATTGCGTTCCGACCCTGCGGTGATTCGAACCTATCTGGGTCAGGGGGTGTAAACGTGACAGGCAGTGGCGAATAATTAAGTTTTGGGTTTTATTTGGATGTCTTCATTAATCATTTATTGAAAAAGGAGTGACTCGATGAAAAAGACGTTGATTACGATGTTGTTGTTGGGAATGCTGGCTGCACCGGTGTTTGCTGCAGAAACCATCAAGATCGCCATTACCGGCCCCTTCACTGGCGGCTCTGCGCCGATGGGTGCTTCCATGCGCGATGGAGCAAAACTTGCTATAGCCGAGATCAATGCTGGCGGCGGAGTCAGTGTAGGCGACAAGAAAATGCAATTTGAAGTGATTGAAAGGGATGATGAGGCCAAGAATGATCGTGGCGCGCTGATCGCCCAGGAGTTGGCTTCAATGAGCGATCTTTCCGGAGTGATCGGTTCGGTGAATACCGGTGTCGTTCTTGCCGGAGACAAGCATTTTCAGGAAAAAGGCATTACCAAAATCATTACCCCCGCAGCAGGCTCCGCTTCCATGACCCAGTGGAGCAAGGCGGGTGTGCCGGATCTGTCGATTTTCCGATTTGCTGCTCATGATGGTATTCAGTCCGAAATGGTGGTGGAAGAAGCGATCAACAGAAAATTCACCAAGGTGGCGCTTATGTACGATGCCACCAACTATGGCGTTTCCGGCCGAGACGATATGCTGGATCAAATCAAAAAACAGGGAAACAAACTGGAAGTGGTCGCCTCCGAAAAATTCAACATCGGCGACAAGGACATGACTGCCCAATTGCTGCGGGCCAAATCAGCCGGCGCCCAGGCGATATTGATATGGGGCATTGGCCCGGAGCTGGCTGCATTTGCAAACGGCATGGCGAAAATGGAAATGAAGATGCCGCTTATCGGCGGCTGGACACTTTCCATGTCCAACTTCATTGATAACGCGGCCAAGAACGGCAACGGCACACTGATGCCGCAGACCTTTATCGAAGAACCCATCACGCCCAAAGTCAAGAGTTTCATTGATGGCTATCACAAAGCTTATAACGTTACTCGTATTGCATCTCCGGTATCTGCTGCGCAAGGGTATGACGCTGTTTTCATTTTTGCGGCCGCAGTAAAACAGGCTCAAAGCCTGGACACCCGAAAGATCAAGGAAGCACTTGAAGATTTACGCGACCCGGTGGAGGGTGTAATCACCACATGGAAGCGTCCTTTCAGCAAGTGGGATCCAGCCAATGAGCAGACCCATGAAGCCTTTCGCCGCGAACAAGTCGTGATGGGCATGGTCCAGGACGGACGTGTCGTTTTCGGCAATGACTCCGACCGTCAGCGTCTTATCAAAAACGCATCCAAATAAGGATTGAGGGGCAGGAAAGAAGGGTGCAGGGATATGATTGGTCGCCCTGCACCCTGTTTCTGATACCTTCGGGAAAATCGCACTATGGATTCTATCATCATTGCCCAGATGGTCGTAAGCGGCGCCTTGATGGGCCTGGTTTACGCACTTATCGCCTATGGCTTTCAGCTTACTTTCTCCACCAGCAAAAGCATCAATTTTGGTCAGGGCGAGCTGGTGATGCTTTCAGCTTTCTTCAGCCTGACGCTACTCGATTGGGGTGTGCCTTTCTGGTTGATGGTTCCCGGCGGTTTGCTTTTTGGCGTGGTCCTCGGTCTGGCGGTTGAACGTGCAGGCGTGCGCCTGGCTCTGGAACAGAAGAGCGAGGGCTGGATTCTCCTTACCATTATCATTGGCCTGCTGGGTTTTTCCGCTGCCGAGAATATCTGGGGCCGCGATGATCGCCCGTTTCCTACACCCATTTCATCAGATGCCATGCAGTTTTTTGGCGTCAGTATTACGCCGCTGGAGATTTCGGTGGCTATCGGTGTATTTTCCCTGATGGGCCTGATTGAGCTGTTTAAACGAAAGACCCTTCTGGGCAAGGCTTTTGAAGCAGTATCAGCGGACCGCGACGCGGCGGAATTGATGGGAATTTCAGCCACTCGCACCGTAATGCTCTCTTATGGCTTGTCCGGACTGGTGGCGGCAATGGCTGGCATTCTTGTCTCACCAATTACCACTGTCGGCCCTACCATGGCCTCAGCCCTGATTCTGAAAGCTTTTTCAGTGGCGGTTGTAGCCGGTCTTGATTCCGGCTTCGGGGTTGTTGTAGTCGGTATTTTTTTAGGTGCGCTGGAAAGTTTGACCAGTTTCTATCTTGGCAGCGGCTGGCGTGAAGCGCCCGGATTGATTCTGCTGATTCTTGCGCTGGCTGTTCGTCCCAACGGCGTATTCGGCAAAGCAACCATTCGCAAAGTTTGAGGCTTTTTACTAAATCATTTAGATTGATACCTGGCGGATCATGTTAAAACGACTGTTACTTATTCGTGGTGCGGAAATTGTTGTACTTGCGCTGCTTGCCGCCATTCCTCTGATGGTAAGCAATTCCTATGTACTCGGGCTGCTGACCCTGCTGGCCATCTACGGAATTCTGCTGATTGGGCTGGATGTTACAGTAGGCTATCTGGGTCAGGTGAATCTTGCCCATGCCGCTTTCCTTGGACTTGGCGCTTATGCTGCCGGTCTTAGTGTCTCGCTGCTGGGGTTTGGCATGTTGAGCGCACTTGCAGTCAGCATGTTGGTGGGCCTGATCCTTGGTGGTCTTCTTGCTTTTCCGGCGCTGCGTCTGGAAGGTCCCCAATTTGCTCTTGCGACCTTGAGTTTCTCGGCTCTGAGTACGACCGTTCTGAACGAATGGGAAGGATTGACCGGCGGTGCGCAGGGCCTGCATGTCAGTCGCCCAATATTCTGGGGACACTCGGTGAATGCTCAGGGTTTTTACTGGCTGTGCCTGATTTTTCTGGCCTTGGTTTGGCTGGCGATGCGCAATCTGCTTTCCTCGCAGTGGGGACGTGCTTTTGAAGCCCTGCGCGACAGCCCGATCGCAACCGATGCAATGGGTGTGGGCACCTATCGTCATAAAGTGGCGGGCTTCGCCATGGGTTCGGCGCTGGGCAGTTTGGCGGGTGGGCTCTATGCTTTTAATTTCCAGTATTTACAGCCTCAGAGCTTTGTTTATGAACTCATGGTCATCCTGCTGCTGGGGGTGGTTTTGGGTGGCAGGAAGAGTTTATGGGGTGCTTTTTTTGGCGCTTCCCTGGTTGCTCTGCTGCCCAATTTGCTGTCTAACCGGCTGCTATTCGAAGTTATTTCAGCGCTCGGCTTGCTGGCAGCTCTGCTGGCGGGAGTACGGGGTCTGATGAAAAAGACCACCCAGCCGTTTCAGGCGATTGCGCCGATTCTTGCCATGGGTTTGCTTGTGGTGGGGAGTATGTTTGTGAAAAATACCGAGGATTGGCGCAAGGCTATTTTCGCTCTGATGCTGTTCTCTGTGGTGGTTGGGTTGCCTGAAGGCCTGATGGGATTCGCCGCCCGTTTTCTAACACAACTATTCCGCATTGATCCGCCGGCGCTGCCTCCTGCGGCTATTCTGGATACGGTGCTTCCGGCAAAGTCGTCGGATGGCGGACCTCTCCTCGAGCTGCACGACTTGAAGCGCTATTTTGGCGGTGTCAAAGCTGTTGACGGGATTTCCATAACGGTGCATTCCGGCAATATCCACGGATTAATTGGTCCAAACGGGTCCGGCAAGAGTACCGCTGTGAATGTCATTTCCGGACTTTACGCCCCCTCCTCGGGAGAAATGCTGCTGCATGGCAAGGCATTGCCCAGTGGCATGTTCAATGTGGCTCGTACAGGTATTTCGCGGACTTTCCAGAATCTGCAGCTCTTTAGCGAATTATCCGCCCTTGACAATGTCATGGTTGCAATGAAAGGGGTTTACCGCGCCCCATTGCCGCTGGTGCTGATGGGGCTGGCCAGGGGAGAGGAAAAGCGCGCCCAATCTGATGCGCTGGCCTTGCTTGAGCTGGTCAGGCTCAAGCATCATGCGCGCATCAGCGCCAAGGACTTGACCTACGGGGACCAGCGTTTCCTGGAAATCGCAAGGGCCTTGGCGCGCAAACCAGAGCTGCTGATTCTGGATGAACCTGCCGCTGGCTTGGCTCTTCCCGATGTGCACAAATTGGTGGAAATGATCTGGCGTATTCACGAGCGCGGCATCACCATCATTCTTATTGAGCATCACATGGATGTTGTAAGCGAATTATGCGATGTGGTAACGGTGCTTGATGGAGGCAGGGTTATCGCGGAAGGCTCCGCTGAAGAAGTAAAGCGTGATCCCAGGGTGATCAAGGCTTATCTGGGGACTGTGGATGAAGCAACCTCTGCTAAAATTACGAATTAGAAATCAGCTATCAGCTATACTGCGAACGGGCATAATCTGCGCTTTTCATAAACTCCCTCTCCCAGCGGGGGAGGGTTGGGGTGGGGGATCAAAGACGTAAAATTATGCCTGTTCGCAGTATATCAAGTATTGGGAATTGGGACTTAAATATACTTCATAATTCATAATTATACGAAAGATACAAAGATGTTAGTCGTAGAAAATCTATACGCAGGCTATGGCGCCAGCAAGGTACTGACAGGTGCTTCCCTGGAAGTGGCTCGGGGCAAGATAGTGGCTCTGATCGGCGCCAACGGAGCGGGTAAAACCACCACCATGCGCGCCATATCGGGGATGCTAAAACCAGACAAGGGGC
>SESB01002326.1_pt1 | contig 11287 bp, 10 predicted proteins | sample 3171441 | NCBI WGS metagenome assembly SESB01 (sample SAMN06051867, study PRJNA518727) | freshwater metagenome | biome: subpolar coniferous forest; feature: holomictic lake; material: water; isolation source: holomictic Lake 227, 6 m depth | place: Canada: near Kenora, Ontario | collected...
GTTCGATCTCTTTCACGAACATTCAAGTCTTCTGCGTGTTCATAATATTTCAAGAAACGATCAAATTCCATAGCAGCTACACGTTTCAGTACGTCTTCCTTGCTTACATCAGCAAATTTTTCTGCTAACATCGGAACATAGGTTTCGTAATCACCATGACTAATATCGGCAGACAATAATTTATCCATGAACGAAAAGAACTGTTTTCTACAAACGTCTTTTCCACTTGGAATATCCATTTTATGGAACTGTGAATTATTGATGCGTTCAATTTGTTTGAACTTGTACATCTCTTTCGCGTGAACGATTGAAATACAAATTCCTTGTAAACCTGCACGGCCAGTTCGTCCACTTCTGTGCGTGTAAATTTCGATATCGTCTGGTAATTCGAAATTAATTACGTGGGTGATACCTTGCACATCAATACCTCGGGCTGCTACGTCCGTTGCTATTAACAACTGCAAAGTCTTATCACGGAATTGACCCATTACTTTATCGCGTTGACCTTGGGTAAGATCACCATGTAAAGCATCAATATCATAACCTTCACGAGTTAATCGTTCAGAAATTTCCTGTGCATCCAATTTAGTTCTAGTGAAAATGATACCATAGATTCCTGGATTGAAATCGATGATTCTTTTCAAAGTATCATAACGGTGTTGCGCAGTAGTAACATAATATTGATGGTCAATATTTTTGTTGGCAGTATTTACTTTACCAACAATTACTTCTTTCGGATCCTTCATGTACTTCTTACTCACTTTACGAATTTCCGTTGGCATTGTAGCACTGAATAACCAGGTACTTTCACGCTTTGGGGTATTCTTTAAAATGAACTCGATATCGTCTTGGAATCCCATGTTCAGCATTTCATCTGCTTCATCCAAAACCACATACTTGATCTGTTCCAGATTGATTGCTTTTCTTTCAATCAAATCAATTAATCTTCCCGGTGTTGCTACCACGATCTGAACGCCTCTTTTTAGGTCACGAATTTGTAACCCGATAGATGCTCCTCCATAAACGGCAACCACAGAAATGCCGGTCATATATTTTTTAAAGAGCTCTATTTCTTTCACAATTTGCATACAAAGTTCTCTAGTAGGGCATACAACTAATGCCTGAGGATACTTTGCAGCTGCGTCAATAATGTGCAGTAATGGTAAACCAAAAGCTGCTGTTTTTCCGGTACCTGTTTGCGCTAAGCCGATAAAATCTTGTGTGCCGCTTAGCAAAATAGGTATTGCTTGTTCTTGTATTGCGGTTGGGTTCACATACCCCAACTCATCGGTTGCCTGAATCAATCTCGCATCAATTCCCAACCCTTCAAATGTCATCATGTATTAAAAAATTTGCGGCAAAGGTACTTTTTTAATAGGGCTTTGCCTTTTTTTTGTTTGTTAAGTTCTCCTGAACCCCTTTATTCTATTGGATTTTAGCGTTTTTAAATAAACCAAAACACCTCTAAAATCCTTATTTTAAAATCCGTTTAATCCCATTAGCCTGTTCAATTAGCTCTTTCAGATATTCAAAATTCTCTTTTTCTAAACAGGATTTGAACTTCCTTAGCTGACTAATATGCTCATTTAGAACATCTAACACATTTTCTTTATTTTGCATAAATATTGGAACCCACATATCAGAATTACTTTTTGCCAAACGAACGGTGCTTTCGAAACCACCGCTGGCTAATTCAAAAATATTATCCTCTCCCCTTTCTTTTTCCAATACGGTATTAGCTAACGCAAAAGAGGTAATATGTGAAATATGACTCACATACGCTACATGCACATCATGTGCTTTGGCATTCATGTATACCAGGTGCATTCCAAGTGTTTCATACATTTTCTCCACCAAGTCTAAGGCATCTGCATCTGTTTCTTCTTTATTACAAATCACAGTAGCCTTATCTATAAAAGCACCAGCTACTGCAGCAGTTGGACCGCTATTTTCTGTTCCCCACATTGGGTGTGTGGCAACAAATCTTCCTCTCTTCGGATGATTTTGAATACATTTTAAAAGTCCTTCTTTCGTTGAACCAACGTCCATTAAAACCTGCAGATGTACCTGATCTAATAAACCTGGCAATAGTTTTTCTGCAGCATTAACAGGTATCGCTAAAATGATTAAGTCAGATTTTACAACTGCTTCGTTTAATGGAACAATTTCATCTACTAATTTTAATTCCAATGCTAATTTCTGGTGCTCGGGATTTGCATCTACACCAATTACCCAATCAGCAAATCCATTTTCTTTCAAAGCCAATGCCATTGATCCACCAATTAAACCGATACCAACTATTGCTACACGCATTTCATTTCATTTAAATTTTTAGTCCAATGCTTTTACTCTTTCTATTGCTTGTTCAAATCTCTCAACCGATCCACAAAGACTTACTCTGATATATCCATTTCCTGCACTTCCAAATATTCCTCCTGGTGTAATAAACACATTAGCTTCGTATAATACTTTATCGCTTAAAGCATAACCATCTTTAAATGTACCCGGAATCTTTGCCCATACAAACATGCCAACCTGATCTTTTGAATACACGCAGTTTAATAAATCCAATAATTCGAAAACTTTTATTCTTCTCGCTGCATACACTTTATTAATACTATCATACCAGTCTTTGTTCAAGCTCAAAGCCTTTGCAGCAGCAAGTTGTAAGGGAAGAAACATTCCGCTATCCATATTACTTTTAAATCGTAGAATTTCATCGATGCGTTCTTTTGCAGCACATAACATACCTACACGCCATCCCGCCATATTAGAACTTTTACTCAAAGAATTTAATTCAATTACAATATCCTTAGCACCAGGAACAGATAGTAAGCTCACTGGTTTTTCATTTAAAATAAAACTATATGGATTATCATGACAGATCAATATCTGATGCTTTAATCCAAAGGCAACAATCTTTGCATATAATGCTTCATTGGGTAATTGACCAGTTGGCATATGCGGATAATTGACCCATAATAATTTCACTTTACTCAAATCCGTTTTTTCTAATGCTTCAAAATCGGGTTCCCAATTTTTGTCTTCGCTCATTTCATATGGTACTGCAACACCACCTGCGAGTTTTACAGCACTACTATAAGTTGGATAACCTGGATTGGGAATTAATGCCTGATCACCTTCATTCAGATAAGTCATGCAGATATGCATAATACCTTCTTTACTTCCAATTAAAGGAAGAATTTCTGTTTCCGGATTGAGTGTTACCTGATACCATGTAGCATACCAATCTCTGATTGCATTTCTTAAAATTGGTGACCCTTTATAACTTTGGTAAGCATGAACATTGGCCTTTGCAGATTCTTCCTGCAAAACCTTTATGACATCAGGGTGAGGCGGCAAATCCGGACTACCGATACCTAAATTAATAATAGCTTTTCCAGCCTTATTCAGCTCATCTATTTCACGAAGTTTTTGCGAAAAATAATATTCGCCAATACCTTCCAATCTTTTTGAAGTACTAAATGCCATAACTATCCTTTTACAAGTTTTCCTTTTTTATAAATTCCAAAAACCTTCACACTATTAGTAAGTGAATCAATCGCCTCCATCACCTGATGAAACTGGTTAAATTGATCAAATTCTAAATCTGCATAAAATCCATATTTAAAATTACTTCCAGGTATTGGCATGCTTTGTAGCTTACTTAAATTGATATCCGCATCAGCTATCAAGGTTAAGACCTTCGATAGGATACCTTTTGAGTGATTTGTTTGAAAATAAATCGAGGCTTTATCTGCATCAGCAATTTGCACAGCTTCCTTTTCTCTCTGTAAAACCAAGAAACGTGTGTAATTATTTTTCATGGTTTGTATATTTGGGGCAATCAGATCCAACCCATACAATTCTGCCGCTAATTTACTCGCAATGGCAGCCACGTGTTTACTTTTATGTTGGTGTACATGTTTTGCACTTAAAGCGGTATCCTCTGTTTCAATTAATTTCCAGTTATACTTTTCTAAATACTCAAGACATTGAAGGATTGCCATTGGATGACTATGTACTTCTTTAATATCTTCCAAATTCACCCCAGGGTTAACCATTAAATTTTGGCTAATACTTAAATAAACCTCACCCACCACTTTCAGCTTACTTTTTTGTAAGAGGTTATAATTAGGAAGGATACTACCAGCAATTGAATTTTCAATAGCCATAATTGCACCACTTGATTCAGACTGATTGGAAGCTACTCTTATTAGATCTCTGAAAGTTGCACAGGGAATTACAGTTACAGACTTCCCGTACATATTTCTGGCAGCTACCTGATGAAAGCTTCCTTCATAACCCTGGATAGCAATCCCTTTTTTACTTTCGAAAACCGTTTTTACAGTCCCAATTAAAGCAGTCTTTTCATTTTCCATAATCAATTCCTTTCGTTCCCCCAATACCGGGCAAAAAAAAACCCGACCTATTGGCCGGGATATGATGTTTCAAGTTTATAATTAAGCTTTAGCAAACAGTACCCGGCTACTTGTTTTAAAGTAGAAATAAAAGAAAAAATAAAATCGAGTATTGTTCAACAATGTTTGCATGATGCTTCAAATATAATCCATTCGCTTATACAAAACAAGGGGCCAGGCGAAAATATTTAGCTAACAAACCTTAGTTTGTCTTGATATTGAGGGGTTTATACAAAAAAAAGGGTCCCTCCGTGGAAACGGAGCGACCTCTAACGATTGCTTGCCATATGAAAATCGGTCATTAGCTAATTCGGAACCGGCAAGCTGAGTCTCACAAACCTCTCAGCACTTAGCTATTCAATAATTTATTTTTTCTTTGCAGCAGTATCAACAGCAGCTTTAGCAGCAGTATCAACTTTAGCAGCAGCAGAATCAACTTTTACAGCAGAAGAATCAACCTTAACTGCAGAAGAATCAACTTTAGCTTCTTTGTTTTCACCAGAACCACAAGCTGCGAATGCTCCAAGAGCAAGAACGAATAATACTTTTTTCATTTTTTGAGTTTTTTTGTTTTGAGGTAATTTACAGTTAATACCCAAAGGACATAAAAGGTAACCTCCCGAATTAATTTTTTTTTGAAAAATATTTTTTGAGCCTTTTTGGGTTACTTTTAACCACTTCATAGTATTAATTACAGTAAAGTGAAATCGGAACAGAACGAACAAGCATTATTAAAAGGACTGGCGAGTAACGACTCAAGGGCTATCGAGACCATCTATAAAGATAATTTTAGTATGGTTCAGGCCTTTGTCTTAAATAATAATGGCTCTTACGACGACGCAAGAGACGTTTTTCAGGAAGCAATGATTGCTCTATATGAAAAGGCACAAAGCGAATCATTTGTATTAACCTGTCAAATCAAAACTTATGTATATTCCATATGCAGGCGTCTATGGCTTAAAAAATTACAACAACTTGGAAGGTTCTCCAACCAAGTCGACAATTTGGATGAAACCATTCCTGTTGAGGAGGATATGGAGATCCACGAAAAACGCAACGCTGAGTTTGCGATAATGGATCGGGCAATGAAGAGTTTGGGAGAGCCTTGTAAAAGTTTATTAGAAGGCTACTATTTGAAAAAGATGGGCATGCAAGAACTGGCGGCAGAATTTGGTTACACAAATGCTGATAATGCTAAAAACCAGAAGTACAAATGCCTGATGAGATTGAAAAAATTGTTTTTTTCGCAATATAATATCGGAGATTAAGTACCATGGACGACATTCAATTACTTGCAAACATCGAAAGTTACCTCGCCGGAGAAATGTCTCCGACAGAAGTAGCTGTTTTCGAAGCCCTTCGCAAAAAAACCCCCGAGATCGACCAAATGGTGGTAGAACATAAACTGTTCCAGCATCAGATTGAAGATTATGCGGCTACTCAAAACATCAAACATACACTTCACGAAGTGCATGCTAAATTATTAGAAAACGGTGATGTTAACGAGGGTGGTGAACTTTCTACAAAAGCACAAGTGGTGCAATTATGGAACAGATATAAACGTGTAACAGCAATTGCTGCATCGGTTGGTGGTGTTATTGCATTGGTAATAAGTGGGCTTGTAGCCTATTTCTCACCTGTGGTTAATGGCAATCAGATTCAACAGTTGAGCAAGGACATCGAGATCATAAAACGTAACCAGCAATACCAAGGCTCTTTAATCAATGAAGTAAAAAGTAAAATCCCTAATGGCGTTACCGTTATTAGTGGAGGATCTGGTTTCTTGATTGATGCGAAAGGATTTATTATTACGAATGCCCACGTACTGAAAGGTACTGCCGCAGTTGTTGTTGATAGTAAAGGGAAAGAGTATAACGCTTCTATCGTACATATAGATACCAAAAAAGACCTGGCAATCTTAAAAATCAACGATGAAGATTTTTCTCCTTTAAAATCTTTACCATACAGTATCGGCAAATCAAATGCTGATCTTGGTGATGAAATATTTACGCTTGGTTACCCTCGCAATGATATTGTATACGGAGTTGGCTACTTAGCTTCTAAAACAGGTTTTAATGGCGATTCATTAAGCTACCAAATTCAAATTAGTGCAAACCCGGGTAACTCTGGAGGACCAGTATTGAATAATAATGGCGAAGTGATTGGTGTGTTAAGTACACGCCAGGCTCAAGCTGATGGTGTTGCTTTTGCAGTAAAATCAAAAAACATTTACGAATGTGTAAATGAGGCAAAAGAAGCTAATGCAGATCTTGAAAACATAAAGATTCCAGCACATTCAAGCATGAAAGGAACCTCTCGTAAATTACAAATCAGTAAAGTTGCTGACTGCGTATTTAATGTGAAGGCTTTCAGTAAAAAATAATTACAGTTGTTTTTTTAATATTTGTAACCACTTCCCACAGAAGTGGTTATTTTTTTACCCTATGACACAAAAAAACAGAGAACAAAAGTTCTCTGTTTTTTAATTTATTCAATCAATTCTATGCCCACAAATTATTGGGATAAACACCATCAGCAACTAATTTATTAATACTTGCCTGAACGTGAGGTGCGTCTTCTTTATAAGTTACCCCAAACCATTGAGCCGATGTTGGAACAACTTTTACAATGCCCTTACCAGATTTCATAAACTGTCCGGTTACAATCGGTATAAAGAATTCAGATTTGATATTCTTTAAATTATTTTCATTATTCAAGAACTCAGCAAATAATGTTTCACAAAAATCAATATAACCTGGAGCAAAACATAAGAAGTTCATACTCACCAAACTATCTTCACTTACCTCATGCAATCCAGTTTCATCTTCATACGTAATGATCCCTTTCCCATTTCGGAAAATACTTGTGCGTTCATTGATATCAGTCAAATTATGATTCGCATCAATAGCACATACCCCACGGCTTACACTTCCAAAATCGCTCAATGTTTTTTTCAACTCATAACCAATGATACTATAGGTTTGCTCATTACATTGGTTCATTAAAAAATCATAGGCTTTTGCAAATGAATCGGTTCCATAATAATCATCTGCATTTATTACTGCAAATGGCTCATTTACTTTACCCTTACAACAGAGTACAGCATGTGCAGTTCCCCAGGGCTTCGTGCGATCTGAGGGTATTTCTCTATCTCCAACAAAAGCTTTTAAATGCTGATACACATAATCAGTTTGTATCTTCCCCGCAAGTTTTGGTTCGAATATGGCTTTAAAGTTTTCGGCGAAATCTTCTCTAATGATAAAAACAACTTTTTCAAATCCTGCTTTTATTGCATCATAAATTGAATAATCCATGATAGTTTCGCCACTGGGGCCAAACGACTGAGTCTGCTTTTGACTACCATAGCGGCTGGCCATACCAGCGGCTAAAATTACAAGTGTAGGTTTCATAAAAAATATATAGAATTTTACGATATAAAGTTACTTGATAATCTTTAAATCCAACTCGGTAATAGTGCAAATAAATACCTCCTTAGCTAAGACTCAAACCCTACAGTTAGGATTTGACCAAAAAGTGCAAATTGACTTATTAAGGCTTGATCTTATTCATCCTGTCATTAGCGGTAATAAATGGTATAAACTTCGCTATTATTTGGAAGATGCCATTGATAAAGGCTTTACTGAAATTGCTAGTTTTGGGGGTGCTTATAGTAATCATATTGTTGCCACAGCTTGCGCCTGTCAGGAACGCAATATAAAAAGTGTCGGTTTTATTAGAGGTGAACAGACGAATCCACTATCGCATACCCTACAAGCGGCAATTTCTTACGGGATGCAATTAGAATTTATAAATAGAACCCAATACCAGAATAAGCAAATAATAATTGAACAAAACGCCGACCAAACCCGTTATTGGATCCCCGAAGGCGGTTATGGAATCTTAGGTGCCAAGGGGGCCACAAGTATTTTGGATGAGGTAGACCTTCGAAAATATACCCATATCGTTGCAGCAGTTGGATCTGGCACTATGATCGCAGGAATTTTAAATGGAACTATGTCACATCAAACTGTAATTGGCATTAGTTCTCAAAAAAACAACTTTAGTCTGGATAATGAAGTATTACAACTAACTGCACCCGAAAATCAGTATAGACTAAAAATGAATCACAACTATCATTTTGGTGGTTTTGCAAAGCATCCGTCTGACCTGCTTGATTTTATGGTGGAATTTTGGAATAAGGAAATGATCCCAACGGATATAGTCTATACAGGTAAACTACTCTTTGCTATCACTGACCTTTTACAAAAACAATATTTTAAACAGGGCGACAAGGTACTGGTAATCCATAGCGGTGGTTTACAAGGCAATCTATCGTTACCAGAAAACAGTTTACCGTTTTAATACTGTCATTAAATATATTTGTATCCCGATGAAGCATCCCATAGTAATCTTTTTCTGCTGTCTCCTATTAGGTAAAAACTCTATTGCCCAGGAAGTATTGCCTGAATTCAAAATAAAGCATATTAGTCCTGGTAAAGTTTTAATCAGCTGGTATAATACCCATCAGAATTGTATAAAATTAAACGTGCAAAGATCTAGCGACAATAATAAATTCGAAACAATTGTATCTGCAAAAAAACCAGCTCTTTATGAGAATAGTTATACAGATACTAAATTAACGAATGATAAAAATGCCTTCTACAGGATTCAATATACAATTAAGGGTGGTTCTATCTATTTTTCAAACACACATAGCATACAGGAAAAAATAATAAATAAGAATACAGCATCAACAATAAACAATAGTAATTGGAAGGCATCCCCATTTGTATTCACAAATATCAATGGCTATATTCAAATCTTAGTAAACAATCCCTCTGATCACGTTTATAGTGTAAAGTTTCAGGATGAGAAAGGGAATGATTTGTTTCAAATAAAAAAAATTGAAACGGATGATTTAATTCTTGATAAAACAAACTTTATACACGGGGGCTGGTTCCAGTTTGAATTATATAAAGATGATGTTCTACTCGAAAAGAATAAAGTTTTTTTAAAGGGAAATTAAAACCACTTTTCAATTATTCTGAAAACAGCGCGCAATCAAAAACGCGCTCGAAATTTTTCTTCACCAAATATTGTATTTCGTCCATGGGTACGGACTTACCCAATTCCTTTTGTAAAGAAGTTACTTGTTTACCTACTATTCCACATGGAACAATGTCGTTATAATAATTCAAATCTGTATTCACATTAAATGCAAAGCCATGCATTGTAATCCAGCGACTACATTTGATGCCCATAGCACAAATTTTTCGCTCCTTACCTGGAATAAGAGGGTCTAACCACACTCCGGTTTCACCTGAACTTCTATCTCCAGTAAGGCCATATTCTGCCATCGTTAAAATGATCACTTCTTCCAAGCTACGCAGATACCATCCCAAATCAGGCTTAAATTTTTCCAAATCTAAAATGGGATAACCCACTAACTGCCCTGGACCGTGAAAAGTAATATCCCCACCCCTATTTATATGGAAATAATCAATCCCCCTTTTGGTTAAAGTCTCTTCATTAATCAATAAATGATCTTCTTTGCCGCTTTTACCTAAGGTATAAACTGGAGGATGTTCTACAAAAAGCAAATAATTATTGGTAGGTATCGCGTCAGGAGTTAATCCTGTTTTTCGAAACAAGGCTTTAAGATCAGCATTATCCTTTAGCAAAGACTCCTGATAATCCCAGGTTTCTTTGTATCGCATACTGCCTAAATCTTTAAAACAAACTTGCTGCTGCATAATGTAAAATTACATAATAAGTCACAAAACAACTTGCACAATAGCAAGAATCGTAGATCTCCTGTAACAATAGTATTTTTGCGGCATGGAACACGAGATTGACATTGTAGCTGACGAAGGGTCAGAAGATCTATATGAGCGCAAAGCCTTTAAAGTTGATAAAGGTCAAGAGCCTCTGCGGATTGATAAATTTGCCAAAATGCATTTAGAAGGGGCCACTCGCAACAAGGTTCAGAATGGCATCGAAGCAGGCTTTCTAACTGTAAACGGTAAAAAAGTAAAATCGAATTATAAAGTAAGGCCCGGAGATGAGATTGTATTTCTTAGCTATATCAATCCCGAACATACAGAACTTAAGCCGGAGAATATTCCGCTAAATATTGTATATGAGGATGATGCACTACTGATAATTAATAAAACTGCTAATATGGTAGTGCATCCTGGTGTTGGCAATTATACAGGAACCCTATTAAATGGTGTGGCTTATTATTTATTACAACAAAATCCACATTTAGATGAAGATACACTTCCCCGTTTTGGATTAGTTCACCGAATTGATAAAAATACAACGGGCTTAATTGTTTTAGCAAAGACCGGAGAAGCTGCAGCTGCATTAGCGAAACAATTTTTTAACCATACTGTTTCCCGAAAATATATGGCACTAGTTTGGGGTAATGTGGAAGAGGATGAGGGAACAATTGTTGGCCATATTGCACGTCATAAACAATACAGAAAAATGTTTGATGTTTATCCGGAAGGTGAAATAGGAAAACATGCAATAACACATTATAGGGTTTTAGAACGGTTCAATTATGTAACACTTGTAGAATGCACACTGGAAACAGGAAGGACGCACCAAATCAGAGTGCACATGAAACATATTGGGCATACACTTTTTAACGACTTTGAGTATGGAGGGGATCGTATTTTAAAAGGCACTATTTACACTCGCTACAAACAATTCGTAGATAACTGTTTTGCCATCTGTTCAAGATGTGCGCTCCATGCAAAAACATTGGGTTTTATACATCCCATCACAGGAAAAGAGGTATTCTTTGAATCTGAATTGCCCACAGATATGAAAGCTGTAATTGAAAAATGGAGGAATTATCT
>SESB01002328.1_pt1 | contig 11276 bp, 10 predicted proteins | sample 3171441 | NCBI WGS metagenome assembly SESB01 (sample SAMN06051867, study PRJNA518727) | freshwater metagenome | biome: subpolar coniferous forest; feature: holomictic lake; material: water; isolation source: holomictic Lake 227, 6 m depth | place: Canada: near Kenora, Ontario | collected...
ACAACGTCGACCTCTGGCCCCGCGCTGGAATAAGTAATCCTCTGCGTACTGCCCGCACTGAGGAACGTGATCGTCTGCGTGCCCTTCGCGTCGATCAACGTAATCGTCGACGTGGCCGCCGTGCCGATGAACGTGATCGTCTGCGTGGCTGTCGCCATGACCGCCGTCTTCGCAGACATCTGGAACGAGACGAGATACCACTGGGTTCCGTCTTTCGCGATGTTGACGATGCGGCTCGTCGCCGTGCTCTTTGGGGCTGGCAAGCTGACCAGCTTGTTCAAAACGCTGACGGTATTTGGAGTGGCCGTGATGCCGTAGAACGTCACATCTTTCGACGAGTCGACGGGCCAGGAGCCGGTGGCGGTGCAGACGCGGAAGACCTTGGGGACGTAGGAACTTCCGCCGTCCTCGAGCACGGTGGGTATCCGGCTCACCGGCCCGCCGAATGGGATGGAGTCCACCTTCGCGATCGTGCTTTTCAGCCGCTCGCGGAGACTCTCGCCGATGAGGTATTTTCCGTCAGGCATCAGGTGAACCAGCGAATGCCGAAGTTGGAGAAGTTCTGCCCGAACGCCATTTCTGGCTGGATGCAGATGCGGTTGACGAGAACTGGCGGCGATGCTGTTGGCGACCTCGGCGTGCCGTTGTCGTTCAGCGCGACAGGCTGTGCGCACGGGCGCTGCGTCCAACCGCCTGTGCTGGCCGGGACTGTAACCATTGCCCGAACTTTTGTGCCTGAAGTGCCAGAGGCAAGCGATGCGGGGTAAAGGCCGAAAGTGTCCATCTTTACCTTACCGCTATCGTCGTGCTCCCACGCTAGCGCGCGTGCGTCCACATCGTTGCCGTTTGTGTTGTAGATGGTAAACCCCGTCTGAGGCACCGCCATGTCCCATCCGATCGCCTGAAATCCGTCGCGAGTGATCGTCCAGTGCGCTCGCACCGCAAAGCCGAATGTGACCTTGAATCCGCGAAACGTCGTGTCGCCGAATTGCTCAACAACTGACTGCGACGAGATGCTCTGCAACATGCAGCAATGAACGCCTACGGAGAGGTTCGAGAACGTAAAAACGTCGCTGTTCACATATCCGCAGTAGGCTAAAAGTTGACTCATGTCGGAATATGAATACTGGTCGATGTTTATGTTGACGACCGGTTCAAGTCGGGTCACGCCGTCTACAAGGTCTCCAACGGGGTTGACCGCGGGGATCCACGAACCAGAAACGCCGCCTGACACCGGCGCGCCGCCCCACGCTGCGATCTCCGTCAGCGACGTAGTCATCGAATAGAGAGCGGGACGCTGGGCCGGCTCTACGAGGCCAGGGTCTGTGTTGCCGACGCCCGCATTGCTGCGGTACTGCGCGGTGACAATCCGCACCAGCCGGCTTTCGCCGTCTGCCTTGACATCCAGGCTCACGCACGGGATCGGGTTAAACGACCCCAGGGGGTCGCCGATGTTGACGCCGACCGCATCCGAGATGATGAATGCTTCGTCTGGGGCGTTGAGCAGAATCTTCCACGTCCGCGTGGCCTGATCGGCAAGCCCGCCGCCTTCGGCACTGCGACTGAAGGATTTGCCCTGCGCGAGTTCTGATACGAGCTTGGGCATTAGAGGAGGACTCCTGGGTTGTTGGCCTTGAGGTCGTTCCTAATGTCCTCAAGGTATCCCGACTGCTTCCGCAGCTCCGCAAGATTCACGTCCTTCGCCGAATCGTCGCCTCGGAGAAGTCGAGTGAGTTCACTGGCACCCTGACTCGTCGAAACGTCGGAGACGTTCAGGGCTGCTCGAGACGGGCCTTGGAGGAGGGCGTTCTGGCGTTCATCTTGGAACTGCTTCATCATCGGAGCGACCTGCTCCATCTGATTGGCGAGTGACTGGCGGAGGAACTTGGTCGGGTCTTCGCCGTTGTCCTTGAGTTCCTTGGCGCGGGCGTTGATGTCTTTGCCAGCGCCTTCCTTGAAGTCGCGGCGGAATCGATCTCGTTCCTTCATGCCAAGCTCTGCACCGCGGCCCTCTGACGTAGCAGTGCGGGCCTCCTTCTCGCGGTCCTTGCGAAAGCGGTCCTCGGCGGCGGCCTGTGCCTCTGCATCGCCAGCCGGCCGGAGGCCGTTGTTGTCCTCGGCACGACGCTCAAAGTACGTCTGGATGTCGGCTAGCCCCTGCTCGGACTCGGCCTTGAATTTCTGCTCCGGCGTTCGGGTTAGTTCGCGGCCACGCTCGCCAGACTTGGCCTGCTCGGCCTCGCGGGTGCTGGCATCTCGGGCAGAGTCGACCTTCGCTTGGCTCGCCTTCGCGTCGTCCTCCATCTTGGCCTGGAGGGCTTCGCGTTCGCGGATCAGGGTTTCTCGGTCGCCCGAAGGGGCGGCTGCGATCTGCTCGTCGATCTCGGCGAGGGCTTTTGCGGCCTGCGCCTGCCTCTCAATGGCGGCGGCAAGTTCTTCCCTGGCTTTCTCGACAGCCCCACCCTTAAGGCGATCCGCTAGTTCGTCTCTCTTGCTCTCTGCTTCGACAAATACGCCTGCCGCCCGCATAGAAGCATCAGCAACGTCGCCGCGACCTGCCTGCCTGAGCTGTTTGTCCTCCTCCTCAAGGGGTAATCCACTAGGAATCCCGAGCCCCTCTCTGACCTTTCTTTTCTCTCGGATAGCTTTTTCAAACTCTTGTTCAGACCTGTTGACTTCTGCCTGGGCCGTCTTGAACTCCTCCTCGACAGCCTGAATCTCAGTCAGCTTTTGCCGCGAAGTGTCAGCAGAATTACCCGCTCGTTCGGCGTCGGCTTGCAGCTCCTCTCGCTTCGACGAAAGCCCAGGATCAAACTCCCGTCCGCTCTTCAACTCCTCGTCGATCTTCTGCATCCGCTCGGCGGCGGGCTGTTGCATCTGCTCCAGCCGATCCCGCTCGACAGCGATCTCAGTCTGCGCGGCGCGCTCAGTCTCTCTCTGCCGCTCCAAGTCAGCCTCTGCCTGCTTGCGTGCTTCCTGCGTCTGCGGCGTGCTGTTGCCCAGGTCGGCACGACGAGCCTCGTCGGCCCGCTGCTGCGCCGAGTTCAGGTTGCCCTTGGCTTCCTCGGATGCACGGTTCAGCGCGTCGGCGAATATCTTGATCGCGATCGTCGCCGCTTCGATGGCGGCGGCCTCTTCGTTGAGCGCCTGCTCGGCGTCTTGCAGGCCGCGGACCATCTCGGGGGTCTGGAACTCGGGGAGTGCCGATCGCTGCCGAATCGTCTCGCGCTCGTTCTCAATCTCCCGCATCCGGCGGGCGATTCGACCGTCTTCAAGGCCGGCGGCTCCAAGATTCGACCGAGCGCGCCCCGTGCGTGCGTCGATCTGCCGCTGCGGTTCGACGGTACGTTCGTAGCGGAAGGCGTCGGACTGGGCGGCGATCTCGCGCCGGCGGGCGTTGAGCGCGTCAATTTCGGAGCTTGCGGCATCGACGAGAGCCTTCTGTTCCGCAGGCCCGATGTCGCGTCCCTTTTCGTCCTTTCCTGCCGCGGCGCTCTCGAGTTTCTTGTACGCCTTCTCGAGCTGCTCGGCAGAGCTGTTAAGCTCTTCGCCGAACATCCTCGCCCCAGGCAGCCCAAGCTCAATGGCCTTCGCGACCTCTTCTTGAGCTTGGCGAATCTGTTCTGCGGGGCCACGGGATGCTTTCGCGACATCGGTAGCGGCCTGCGCGACGGCATCGCCAATCGCTCTATCAAGCCTGTCAAGGAGATTGCCGAGCGACTCAAGTTGTCGGCTTGCTATCTCAAAGCGACCGAAGTCGAATGACGAGTTGCCTTCGGAAACAATCTCCTTTAGGCGGTCTACGGCCGGACGAATCGCGTCCGCCTGCGCCACCCTTGACGCGACATCCGTTCCTTCCGGTATGCCTTCGGCAGCATTCCTGAAAGGGACTGGTGCTCGCAGCCTAACCTCTCGCCGAATCTCTGCGGCCGACGGCGGTGGTTGAACGCCCAGGAGCTGCGTTCTCCTCTGCTCCCTCTCCTCCGACGCTCGAAGTTGCTGCTGCTTGCCAACCCGCACGGCGGGGTTTTCTTCCTTCTCAATCTCTCGTCGCAGCTTTGTCTGCTCCGCTCGCTCTCGCTGAATCGCGGGATCGTTGCCGACAACTCGCTGCAACCCAAGCTCTCTCTGCTTCTTGAGTATGTTGTCTACTTCACGAGCAAATTCCCTCGCCTGCTGCGCCTGCTCAGAAAAGATGCCGCGGGTCGCGGAGTCGCCGAGCGACCTAAACGCTTCGGCCAGCTCCTCGACGAGGTTCTTCTGGCGAGCCAGGGCTTCGTTAAGCGCTTTCGTCTGGTCTTCGGCGGTTCGGCCGTTGTTTATCCATTTGATGATACCGATCGCGACTTGGCCTGCGATGACCGCGCCAAGTCCGATGAACAACCCCGTCGTGCCGCCGAGGATGAACGCGAGTTGAGTGATGTTATTACTGATCGCGCGCAGCTTGAACTCCAGGCCGCCCGTCGAGGACAAGAAGTCGTCGATCGCGTAGCCGGCTTGATTCGCTGCCAGCGCGAACCTGTCGAAGCCCTGGCGACCTATGTCGCCAGCTCGTTGCATATCTCGTCCGATCCGGCCCGCACTGACTCCAGCCAGGGCTGCGGTCGTCTGCGTCGTTGCCTGCAACAGCGCAGCCAGTTCTCGCCTTGTCTCGGCAGTGTTTATCGTGCCATCATCGAATGCTTGGGCTATGGCGTTACGAAGTTGATTGAATGCCGCCACGGCAGGCCCAGCGGCTGCGGCGGGGATTTGCGCCATGTAACCTTGCAGAACTTGCAACTGAGCGTTGTAGCCCTGAAGGGCTCGTTGATCTAGGCCGAGGTTCACGCCTGTCATGCCCTCGCCACCGAATGACTGCGAGAAGTTCATCGCCTGAGCCGCACGGGTCGCATCCTGCGTCAGATGAATGAGCCGCTGTCGCGCTGCTTCGATTTCGCCGGCAATAGGAATCGCCGCCGACTTCAGCCTAATGAACTCGGCTTCTGCCTCGCGGATCGCGGGAACGAACCTTGCTCGCAGCGGTTCGGGGAGCGTGTCGATCACGCTCTTCAGAGATGTGATGCTGTTCAGGAGCACGCCGAGCTGTCTGGCTGGTGCTTCGATATCCAGGCCGAGCCCACCGCCACCTTCTCCGCCTGTCGCCGCAGCCTTTGCGGCTTGCTCTCTTCGTATGAGCGATTCGATCTCGTCGTCCGCTGTCTTCTGTGCCCTCGCCTGCCTCTCAAGCTCGGCGGCCTTTGCCGCCTGTTGCACCCGCTGAAGATTCGCGATCTCGGCGTCTGCCGTTCTCTGAGCCTGAGCCTGCCTTTCAAGTTCAGCCGCCTTGTCTGCCTGCGAACGCCTCTGTAGGACGGCAAGTTCAGCATCGACCGCTTTCTGCGCTTGTGCCTGCCGTTCGGTCTCAGCGGCCTTGGCCGCCTGCTGAACACGCTGGAGGTTCGCGATCTCGCTATCGGCGACCTTCTGCGCCTGCGCCTGCCGTTCGATCTCAGCGGCCTTGGCGGCCTGCTGAACCCGCTGGAGGACGGCGATTTCGGCATCGGCCGATCTTTGCGCCTGTGCCTGCCGCTCAAGTTCTGCCGCCTTGCTGGCCTGCTGTACCCGCTGGAGGTTCGCGATCTCACTGTCGGCGACCTTCTGCGCCTGCGCGAATCGCTCCTGTTCCGCCGACTTCTCTGCCTGAGAACGCCTTTGAAGGACGGCGATCTCGGCATCGACTGTCTTCTGTGACTGCGCCTGCCGCTCGATCTCAGCGGCCTTTGCGGCCTGCTGTACACGCTGGAGGTTCGCAATCTCACTGTCGGCGACCTTCTGCGCCTGCGCCTGCCGTTCGATCTCAGCGGCCTTGGCCGCCTGCTGTACCCGCTGGAGGTTTGCGATCTCGCTGTCTGCGACCTTCTGTGACTGCGCCTGCCGCTCGATCTCAGCGGCCTTTGCGGCCTGCTGTACTCGCTGGAGGTTCGCAATCTCACTGTCGGCGACCTTCTGCGCCTGCGCGATCCGCTCCTGCTCGGCCGTCTTGGCTGCCTGCTGTACCCGTATGAAGTTGGCGATCTCGGAGTCCGCTGCGGCGGCGGCTCGCGATTTCGCTTCGGCCTGGGCGTTCGCGAGATTCTCGGTTGTGCTAATCGCCTCATTAAGCTTCGCGACAAGGAGGTCAAGAGACCGCTGAGATGACCCCGTCGGCAGGCCGACGTTAGCCTTCATCTGCAACTTTGCGAATGCCGCCTCGGCCTCGCGAGTTAGCTGGTTGACTGCGACGAGAGATTCGACGAGCCGAGGACTCGAGGAAATCGCCGAGGCAGGCAGGCCGGCGGCTTTGTTGCCAACAGCAGCACCTCGGTCAAGCGACTCCGACAGAGCCGGCTGGGCGAAGACAAGCTCTCGCCCGGTCTTCAATCGCCCCGCCTTGTCCGATACCTCCGCTAGCTGCCGAACAGACGCCACGGTCGCGTCAACGGTCGCCTTGACTTGATCGAAGTTTTTCTTGATCGCTGCCGTTGGCGCGATGCCATCTTCAATCAGAGCGTTGAGCGATTCAATTTCAGACTGAGACTGAACGAGAGCCGGCAGAAACCCAGCTTGAACCTCCTTCGCGAGGCCCGTCAGTGTCGCCTGGGCGGCCTTCATCGGGTCTTGCAGCTCCTCCGACACAGACACAAGCTGCCGCATCTTGTTCGATGCGGCCTCAAGGTCGGAGCGGCCAAGCTCGTCCATCAACGCCGGCAGTCGCTCAAGGACATCGCTGGCCTTGCCGCCACGACTTATAAGCTGATCAAGATCGGACAGGTCGATGTCGACGCCGTACTTCGCGGTGATCTGCGTTTGCAGTTCCTTCGCCGCTCGCGACACGGCCCGAATCGCCGCCGCCTCCTCTTTCTTGGCCGCAGCAATGTCGCCGCCACCGGCAGTCGCCCCGCCGCCAGCCTCGGCCTGCTTGATATCCCGCATCACCGTCTTGATGGTGTCGCGGTATTTCTCAAGTTCGGCCAGATTCCTCGCGCGCTCGTCCCTCTGGCCCGTCAGCGATGCGACCCTGTCGTTCGCCTTACTGAGTTCCTCGGGCTTCGACCGCGGCCCAGATTTCATCGACTCAAGCGTCTTCTGCGCTGCGACGGCCCTAGCAAGTTCGGCCTCAACCTTGACCAGTTCACCGCTAACCCCAGAAATCGCCTTTGTCAGCGACTTCTGTCCCATGAACTCGCCGCCCATGAGCTTGCCGGCCGCACCCCTCGCCTCTTCAAGCTTGGCTTTCAGCGAGTCGACGCCCTCGGCGTTGACCTTGACCGCGACGGGCACGCTGCCGATGGAGGCAACCTTGGCCTTCGCCGCCTCGGCGTCTGCCGTTAGGTCTGCAAGCTTCTTGCGAGCCGCGTCGATTTCAACGTCGGCCTTGATCTTCCCGCCAAGCTCCTTGAGCTTGTCCACTCCGCCAACGCGGGCGATGAGTTCGATATCTTTCGACTTGAGTCCGCTGATCGCGTCCCGCAGGGCCGATACGCTGGACATCCCGGTCGTCTTCAAGACGATGTCGACCTGACGCTTCGACAGGGCCGAGTTCAGCCTGGACTGGAGCGAGTCCAAGTCCTTGATCATGCCGGGGAAGCCCTTGAACGAGAGCTTCATCGTCGCGGCGGCCTGGAGCGACCGCTCGAACTTCTGGAGCGGCGTGTAGATGCCCTCCAAGGACCGCGCCGCCTGCCGGGAGGCAGAGGTCAGATTGCTCTGCACACTCCTGGCAAACGACGACACTTCCTTGGCCGACTTCGACAGTTTCCCGTCGAAGTCGGCCGTATTCGCCGAGACGATCGCGCTGATCTTGCCGAGGTAGCCATTTGCCATCGATTCACCCCGGTAGTGGCGTGTTTAGCTTCAGCAGCTCGGACATGATCTGCGACTTCGACTGCTCGGCCTTGACTACAGTCGGAATGAACGCGGCTTCGTCGGGGAGGTCGTGCTTCTTGTAGTTCCCTGATGACGCCATGATCACCCTGCAAAGTCGTGCTGTCTGACCCCACGGGTCAGGCAGCGGCCATCGCTGATCAAACGCATACCACTCGGCGATCTCCTTGCTGTCCACTTCCTCCAGCAACCGCTTCACGCTCATCCCCAGCGTTGCCGCTAGACGGAAGTAGAACCGTCGCTCGGGGCGGCGGGCGAATCTTCCCCCAGGTCATCCACAGCCTCCTGCGTGAAGGCGTTCAGCTTCCAGCCGGCCTCGAACAGGCGATTGATCACGACCGAAGACTTCTTGCCCAGCACGTCGGCCTCGTCATCGCTGAAGAGCCGCTCGCCAGCCTCGTCGCACAGGGCGAGCAGGAGGAAGCGGATACGGAACGCCTTCATCTTCTGATCGGCGTAGGACTCCTCGAAACGATCGCGGTCGGTGCCGGTGAGCACGCGCAGGAAGACTTCGCCCTTCCACTCGGGAACGGCGAACTTCTCCTTACGAACGTCGTCGACTGCCAGGATGCTTTTACGATCAAGTGCCATTTCAATCTGCTCCAGAAAGTGCGTGCGTTTGCGGCATCCTGCCGACTATGTGCCTTGGTAATCAGTCATCAGAAACTTGAAGGAACCGCGAACCAGTTCGCCCGCCTGGGCACTTACTGACGCGGACTCGCAGACCACGCGACGGCTGACGGTGTAGCCGGCTGACGTGAAAGTGAGACTGCCGACCTTCCTGACGAACGACTGCGGGTCGGCGTTGAAGGTCAGGAAGTCCACGGTTATAGTGCCGCCGGCCCATTCGCCGGTCGGCACTATAAAGGTGTATCCAAGACCATCCTCCGCGGCGGTCATGTTCGTGACCTCGGCTGTAGGCATCTCCACAGAGATGCCGGTCAGCCTGCCGCTGAATCCCAGGAACGAAAAGGTCGCGCCTTGTGCGGTGGCCCCGGCCATGTCGGGTCACCTCCAGAGCGTTAGGCGACCCGCCAAGTCGCGTTGCCCTTGATGAGATCGCCGACGGTGCCGCCCACGGTCGAGGCCGTGAGGGTAGCGTTGCCGGAGAAGCTGAGAGAACCGGGGCCAGTGATGCTGATCGCGGCCGAGTAGGCCGTGATGACCGTTTGCGCGATGTAGTCGCAGGAGATTTCCCGCTGCACGAACGTCGGAACGTACTGCCGGCGGTCGCCTGCGGGCTGGCCGAGGTGCGAACCGTCCGCGGTGTCGATCTGGTCGTTGACATTGAAGCTCGTGATCGTGAGCGTCGTGCCCGCGTAGGTCATCGACACGCCCATTGCTGCAACACCGGCCATAGTGCGCCTCCTTGCGCTAAAGTCTTATTCAGTGGCCTCTGACCACCGAATCTGAAATAGTTGTCGAACCTCGTATGCTGGTGGGAGCTGCGCTCCCACGGCGGCCGGGTCTAGGTAGTCATCCGTCTCCGACACGAGCCGTATATCACTAATTGTAACGCCCGCGAGCGTGCCGATGCGTCCATCCAAAGCAAGCCGCACTTCGTCGGCCAACTCGCGTGCCGCGTCGTAGTAGAGTGCCCAGGACGCGATCTGGAGATTGACCAAAGGCTGATACAGTGGCCCGACGAGGGCGGTCTCTCGCGTGATGTTGTTCCGCTTGTAGACGCAAAACGGCAGGACGGCCGTTTTAGGCACAGCAATCGGGTAGACCTGAAAGCCGACCAGCCGCGCCACCGCCGGGGTGGTGACGAGCCTCTGGAAAACGTGCTTTTCTGGGGAGATGATCACTTCGATAGCCTGTCGATATTGGCCTGGATGGCCGCCTTGAGCGTGTCGAATACGGCCCCCTGCTGCTCGCTGATGGTCTTCTCCATCGCGTGGGACGCCGGCATACGGGCGTAGGTGTCGCCTGGGTGGAGCGTGATGGGGTGCATCTTGCCGCCAGAGATGCCGAAGTCGTGCGGATAGCCCTTGCCCATCGCGGCCTGCCGAGCCTCTTCGTACTTGCTTCCCATCAGGAAGTAGTAGCCCTTCGACATATTCGCGAACTGCTTGTCGTTCACAGATGAGTGCCGAACCATCTTTCCGTTGATCATCTGGTGGACGTTTATGTAGGTGCGGCGTCCTTTGGTTCCCGGCTTTCGGGTGCCTGATCCGAACTCAAACAACCACGCCGCATTCCCCGAGCCGCCCTGCTCGGTTCCGCGTCCAGACCCTGTCTGCCGAGGGCCGACAATTGCGACCGCTGCTGCGTCGTATGTCTTGGTCTTGATGTAGACCGACTTGCTCAGGTTGCCGGTGGCGTTTCTGATTTTGGCCTTGTAGCCCCGCTTGATGTGCTCGCCGGCCTTCTTGACGGCTGACTCGAGCGCCTTGGGCTCGCCCATCTGTGCGGCTAGAGCCTCGAGCTTCTCCGCCAGTTCACGAATCCCAGCCGTCTTGACCGTGACGAAGCCCTCGGCAAGCTGCTTGCCCGTCTGGCCGCCGAATGTTCTTGGTGATCCCTGGCCTTGAGTAATCATGTGGCGTCCTCCCTAGCCAGTATCTCATGGATAGAGCGAGCCTCTCGCTCAAGGACACTGGAAATCTCCATCACGCGACCACGCCACAGAAGGCGATGCTGATGCGTGATGCCTGGGAAGAAGCGAATGCGAATGCGGTGGGTGACGAGCTGGCCTGCCTGCTGCGCCGCAAAGTAGTCGGCGGCCCTGACGCCCATGACGCTGGCGTAGACCGTGGCCTCGTCCACCCAGGTCAGCGTCGTCTCGCCGAACGCGCTCTGCTGATCCACGGGTTTCTGGATCGTCACCCGCTCACGCATGACGCCTGAGTTGATCATGGCTCACCCCATCCAAATGGCGGTGTATGTGCCCGAGCCTGATGGCGCTGAGACCGTGATCGTCGCCGTCACGGGCAGGACGGCCAGCCGTCCCGCGGAGACGTTGATGCTGCCAGCCAGCCGCAGGACGCTCGCGCCTGTGTTCTTGACGACCAGCGTCGACAGGGGCGTGGCACCGACGATCTGCACCGCAGCCGTGCCGACGCTGCCATTGATCGTCTGGGCCGTTGTCAGGGTAGGGGAGAGGTGCTCCGAAAGGTTGCCGACCGTCAGCGACGTGTCGTCGACATCGTGGTACACGGTATCGATGTCGATTCTGGCTCGTACAGTCATCGGTAGACTCCCATGCTGGCAGCGGCCAGAAGCGTGTCGAACGTGTGCGGCACCGATTGAGGTGCCCCGGTGACCGCGGGCTGCCGCGTATCGAACCAATGGGCCACGAGCAGAAGGATCAGATGCTTGACCACGGGTGGCGCTGCCTGCCCGTCGTCGCCGTAGCCCGCCGAGTACCGCAC
>SESB01002329.1_pt1 | contig 11275 bp, 9 predicted proteins | sample 3171441 | NCBI WGS metagenome assembly SESB01 (sample SAMN06051867, study PRJNA518727) | freshwater metagenome | biome: subpolar coniferous forest; feature: holomictic lake; material: water; isolation source: holomictic Lake 227, 6 m depth | place: Canada: near Kenora, Ontario | collected 2014-07-08...
CGGTTGCCTGCGTCCTCCGTGCCGGCCGCCATGATGGCCTGATGCTCGGGGATGTTGTTCAGGAAGCTATGGCGCAGGTCGAGGTCGGCTATGGAGAGCGCTACAAGCAGCAGTTCAGCCTGGGCATGGGCCAGCAGTTTCACCGCGCGCGCATCGCCGGCACGCGTCAGCACCTGGTGGCAGCTCAGGCGGATCAGATGCGGAGCTTCGGTGCCTTTGAGGGTGCCGTTTTCATGCAGATATTGCAGCAGACCCGCAAGCGCCTGCATGGCGCCAGCCACATCATCCTGGGCCAGCGCAACCCGTGCCAGACCCGCGCGGGCGTCATGTTGTGCCGCGTTGTCGAGTCGAACGGCGAGATTGCAGGCGCGCTCGAATGCAGCGCTCGCCGCCGGGTAGCGCCCCAGAGCCAATTCGGCGTTGCCCAGTGCGCACAGTGCGATGGTCTCGAAATCAGGGCTTTGGACCTCGATGGCAATGTCCAGCGCAGCCTGCGCATGGGCCAGGGCCAGCGCATCCTCGCCCTGGCGCAGCGCCAGCAGCGACAGGTTGGTCAGGGTGTTGGGTTGTGTGGCCAGGTCGCTGATGGCGCGTGCCAGGTTCAAACTGTCTTCCAGCAGACGCCGTGCCTGCGCGTTTTGACCCAGGCGCAACCAGCCGTGACCCAGATTGCCCAGTGCGATGGCCTCATTGCGCCGGTTGCCCAACTCGCGGTTGATCAGCAGGTCTTGCTGGTCCATCTCGAGCGAGGCGATGCGGTCGGCCTGGCTGTCGGCAATGACTGAAAGCGCGTTCAGGAACAGCGCTTCGAGTGCCCGCGCAGCGAGCGCGCGGGACTGCTGCAGTCCCTGCTGCGCCAAGCCCAGGCCGGCGACAGCATTGCCGAGGTAGTGGTAGGACAAAGCCAGCCGATGCTGGCCGCGCAACTGCAATACGGTGTCTTTGGCGCGCTCGGCCAGCGCCATGGTCTGGTGGGCGGCCGTTTGCATCGCCGGGAAATCGACCATGCGCATGGCAATGGTGCTGCGGCGCCAGGCCACTTCCGCGCGACGCCGATCATCGTCCAGGGATTCGGCCAAGGCCTGCAAAGCATCAATGTCTGCCTGCTGTTCGGCGCGTTGGCCCAGCAGGTCGAGCGTGCGCTCGCGCACATCAAGGAGCCGCCATTGCAGCCGCCGCGCATCGTTTGCTGGCGGGCTGGTCCCGACCGCGCTGGTGTCCAGGGCGCTGCTCAGTGCAAGCGCCTGGGTCACGTAGCCATTGGCCGCCTCATGCGCGTAGCGTGCCGCCGCATGTTCGGCGGCACGGGTGAAGAACTCGCAGCCCTGTGCAGGGTTGCCGGCACGCACGAAGTGTTCTGCGGTGGCGCCCAGGAAATCTTTGGCGCGTGCGCCGGAAAGGCCACTCAGCCATTGAGCAACACGGGCGTGATCCTCGCGCCGCGCCTGTTTGAGCAGGGTACCGTAGGTAACCTGGTGCAGGATCTGGTGCGTGAAGGCGTATTCGCGCAGCCCCGCAACCTCACTGTCGAGCGCCGCGTCCTGGTGCGCCACCACGAGTTCGTGCCGCAGCAGCGCCGGCAGTGTGGCAGCAGCGGCCGGGTCCAGTGCCGTCAACGCTTGATCCCAGAAGACAAAGCCGATCACGCTGGCCTTTTGCAGCGCCTGGCGCTCGGCCGGCCGGAGCCGGTCCAGGCGCGCCTGCAAGACGCCGGTGAGGGTCGCAGGCACGTGGGTGGCGAGCAGCTTTTCGGGGTTGACATGCCAGTGGTCGGGCCCGGTCACGATGGCGCCCTCGTCGATCAGCATCTTGACCAGTTCTTCCATGTAGAACGGATTGCCCTCGGCGCCGCCGGTGATCAGTTCGCGCAGGGCTGCGGGAACTTCGGGCAGTTTTTTCAGCAGTTCGTTGACCAGCAGTCGGCTTGAGCTTTTGTCCAGCGGGTCGAGGACGAGCAACTGCATGTCGACGGCTCCGTTGGCGTGGGTCGCCCACTTGAAGCGCGTCGGTCGTGTCATCGCCAGGATCAGCATCGGCAGGTCGCGGTTGACCTGGCTCAGGTAGTTCAGGAAGTCCAGTGAACCTTCGTCTGCATCGTGCAGGTCATCGAGCAGCAGCACGATTGGTGCCTGCTCCTGGGTGGCGACGCAGCGGAACATGTGCGCCGCCGCATGGAAGCCGCGGTTGCGGATTTGCCGGCCGTCCTCGGTGATGCCCTTGATATGCGGGCTGTCGGCGAAGTCGAGCCCGATCAAATGGCCCAGCAGGTGGGTGTGCGCCTGCGCCATGTCTTCACCGTCCTGCGCCTGGAACAGCGGCATCAGCCCCTGCTCGAATTTCTGCTTGGCAAGCGCCATGCTGTCGCTATCGGCAATCTGCAAGCGCCAAGCCAGGATGTCGCGTAACAGTCCATAAGGCTGACCCTGTGTCAGCGGGTGGGCGCGCCCTTGAAAGAAGTAGAAATCCTCGGGCTGTGCCTCGGCCCAGTTGTCAAACTCGTAGAGCAGGCGGCTTTTGCCAACGCCGGCGTCTGATAGCACGGTCACGATGCTCAGCCCGGTACGGGTGTGCAGGCGCCTGAAAGCGGCCTGCAACTGTTCGAGTTCTTCGTCGCGGCCCACCATGCGTGTCTCGACCCCTTCGATGCCGCGGGTGGCAACGCGAAACGCACGCGGTTTGCGGCGCTGCACCAGGTAGGTGAGCAGCGGGGTATCGACACCCTTGACTTCAATCGGCGCTTGCGGCAACACGTCAAACACACCGCGCACATGGCGGTAGGTGTCGTGGCTGATGCGCAATGCGCCCACCGGCGCGCTCTGCTCCATGCGTGCGGCGACATTGACGGCAAAGCCCCGGATGCTGCCCCCGGCATCGAACCCGCCACCGAGCAGAACGGCGCCGGTGTGGATGCCAACGCGCACATTGAAACCGCTGCGCTGGTAGTGCAACTGCACCCGTTCGCCCTGGCGTCTGCCCTCGTCAAGCAGCGCCAGACCGGCGTCCACGGCGCGTTCGGGGTCGTCCTCGCGCACCTCCTCACAGCCAAATACCGCCAGCAGGCTGTCGCCCGCGTAATTGAGAACCCTGCCGTGATGGCTTTCGACGATGGCCGTGAAGCAGGCCAGCGCATGGTTCATGATGGCGTGAACATCTTCCGGGTCCAGGTGCTGGCTCAGCGTGGTCGATTCCGCCACGTCGAGAAACAGGATGCTGACTTGCTTGAGAGTCTGAGCCTCGCCGCCAGAGGCAGTTGCGACGTCCGGATGGAGCAGCAGGCTGGACAACCTGGCACGCAGCGGGGCCAGCGCCGCATCGACCAGCGCAGCGCCCAGCAGCGCCCGCTGCGCCTCCAGAGCCGCGATGGTGGCTTCAAGTTGCTGTCGTTCCATCGACATGGTGCTGCGCTGCTAAAGGGTTTGCAATCTCTGCCCGCCTCAGGTCCGGCCCGGATGGGCGCGCCGGTAACCACGCCCGGCCTTGGCCTTGCTCTTGAGTTTTTTGCGCAGCAGGGCGTTGTCGTCGTTCTCCAGTGAAGGTTGCTCCCATTTGCCGCTCTTGGCATCGAAGATATTGAGATAGCCACCCGGATTCATGCCGAATGATTTGAGAGACTGGCCGTTGTGTGTGCTGCCCAGGAAATCGTTGCGCCGCCCCTCCTGTTCGCCAAGGCTGAAATAACTCGGCAGCACGAAATTTGACACTTCGATGCCATCGATGAAGTAGCTCTCGGCCTGCACCGCGTCGCACATTTCGAACAAGTGAAAGACGCGCCGGCGGCGATCGAACGGATGGTTGCCCTCGACCAGCAGGTTGCACATCGGGTCGCCCACCAGCTCAAGTGCCTCGTGCGAGAGTGTCAAGGACCAAGCCTCTTTCATTTTCTCGCACAGACCCAGGAACACAAAACCATAGGGAATGTCCTGGTAGTTCGCCATGTGCACGCCGGTGGCGCTCAGCGTATTGCTGCCGTCAAGCAGGTAGAGCACGGCGTCACCGCGCATGTCACTCAGGGTTCGATGGCTCGGACGCGCTCCGATCGGTCCTTCCAGCCGCAGGGTGGCGCCGAAACTCCAGTACGGCTCGAAGTCCTCTGCGATCTGGCGGTTGATGGCGCGGATCGCCTCCTGTACCTTTTCGTCGCTGATGCTTTGGGAGCGGTTGATGATGGAGATGATCATGGCAGTCCATTCGCAAAAATTTGGCTGTGCTGGCATCAGTATCGCATCGTGAATGGTGCTGCAGACTATGGTTTTCCCGGCAGCTGCGTTGCGACTGCATAAGATCGGGGTTGTGACTTTTCAATATTTTCTCTTGCCGCTGAGCCGGGTGTCGATGCCGTGGTGTCGGGTATGAAGTCCGGAGCGCTGGCCTTGCTGCTGGCCCTGGTGCTGCTGTGCCATTGGGTCGGGCTGACATGGCTGAGCGATCAGGCGCAGCAGGGCAAGCCAATGGTGCTGCTGCCGGATCCGCTGTTCACACGCATGATCCTGCCAGTGCCGCCGCGCCAAACGCCGCCAGTCACCCCGGCGGCCAAGGTGGCCCCTGATGTGAACACCGCGCCGGACCTGGCCGAGGCCGCGCCAGCCATCGACGTGGCGCCAACCGGCAGCGAGCCCGAGGCCGCGCCTGCGCCCATGGAAACTGCAGCGGCGAGCAGCCCGCAACCGGCACCCGTTCCGGCGCCGCCGGACCCGCCGCCACAAGCCAGTGCCCCGCTTGACAGTTGGCCAGCCGACACCCGCGTGTCATATCGACTCGGAGGCTACTACCAAGGCGATCTCTATGGCAGCGCACGCGTGCAGTGGCAGCGCGTGCAAAGTCGTTATCAGGTGCGACTGGACATGAGTCTGGCGCTGGTGCTGCAGGTGTCCATGATCAGCCAAGGTGAGGTAACCGATGTCACTCTGGTGCCCAGTGCCTATGAAGAGCGTCTGCTCTGGGACGTGCAGCGCATGACGTTCGAAGGCGGCTACGCCAGGCTGCCCAATGGCATGCAACTGGCGCAGGCACAACCGCAGGCACTGCAGGACACGGCGAGCCAGTTTGTCGAACTTGGTCACCGCTTTGCCAGCGGGCGCGAGACCCTGCGAGTGGGGACCCAGGTACGGGTCTGGCTGGCGCGGCCGCAGGGCACGGCACTGTGGACATACGACGTGGTTGCGGAAGAAACGCTGCAAACGCCCGAATTCGGTCCGCTGCAGGCGTTTCACCTGCGCCCCAGGCCGATCGCCAATCCGGCCGGTGTGATCACGGCTGAAATCTGGTTTGCACCCAGCCTGCAGTACCTTCCGGTGCGGGTGCGCATTGCACTCGGGGGCGCCAACCATGTTGACCTGATGGTCGAGCGCATCGAGCAGGGTGCGTCACCGACTGAGCCGGCGCCCGCACCCACGCAACCCTGAGCCGTCTCGCGCCTAAAATGCGCGTCAAATGCTACGTTACCTCACCATCCCTGTGACTGCCTTCCAGCAGAACTGTTCCATCGTCTGGTGCAGCGAGACGCTGCAGGCGGCTGTTATCGACCCCGGTGGCGATCTTGATACCGTGCTGGCTGAAGTCAAGCGCCAGGGCCTGACGCTGAGCCAGATCTGGCTCACGCATGCCCACATCGACCACGCCGGCGGCACGGCTGAATTGGCGGCCAAACTCAAGCTGCCCATCATTGGCCCGCACCCGGCTGACCAGTTCCTGATCGACGGTCTGGCCGGTCAGAGCAAGATGTTCGGCTTCCCGCCCGCTGCGGCTTTCACGCCAACGCGCTGGCTGTTTGATGCCGACACCGTCACGCTCGGCCACTGCACGCTCAATGTACGCCACTGCCCCGGACACACGCCAGGGCATGTGGTGTTTTATTCGCCCGAGATCGGGCGCGCCTTTGTTGGTGATGTGCTGTTTGCCGGCTCAATTGGGCGAACCGACTTGCCGCAAGGCGACCATGAAACGCTGCTGAGCAGCATCGTCTTGCGCCTGTGGCCGATGGGTGACGCTACAGTTTTCATTCCGGGCCACGGACCTGAGAGCACGTTTGGACGCGAGCGCAAGAGCAACCCGTATGTGGGCGGCACCTGATGCCGGTGCCTGCGGCTGACAGGGCGGCTTTCGTTGTGCGCATGCAGTCTGTAGCAGTCGCCGTTTTCATTGCACTGCCCTGGCTCAATCCGTTTGCGATGGGCCCGGCTCCGGCGGTCGTGCCCTGGTTGGTGACCTTGGTCTGCCTGGCGCTAGCCTTGTTGTGGGCGCGGCAGGTGCGTTTGGCCGAACTGGCTCCCAGCGCCTGGCTGGCAGCGGCTTTGCTCAGCGCCGGGATCGGCCTGGTGCAGTATTTTGGGCTTTCCGCCGGCTTGGCGCCCTGGATCAACGTCACCGCTGCGGGCGAGGCCTTTGCAAACATGCGCCAGCGCAACCAGTTTGCGACCCTGACCAACATGGGTTTGGCGTCCCTGCTCTGGTTCGCAGCGCAACTGCAACGGCGACCAGCGGCATCTGCTGACGCCGCTCAGTACATGCACCAGCGCAGCCAGACTGTCATTGCGCTGATGGCTGCCGGGCTGCTGGCGCTGGGCAATGCCGCCTCGTCTTCGCGTACCGGAATGATGCAACTGGTTTTGTTGTTGGCGCTGACTTTTATCTGGCGCGGCTGGCGTGAGCCTGCAACCCGCAGAATCCTGTTGACGGTGCTGTTGGCATACTGCCTGGGCGCAATCCTGTTGCCGCTGTTGGCGGGCCTGGATCCGCGTGCCACCGGCATCCTGATGCGCCTGCATGAGGGTGATCCGGCCTGCAGCGGTCGCGTGACCCTGTATTCCAACGTGCTGCACCTGATTGCACAAAAGCCCTGGCTTGGCTGGGGCTGGGGTGAACTCGATTACGCGCACTTCATCACCTTGTATCCGGGTGTGCGCTTTTGCGACATTCTGGACAATGCGCATAACCTGCCTTTGCACCTGGCGGTGGAACTCGGGCTGCCGTTTGCGGCACTGGTTTGCGGCCTTGCCGCCTGGCTGCTGCTGCGGGCCAGGCCCTGGCGCGAGGCAGATGCCACGCGCCAGTTGGCGTGGTCCGTGCTGGCGCTGATTCTGTTGCACAGCATGCTGGAGTACCCGTTGTGGTACGGGCCGTTCCAGGTCGCATTCGGTCTGAGCCTGTGGCTGTTGTGGCGCTCAGGCGAGTGTTCGCCGCTGAGAGTCGGTGTGTCGTCACGGGAGGGCGTCGTGGCGGTTCTGCTGCTGGCGCTGGCAGGCTACGCGGCCTGGGACTACCACCGCATCAGCCAGATCTACCTGAGTTCGGCGCAGCGTTCGCCACGCTACCGGGACAACACCCTGGCAAAAATCGGTGACTCAAGGCTGTTTGCCAATCAACTGCGCTTTGCCCGACTCACCACCACCGAGTTGACACAAGAAAACGCCGAAAACATTCACGCGCTGGCCGCCTACCTGCTGCATTTTTCACCCGAACCACGCGTGATCGAAGCGCTGATCGAGAGCAGCACGCTGCTCGGCCACAAGGATGAGGCGCTGTTCTATGTGGCGCGTTACCAGGCGGCCTTTCCGCAAAGCCACATGCGCTGGGCCGGGAAAGAGCCGGTCCCGCAAGACCCCAATTGAGCGCGCGCCACCGCTTGTAGGTGGCTCCATCGCATGCAAGCTGTGCGCATCCTGGTACGCGCTTGGGCGGGCGCATGAAATTGTCGACGCTGCCCGTACCGGTCGCTTTCGCTGTGTTGCAAACTTGCACACCCCTTGCTTCCCCCCTTTATCTCGCGCCCGGTTTGCGTGTAACCTGTTACCAAAACAACAATGACGCGAAATTGACGTCAGGCGCATGATGACCCGGGTCGGGGTTCTTTCAACAAGGAAGGGGTGCTGAATGAGGAGAACATTTGAGCGACGTGAAGCAAGCGCCAGGCAGCCCATGCCGGGTGTGCTGGATCGAAGTGCCGCCGCTCAAGTCGGCGACGCGCAACTGAAAGACCGTGCGGGCCGGTTCCCGCAATGTTGTCGCGCGCTTGTCGCGGTCATCATTCTTGCAGCGGTCTTGTCGGTGTTCGCCGGCGGTCTGGCCTTCAACTGGATCGAAGGGCTGCTGACCGCCCTGGCGGTTCTGTTTGCACTGGTTGCGCTGAAAAGATGGCAGGATGAAATGACCTGGCGCAGCCTGCGCGACCGGGAACTGGCGCTGATGGATGAAATGGAAAGGACAGGCGCGCCAAGGGCTGCCGGATTCCGTCGCTCAACTGACATCTACCCGCAACACCATCAGGCCGGCCTGTCTGGTTGAGAGGACGCCGTCAATCGTTGTTGTCGACCATCATTGTGGGTGGGAAACCATAGTCGTTTTGATCATCATGCTGGTCACGTGCTGACTTCGGCAAATCAAATTTCACAGCCGGTGCAGCCGCGGCGGCTGCGGCAACAACGCTTGCTGCGGCGATGGGCAGCGCCATCGTTGGCGCGGGCGCCAAACCGGGCTCTGCGAGCTTCGCCTCAGGCGGTGCCACCTTTGCTTCCGGTTCCGGGAGTTTGCTGGCTGCTTTGCCCGATTCAAGCGCGAACTTCCAGACAAACAGAAAATCGGCGGCCCGACTGCCGCGGCCATACAGGCTGATCACATCAAACAATTCGTTTTCGAGATCCGACGCGTCGTGCAGCAGTTTCTCGTTCCAGCCGAGTATCTGCAACTGCACCAGCATCACATCGCCCGCGCCACGGCGCGACATGGGCGTTAACTCGCAGCCGATCGACTGCGGTGCGATGCCGCGCCGACGCAATACGCTGTTCAGGGCCAGGCGAATCACCTCGCTCTGCTTTTCGTCTTCCTTGGCCTTTCTGGCTCGACCAAAGCCCAAGAATTCAAACATCGTTTTGTCCTCTAAAAAAGTGCATCCAGGGCGTCAATCAGTTGCTGTCGACCGGCCTCTCGTCGCCATTGCCGGGGTGTTGGACCGAGTGGCCTGCGACGGCCGGGCGGGTTCGATGGCGCGATCTTATAACAGAACAGCGAAATGTGATGGATGGCTGCGGCGTTTGTCCACAGGCTACGCGACAGCGCCGACAGAGTGCCAGGGGAACGTGTGGAGTCGGTAATCGATCCCAGGCTCTGCCAACAAAAAAGGGAAACAAGCTGTAAAGTTTGTTTCCCTTTGAATCGGGTGGTGGGAACTGAGAGATTCGAACTCTCGACCTACGGATTAAGAGGCAGGAAAGACCCTGTTTTCGGCGTCCTGCCCACGGCTTGCAGACGCACGCACCACGTAACCGGGTGCCATGCGTAGCCTCAATTTTTCCAAAGTAGCTACGAAATGGCTACGGTGGAATGTTGTAACGTATAATTCACATCCATCATGTTTGAAGTTCTGACCTACAAAGATGACCAAGGCCGACGACCCTACGCTGACTGGCTGGGCGAACTGGCGGACCGGCAAGCCAAGGCTCGCATCTTAGTGCGTGTTGGCCGTATGGCCGCTGGAAACTTTGGTGACTGCAAGCCCGTCGAAGATGGGGTCTGGGAACTTCGCATTGACTGGGGACCGGGTTACCGTGTGTATTACGCTCAAGCAGGAAAGACGCTGGTTCTGCTGCTGACGGGTGGCGACAAGCGCAGACAGCAGGCCGATATCGCTGCCGCTGTTGACTACTGGAACGATTGGAAAAGGAAGAACGCCAAATGAAAGCCGCACAAGCTCACGACGACACCGTGGTGGAAATGCTCAAAGCCGATCCGGAAATGGCAGACCTGTACCTGGCTGCAGCGCTTGAGGAAGTCAACCTACCCGGCGGACAAGGTGCCTTATTGGGTGCGCTGCGCCATATTGCCGAAGCTCAAGGCATGGCTGCGGTGGCTGCGCGTGCTGGTATCCCACGCGAAAGTCTTTATCGCGCCCTGAGTCCCAAGGGCAACCCGACGGTCAAAACGTTGCTGGCAGTCATTGGCGCTGCTGGTCTGCATTTGGCCGTGAGTCGCGAACCGTCGCACGCTTAAGTTTTACACGTTACGCTCGAAGAAAAGGGAAACAAACCATGAAAGCTTGTTTCCCTCTGAAACGGGTGGTGGGAACTGAGAGATTCGAACTCTCGACCTACGGATTAAGAGTCCGCTGCTCTACCAGCTGAGCTAAGTTCCCATTCGGAGAATTTGGGTGAGGCTGACGGGGTCGATCCCGTTTTTCACCAGCGGGAATTCTAGCAGGTCTTTGGGGGCATTCTTCGGGGCTGCGAAGGCGGAGGAGGGCGGCGGTGGATGGCAATGGCTGGGGATGATTGCGGGGTGCAGGTACCTGTCTTTGCCGAAGTTGCTCTAGACTCTTAATCAGTACCAATTTGAGGATCAACATTGCCACCTGGAAATCTCCCGCTCGATGAGCGTCCTGGCTCACTGTGGTCTTACTCCCTTCGCACCGCGCTGATTGCCAGCCTGCCAACGCTGATAGGACTGTGCGTGACCATGGTTTTCGTCCACTCTTCAGGCATGGATCGGGGTGGACCCGTGGTCAAGCTTCCCATGCCTGACTTGTGGGAGCTATTTGGAAACATCGTCTTCGCACCAGTGACTGAAACTGCAACATTGGTTGTAGGCTTGCTGCTGCTCGGCAAGACCCGGATGTCGGCAAGCACCAATGCCGTGATCTGTGGCCTTGCATTTGGAATACTGCATGGGGTTCTGCAGGGATGGATCAAGTTTCCCGTTGCCTTGTGGGGCTTTTATTTCTTTGCGACTGCTTATCAGGTATGGCGACCGGCATCCTTTAGCAAAGCGGTTCTGGCGGCACTGGCGCCGCATGTGCTTGTCAATGCAACTGTGATGGCGGTACTCGCCGTCTACGCAATTTGACCCCATGTCTGGGGCTGCGTGGACGGGTTCGGCATAGGTACTAAACTCAACGCCGTCAATGTACTTTCGAAAGCAAACCACGATGACAAAAAGAGACTTTCTTGGGACCTGTTTGGCGTTGGCGATCGGTTTGCCGATCTTCAGTGCGGTTGCACAGGAATTCCCGCCGAAGAAGACCATCACCATGGTCGTAGGATTTGCTGCGGGCGGGGCGTCAGACACGGGTGCGCGCCTCATCGCCAGAAAGCTCGGTGAGAACATCGGGGCGTCCGTGGTGATAGACAACCGCCCTGGCGCCGGTGGCAATATCGCGCATCAATTCGCGGCCACCGGGCCTGCAGACGGCAGCGTTATTCTGCTTGGCTCGGTCGGTCCCCTGGCCATCGCACCCCACCTGATGAAGCTGCCTTACGACCCGGTGAAGGACTTGGCGCCCATCACCATG
>SESB01002331.1_pt1 | contig 11273 bp, 11 predicted proteins | sample 3171441 | NCBI WGS metagenome assembly SESB01 (sample SAMN06051867, study PRJNA518727) | freshwater metagenome | biome: subpolar coniferous forest; feature: holomictic lake; material: water; isolation source: holomictic Lake 227, 6 m depth | place: Canada: near Kenora, Ontario | collected...
GCCGGGTCAGGGTTGCGGCTGCACCGGGGCGGTGAACCGTTCCCGCAACCATTGCTTTGTGCGCTCCTTGCCAGCTTTGGAGTATTCGTGCATGACGCCTTCCATTTTGCATTCGGTGACTTTACGACAGCGGCTGGCGGCAAAGGGGCCAACCAGGCTGTTGAAGCCGCACGCGCGGGCGGGCAAGTCACTTTTGTGGCACGCGTCGGCTCTGATCTCGTTGGCGAACAAGCCATTGCCGGGTTCAAGCGTGACGGCATCTGCGTTGATCATGTCTTGCGCGATAAAACCGCGCCGTCAGGCGTCGCGCTCATCTTCGTTGCCAGGGATAGCGAGAATTGCATTGCCGTTGCCGGAGGCGCGAACGCAAAACTCTCACCGTCTGATGTGAAGAAAGCCGCGAAAGCCGGTGTTTGTTTCATCCTCAATCCCGCGCCAGCGCGTCCGTTGCCCGATCCATTGCTGGCGTGCGTCTCCATCCTCACACCGAATGAAACGGAGGCTGAACTGCTCACCGGCATTAAAATCACCAATGAAGCCGCCGCCGCTCGTTTCGCCAACGCCGCCGCCGCGCTCTCAGTCACTCAACTCGGCGCGCAGACGTCTGCGCCAACGCGGCGGAAGATAGAGTCCTTCCTCAAGCGCCAGAAGCAGCCGATTGTTTGAAGAGAGACACCGATCTCGACCAAGCGGTAGCTGTGCCAGACCCAGGCGATGGCCCCCACCACGAGCAGCGTGGGCGAATGGGTGCGGAGGAGCATTTCACCGCCCCCGCCCCAAACATCCCCAAAGTTGAGGCTTGATGCGCGGGTGTCTCTTCGTGTTCACTGTGTATTTAATGTCAAACCACACCCCGAGCCCGAAATACAAACGGATCGTCCTTAAAATCAGCGGTGAAGCATTAAGAGAACACGGAAGCCGCGACACCATCTCCCCCAACATCGCCAGCAACATCGCGCGACAAATCCGCGAAGTGCACGAACTGGGCGTCGAGATCGCGGTCGTCGTGGGCGGCGGCAATATCTGGCGCGGCCTCTCTGCCAGCCACAAAGGCATGGAACGCACCGCTGCGGACTACATGGGCATGCTTGCCACGGTCATCAACGGCATGGCCCTGCAAAGCGCACTGGAAGCCCAGGGCGTCTCCACGCGCGTCCAGACGGCCATTGAAATGAAGAACGTCGCGGAACCCTTCATCCGCCGCCGCGCCATGCGCCACATGGAGCTGGGCCGCGTGGTGATTTTCGTCGCCGGAACCGGCAACCCTTACTTTTCCACCGACACCACGGCCGCCCTGAGGGCCAGCGAGATTGGCGCGGAAGTCATCCTGAAGGCGACCAAAGTGGATGGCATTTACACCGCCGACCCCGTCAAAGACCCGACCGCAACCAAATACGACAAGCTCACCTACACGGAAGCCCTCAGCCAGCGCCTGGCGGTGATGGACTCCACCGCGTTCTCCCTCTGCATGGATAACCGCGTTCCCATCATCGTTTTCGATATGATGCGCGACGACAACATCAAGCGGGTCGTGATGGGCGAATCCATCGGCACCCTTGTCACCTCGGAAGATTAACAACCGCACCTTATTTTATGAACTCTGACGACATTCTTTTGGAAACCGAAGAAGCGATGGAAAAAGCCGTGGATTACATGCACCACGAGTTTTCCAGCGTGCGCACCGGCAAAGCCTCGCCCGCACTGGTGGAAAATATCGAGGTGCAGGCCTACGGCAGTTCCATGCGCATGAAGCAGGTGGCCCTCATCACCACGCCCGAAGCGCGGTTGCTGGTCATCCAGCCCTTCGACATGAGCACGATGAAGGACATTGAACGCGGCATCAAGGAATCCAAGCTCGGCATCAACCCGACCGTGGACGGCAAGTTGATCCGCCTACGCATCCCCGAACTGAGCGAAGAGCGTCGCGTCACCCTTTGCAAAACCGTCAAAACGATGGCCGAGGAAGCCCGTGTGCGCATCCGCAGCGTCCGCCGCGACGGCATGGACAGTCTCAAAAAGCTCGAAAAAGAGGGAAAAATCACCGAGGACGACCTGCGCACCTTTGAAAAGGAAGTGCAAACCCTCACGGACAAATCCGTCAAGGCCATCGACGAAGCGGTGAGCCACAAAGAGGCGGAAATCCTCAAAGTTTGATCCGTTTCCCCATGAAAACGCTTACCCTGGCCCTTCTCGCTGCGTTCACCCTGGCTTCGGCCCATGCCGAGGTCGTCCGGCCCGCGCCCAACTTCACTTGGGGCACCGGCAGAACCCTCAAGAGCTGGCAGGGGCAGCCGGTCGTCCTGATCATCGCCCCCTCGCCCCGCTCCGGCGCTTTCCGCAAGCAGGCGCAACGCATCCAAGCCGCCTACCAGGAACTTGCCGCCCGCAATGTGGTTTTTGTCGCCGCGTTTACCGACCCGGAAGCCGCTGCTGAAAAGATCCCAAGCAACGTGCCGTTTGTCATCGCCAACAACGGCACGCAAATTGCCACCAACTATGGACTGGAGGGGAACTTTGCCCTCGCCGTCATCGGCAGGGACGGCAATCTCGACCTCAACAGCCCCAAAGTGATCCCCGCCTCACGGATCATGGACATGGTGATTAATAACGCCGAACAACAGACGGCGGAGCGGAAGCCGTAGGGATTTCTCACGCAAAGCCGCAAAGGCGCAAAGAAAAGAGAGAGCCTGGAACGCTATGAGCACACCGAATCTAACGGAGATTGCTGGCTATCTGGAGACTCTCTTGGATCACGCCAATGTAGCCGACTGGCCCAACGCCCTTAACGGGTTGCAGGTGGCAAACAGCGGGCGCGTCCGGCGGATCGGCGCGGCTGTGGACGCCTGCGAGGCGACCCTGGCCCTTGCCGCTGAGCGGGGTGTCGATTTCCTGCTTGTTCATCACGGTCTCTTTTGGAGCGGATTGCAGCCGGTAAACGGGGCGGGCTATCGCAAGCTCAAGCTGGCGTTCGACGCCGACATGGCGGTGTTCAGCTCCCATCTGCCGCTCGATCTCCACCCAAGATTTGGCAACAACGCCCTTCTCGCCAAGGCGCTTGGGTTCAAGCGCCCCGAACCGTTCTTCTTGGAGAAAGGGAGCTTTATCGGTCTTAAAGCCCGGCTTGCTCTGGATCGCGCCACGCTGTGCGAACGCCTGCAAACGGCGGTGGGCGGCCCGGTGAAGCTGATCCCCGGCGGCCCCGAGCGCACCGGGGTGGTGGGCATCGTCACCGGCGGCGCGGGCAACGAATTATTCAAAGCGGCGGCGGAAGGCGTGGATACCTTCGTCACCGGCGAAGGATCGCACTGGACGTATACGGCAGCGGAGGAACTTGGCCTCAACGTGCTTTATGCCGGGCATTACGCCACGGAAACCTTCGGCGTTAAAGCGCTCGCCGCCCACCTTTCCAAAAAATACCGGCTCCCGTGGGAGTTTCTCGATCACCCGACCGGATTGTAATGACTTTGGAACGCGAGTTCTTCCGGCGCGATCCCCTCACCTGTTCGCGGGAGTTGATCGGGTGCGAGCTTTTTGCAGGCGAGTGCGCGGGAATCATCGTGGAGACCGAGGCTTACTGCGCGGAGGGCGACGAGGCGTGCCACACGTTTTTCCGCCCCAGCACCCGCGCTTACATGGCCGTCCACGAGCCGGGAGCGGCCTACGTTTACCTCAACTACGGGATGTATTGGCTCCTCAACGTCCTGGTCAAAGGAGGAGCCGAAGACGGTTTTGTGCTGATCCGCGCGGTGCAGCCGACCCGCGGCCTTGACCTCATGCGGCAGCGCAGGGGGCGCACCGCCCTCCACCAACTCTGCTCCGGGCCGGGCAAGCTGACGCAGGCGTTCGGGATCACGGGAGCGGATCACGGCGCCAATCTTTGCGGCGGGGCCATCGGGTTCCGCCCCCGGACGGAACCCACCGAAGTGGAAACCTGCCTGCGGGTTGGCATCAGCAAAGCCGCTCATCTGCCGTGGCGGTTCCTCTTGAAGGGAAGCCCGTTTGTGAGCGTCGCAGCGGGGAGGAAGAAATAGCCGCAGCCTACGGCAGTTCTGCGGGCTGCGGCACCAGAACCGTTGCGCGCCGCTTGGGTACGACGAGCCCGGCGGAGACGATCAGCTTCATGGCTTCCTCCAGCGTTAGCGAGCTTTCGGTCAGTTTGCTGGCGGGAACCACCACCACGAGGCCGGTCATGGGACTCGGTGCCGTGGGGATCACCACGGTGGTCATTTCCTCACCCAGCTTGGAGTCGTAATACTGGCCGGTGACAAACCCGATCAAGCGCGCCCCGTCCGCCGGGTAGTCCAGATAGACCACGCGCTTGAAGTTCTCCATGCTCTTGAAAGACCTGAAGGAGTCGATCACCTGTTTGATGCCGGTATAAACCGTGGCCACAACAGGGATGCGCAGGAGCGTCATTTCCATCCGATCCAAGAGCCGCTGTCCAAAAACATTGGAGGCCATGAACCCGAGCGTGATAAACAGGCTCAGCGTGACAAAAAAGGGAATGAGCGGGAGATGAACCCCCAACCGCGCTAGCGCTGGGGCGCTGATGTCGGTGATGGTCGTGTAGGCGAATTGAACAACCCACAGGGTGGCCAGCAGCGGGATGGCCACCACCACGCCCGTGAGCGCCATGTTGCGCGTGACCGAGAGAAAGGGGCGGATCTGTTGCGTGGCGGCAATGGTTTTTTGCAGCCCGCGCTCGGCTACCGCCAAAACTTGGGCGAGTTTTTTGGGAAATTCCATGAATGCGGGGGAGTATAGCCTATGATCGGGCAATTGCCAGCATGGCGGAAGCAAAAATCAGGGGATACACAGGGTAGCAAATCTGGAACTCAGGAACTCAAGAAAAGAAAAAAGCGTGGCTTTCGCCTGCCTTCTCCTGAGTTCCTGAGTTCCAGATTGTTTTTTGACTCGCGAGGTTTGGTCAAGAATCGTTGCATTTCCCCTCCGTAACGCCTAATGCTTGCCTTAGCCGCTGTATGTCCCTTTACCGCCGAACCCTTGCCTATTTCCGCCCGTTCCTGGGGCCCACGATTTTTGCCACCGCCCTGACGCTCTTGAGTATCGGCCTCAACCTGCTCAAGCCGTGGCCGTTCAAATATATCGTCGATGGCGTGCTCTTCCCGCCGGACGCCGCCCATGAGGGGGCGCACGCGCAGCTTGCCCGGTGGTTCGGCTCGCTGGCCCCGCAGTCGGTGGTGGTGGCGCTTTGCGTGGGAATTGTATTGATTCACCTCTTCTCGGGGATCGTCAATCTCATCACGAATTTGATTTTTGTGCGCGTGGGCCTTTCTGCTCTGCTCAAGCTGCGCACGGAACTCTACGCCTATTTGCAGTCGCTGCCGCTCAAGTTCCACGATTCGCGCCGCTCGGCGGATTCCAGTTTCCGCGTCGCCTACGATTCGCAGGCCATCCAGACCATCTATAACAAGGGGTTCTCGAATATCTTCCAGTCGGTCATCACGCTGGTGAGCACCTTTGCGGTGATGGTGACGCTGGATTGGAAGCTGACGCTGATTTCCCTTGGCATCGTGCCGTTGATGGTGGCGACGATCCGCTATTACGCGCTCCAGATTCGCAACGAATCGACGACCATCCAGGAGCGCGAAAGCGCGGTGCTCACCGTGGCTCAGGAAGGGCTGGCTTCCGTGCGGATGGTGCACGCCTTTGGACGCGAGGACTGGGAAGTGGGGCAATTCCACAAGAGCGCCCGCCAAAGCCTGGAGGCGAACCTGAAACTAACGGGCACCAACATGCGTTCCGCGCTGGTGATCAGCACGCTGATGGCTTTTGGAACGGCGGCGATGTATTGCCTCGGCTCGCTGCACGTGCTGGATGGACGGCTCTCGCTCGGCACGCTCACGGTCTTCGCTTGGTATCTGACCGCACTCTATGCGCCGCTCGAACAGCTCACTTACACCGCCTGGGCGTTGGAAGGGGCGGCAGCCGGGATGCAGCGCTGCTTTGAGGTGCTCGACCGCGAGGACGATGTGAAGGATGCGCCCGATGCAACGGAGATCACCTCCACGCAAGGGGCGATCAAGATGGAGAACGTCGCGTTCGGCTACGACGAAGCGCGGCTGATTTTGAAAAGCGTGGATGTGGAGGTGCTGCCGGGGCAGACGGTCGCTTTTGTGGGCGGCACGGGCGCGGGCAAGAGCACGCTCCTTTCGCTGGTGCCCCGGTTTTACGATCCCAACGCGGGCCGGGTGCTGCTGGACGGGCGGGACGTGAAGACGATCACCAAAAAATCGTTGCGCAACCAGATCAGCATCGTCTTGCAGGACACGCTGCTCTTTTCCACCACCATCCGCGAGAACATCGCCTACAGCCTGCCCGGCGCGACCGAGGAACAGATCATCCAGGCCGCCAAGCGCGCGCAGGCGCACGACTTCATCATGGCCATGCCGGAGGGCTACGCCTCGCAGGTGGGCGAACGGGGCGGCCACCTGAGCGTGGGCCAACGCCAGCGGCTCGGCATCGCGCGGGCGTTCCTGAAAAACGCCCCCATCCTGCTGCTCGACGAGCCGACCAGCGCGCTCGACCCCACCACGGAAGCGGCCATCATGGAGACCATCAAAGAGCTGATGCGAGGCCGCACCACCCTCATCATCACCCACCGCATCGCCACCGTGCATGACATGGAAAAAATCGTGGTCTTGAAAAACGGAACCGTCGTCGAACAAGGCGCCGGGCCGGAACTCGTGGCCCGCGGCGGCGCGTATGCGGAGCTGTACCACTCGGCAAATTTGGGGTAATCTATGTTTCCATTTCTCCTCCCCCTCCTTGCGTTACCCGTTTTCATTTATGGTTTGGGACTCTTCCAAGGATGCTGGCATTGCGATAAAGGGTGGGCACGCTTTGTTCTGTTCTGGGTTTGCATCCTCGGATTCACTCTTTATGGCGCATGTTTCTTGTTCATCATGCTGAGTAGTCTTTTCTATCCGTGGAATGATTCGTTCGTTTTGAAATCACTCTCAGAGTCCGTTCCTATCCTGTTCAAGGTAACGTTGTGGCTAGAGCATTTTACAAAAAAATGTGGCCAGTGGCTTGGGAGCGCCGAAGGCTGGTGCAAGGCGGCTTGGCCCGCAGCGGCTGTGTTTGTAAACACAGCCCAAGGGACAAACGGTTTGCAACGGCCTTCGCCGCCCCAAGACGCGGCTATAGTTTTTGGTAAATTGCTCTAGCACCCGCCGTCGGTTTCCTCCTATTGCTCTTCAATGGCTATCTTTTGCTAAAATGGCTGCGTGGCAAAATCACAAAAACTCCACATGACTAACATCCTTTGCCCCCATACAGAGCGTCCGCAAAGCAAATGGAACCTCATCCCGCAATGGAATTGCCGTTGCAAGTGCGTTCCCAAATGGAGTTTGGGAACGAGGAAATTTCCTGAGTTCTTGAGTTCCAGATTTTCTTTTCCTAGCTTCCTAGTTTCCTGATTAAAATTTCCTGATTTTCCTATGACCAACGTCCTTCCTGACCGCACTATCGAGCACGACTGGTTTCACAAGCCGATTCCCGAGGGGGTCGTCTGGGGCGACGGTTGCTATTTTGAGACGGCACAAATTTTCCGCTTCGTCCGTTCCCGGCACCAACCCAGCGTGACCCTTGGTTCCAACTGCTCTTGCTACTCCGGCTGCTCGTTTTCCATCGGCAAGGAAGGCAAGTGCATCGTGGGCGATTACACGCTGCTCAACGGCGCGCTCATCATGGCCGAGGAATTGATCGAGATCGGCAACTACTGCATCATCTCGTGGAATGTCGGGATCGCCGACAGCGATTTTCACCCCATCGACCCGGTGCTGCGCCACCAGGACGCCATGGCGCTCGCGCCGTTCGCCGAAGGCCGCCCCCCTCGCCCGCTCATCCGCACCGCGCCGGTGCGCATCAAGGACAACGTCTGGATTGGCATGGGCGCGGTGATCCTCAAAGGCGTGACCATTGGGGAGAATTCCGTGGTTGCCGCCGGGGCCATCGTGACCAAGGACGTGCCGCCGAATGTGGTTGTCGCGGGCAACCCGGCGCAAATTGTGAAGCAGTTGGCGTAGCTCGCACTGCCCCCCTCGTTACCAGGCTCCAGCCTGGTAATGCCCTTGTCTTCGAAGCTCCAGCTTCGACCGCGCGGACTTGCCGCAAAGCACCTTCTCCTCGCATTCAGAAGCGTGTGGAAAATTCCACGTTTTCATTTGCCTCCACGATTTCGAGGCAGGAGCCTCGCAGACAAGCCCGTTCCCAAGCTGGAGCTTGGGAACGAGGAGGTGATATGAACCCGTTGGCGCGAGCTTTTTAAGCTGTTCTCCGCGGGCTGACGCGATATAAGGGAGGCTCAAGTCTCACCCAATCTCATGGACGTCCTTACTCTCGCTCGAATTCAGTTCGCGTTTACCGTTGGGTTTCATTACCTCTTCCCGCCGCTCTCCATCGGGCTGGGCTTGATCCTTGTCCTCATCGAGGGAACCTGGCTCGCGACAAAAAACCCGGTCTACCACCAGATGGCGCGCTATTGGACGCGCATTTTCGGGCTCGTGTTCGCCATTGGTGTCGCCACGGGCATCGTGATGGAATTCGAGTTCGGCACGAACTGGGCGGGCTATTCGCGCTATGTGGGGGACGTGTTTGGCAGTGCGCTGGCCTCGGAGGGGATTTTCGCGTTTTTCCTGGAATCCGGCTTCCTTGCGCTGCTGCTTTTTGGGTGGGATCGCGTGGGCCCAAAGATGCATTTCTTCGCCACCTGCATGGTCGCGCTCGGCGCGCATTTCAGCGCGGTCTGGATCATTGTGGCCAACTCCTGGCAGCAGACGCCCGCCGGTTATCATATTGTGACCCACGCGGGCGTTCCCCGCGCGGAGATCACGGATTTTTGGGCCATGGTTTTCAACCCCTCCTCCGTGGATCGCCTGACGCACACGGTCGTTGGGGCGTGGCAGGCGGGCGCGTGGTTTGTGGTGAGTGTGAGCGCGTGGTATCTGCTGAAAAACAAGCATCTCGACTTTGCCAAACGCTCGCTCCAGATCGGCCTGCTGGTCGCGCTGGTGGCGTCCATCATGCAGTTGGACACCGGGCACGACAGCGCCGTGGGGGTGGCCCAAAACCAACCCGCCAAGCTGGCCGCGTTTGAGGGACACTATAAAACCGCGCCCGCGCCGCTCTATCTCTTTGGCTGGGTGAACGAGGCGGGCCGCGAGGTTCGTTGCGGCGTGGCGATTCCCAAGATGCTGAGCTACCTGGTCTATGGAGATTGGCAGAAGCCGGTGCGCGGGCTCAACGAGTTCGCGCCTGCCGACCGTCCGCCGGTGAACGTCGTTTTCCAGACTTACCACGCGATGGTGGTCATCGGCATGGGGCTTATTGCGCTGGCGGTTTTCAGTGTTGTGCAATGGGTTCGCGGCAAGCTCTTCACGCAACGCTGGCTGCTGGGCATTCTGGTGCTCTCCGTGCTGGGGCCGCAGTTGGCGAATCAACTTGGCTGGGCCTCGGCGGAGATCGGTCGCCAGCCGTGGATTGTCTATGGGCTGTTGCGCACCTCGGACGCCCTCTCCAAGGTCGTAAGCGGCGGGGTGGTGCTCTCTTCGCTGATCCTGTTTTCCCTGGTCTATGCGCTGCTCTTCGCCGTTTTCATTTTCCTTCTGAACCACAAAATCCAACACGGGCCGGATGAGGCAGATCTGACTCCGGTGGCACCGTTACGCAAGGAACCCCGCGCCGATGTTTAACGATATTCCCTTATTGAACTTCATCTGGTTCGCCCTGGTGGGCGTCCTGTTCACCGGCTACGTCATCCTCGACGGGTTCGACCTCGGGGTAGGCACGCTGCATCTTTTTACCAAAACCGATGAGGAGCGCCGGGTGATGCTCAACTCCATCGGCCCGGTATGGGACGGCAACGAAGTCTGGTTGGTGACGGGCGGCGGCGCACTCTTCGCCGCGTTCCCGATGGTCTATGCCACGGTGTTCTCCGGCTTTTACCTGGCGTTCATGCTGCTGCTGGTGGCGCTGATCTTTCGCGCCGTGGCCATCGAGTTCCGCAGCAAACTGCCCATGCGCTGGTGGCGGCAGATGTGGGATGTCGGCTTCAGCATTGGCAGCGGGCTCTCGGCCCTCTTGATTGGCGTCGCGCTGGGCAATGTCATTTGGGGCATTCCGCTGGATGCCGGAAAGGAATTTGCGGGCGACTTTATCCACCTGCTGCGCCCCTACCCGCTGCTCGTGGGCGTGACAACGGTGGCGCTCTTCGCCATGCACGGAGCGATCTACGCGGTGATGAAAACCGAGGGCGCACTGCATGAAAAACTGCGCGGCTGGATCAACCGCTGCATCCTCATCTTTGTGGTCTGCTACGTGGCCGTCACTGCGGCAACGCTCCTTTACGTGCCGCACATGACGGAAACGCTGCAAGCCCACCCGTGGCTCTTCATCGTGGCAGTGCTCAACGCGCTGGCCATCGCGAACATCCCGCGCGAGATCAGCCGGCGGCGGGACTTCAGCGCGTTTCTCTGCTCCTGCGCAGCGATGGTGGCGCTCATGACGCTCTTCGGCATCGGGATGTTCCCGAACATGGTCTACTCGTTCCCCAATCCGGAAAACAGCCTCACACTGCTCAACTCCGCCTCCTCCGCAAAGACGCTCACCATCATGCTCATCATAGCGGCCATCGGCGTCCCACTGGTGCTGGCCTACACAGCCAGCATCTACTTCATTTTCCGCGGCAAAGTGAAGCTTAATGCCTCAAGCTATTAGCGCGCAAAAGCCGGTTGACAGGAACCCAATATGTTATTGAATATCGCTCCCATGAAACGAACGGCACTTGTTTTGGCACTGATGGTTCTTCCGATGTTGGCCCAGGCTGGGGATCTCGAAATCATCTTTCAACGAAAGAAAGAAAACGAGGGGGCATCGAAGGATAAACCATATCAGAATTCCTCCAAAACCGGCCAAAAGTGGATGGGCGAAATTAAAATCGAGAACCACGGATTCAAACCCTCTCCAGCCGTCGAGGTTCGCTACATGCTGTTTGTGAAGCGGCAGCAGCTTGGGCAAAAGTTTGGGACGGATCAAATCGAGAAAGTAAAAGGCAACGCCAAAGTAGAGCCGATAAAAACGGGCACGAGCGCCACGGTTTTCACCTCTGAAGTGAGCCTCGCCCAACAACAACTCGATCCGGGGTGGCACTTCAAAAATGGAGGCGCGGTAAAGGCGGAGGACAGTGTCACCGGCGTCTGGATCAAGCTTTTCAATGGAGCCACCGAAGTGGCGGAATTTGTAAACAACCC
>SESB01002336.1_pt1 | contig 11260 bp, 13 predicted proteins | sample 3171441 | NCBI WGS metagenome assembly SESB01 (sample SAMN06051867, study PRJNA518727) | freshwater metagenome | biome: subpolar coniferous forest; feature: holomictic lake; material: water; isolation source: holomictic Lake 227, 6 m depth | place: Canada: near Kenora, Ontario | collected...
ATTGATAGTTTTGTGACTCAACATATTCTTTAACATCATTGTACGAGTGGGCGAGAGCTTGATCAGAACAGCTCTTACACTTAATCTTACCTTTTTTGAAATTTGGTAGGGTTGTATTATTTACATGTCCATTTGAGCATTCAATGAGTATTCGGCTCCGCGCCCCATTATACTCCGTTGATAATAGCTTATAATTTTTACTTTCAACAATGTGTTTAACTTCTGAAAGAGGTAAAATCCTATTTGTTACGTTCTGACGGTTTCCATTTTTAAACTCATTCCATGATGTTATAAGTACTCGGCCATAGGGGTCAACTAGTTCAAGTTTTTCTCTTGCGCTTACATACTCAGAAGAAACTAACTTAAACCCTTCCTTTTCAACCTGCTCTCTAATATAATCAATTGATAATTTTACGCCCCCGCGTTCACACGAACACCTACCCCCTTGTTGAAACTTTGCCCATACTGTAGTGTATGTGTGGCCCTGTGTACACTGAAATGTTAATGGTTTGGTACTTCGTTCATAACTTGTTGAAACTAATTTATACCCGGAATCCTCTACCTGCTTTTTTATTTCTGCGTGGCTTAATCGTTTTGGCACTCTTTTCTCCTTAGCTAGTATATTTACTCTTTATACTAGTAATTATACCCTATAAATGAAAAGTTAAACATGAAATTTTTCTGGTATGTTTTATAAAACAAAAAAGGCCCCATTTCTGGGGCCTTTCAAGAGATTCAGACTAAAAACTTAATACTATAGAGTACCGATGTTCTTAATGACCACCATTTTAAGTGGAGCATATACAATTGGCATACCATATAATAAGATCATAAATCTGTAGCTGGCGGCCACAGTAGCTAAATCAACCTTCTGGAGAGGGGCTAATTGTTTGAAATTAAGACCTTGCTCACCATCATTCATAACACCATAAGCCTTTGAAGTCCCTGGAAGATCGAAGTTACGATCAAGAACGACAGTATCGGCACTACCAGCAGCAGCAGCAACGATAACCATTTCTTTCATGTTACCAACGGTTGTACCGCGATAAACTTTGAAAGAAGTAGCACCTGCAACGTGAGCAATAGTGATCGAAGCGCGTTTACCAGCAACAACGGAAACAGAAGCTGAAGGACCAGCAAGTGATTCACCAAGAGTGTTCATAGCAGCAGCTTTGTAGAACTGTGTTGCTGTTGCAGCGAAAAGAGCAGTAGCATCACTAGTTGCAGCTTCTACTACCACGATGGCAGGAGTTACTGGAGCACCATTAGCAGCTGTTGCACGAGAAAGAGCGCCAGCCTTTAAGAAAAGGTTTGGTTTCATTTCAAAAGAACCACATTGTGCATCAAAATGACGAACTCTGTAACCAAGACGACCTTCTTTATCACCATAAGGAAGTGAGAAACGACCGTTAGGAAGAATCTGCTTACCAAGATCTGTTAGTGCTTGATTTGACGCATATAACGTAGTAAGCTCACCAGCATTATCAGCTACAATACGAGAAATGTTCTCCATTGTATCTTCATCAAGAGGGGCTCCACGAAGATCTACAACGTTCTGTTGAAGAACAGAAGCCGTATTTGCATCAACGATTTGTTTTTCGATACCATCAAATGCCAAACTGTTCAACGAAGAATCACCATGGAAAAGAGCATTCTCTACGTTCTGCAAAAGACCCATTGTACGAGTTTTTGCTTCACGACCGATGATATCACCATGAGCTGAACGAGTTAACGTAGCGAGCTGGGTAACAGAACCAGTTGTACCCATAACTTTGATGAAAGCAGCTTTACGTTCGTAAACGCCGGTATCTTCTTGTGGAAGTCCACCTTCTACCATAAAACCAGAACCTTGAGCGCCATAATCTTTTAATACGTTGTACTCTTCAGTCGTGTTGAATGCTTGTGATTTAGGAATATCTTTCCAGAATACAATATTCTTATCTTGGAACGTTACGATCTTTAGAATCCCTTCGAGAGATTGCACACGGAACGCTGCTCCACCAGAAACATATGCATCGCCAAGTGCTCCGCCGATTTCTTGTCCAGAACCTAATGCCTTAGTTAAATCCATAATGTCCTGTGAAGGAACCCCGTATTGATCAAATCCACCTGCTAAATTCATGTCCATATTACTCACTTTTCCTTTCTTACTATCCGAACCTATTTTACTTACTTAACCTTAATTAACCGAACAAAACCTACTTCAAACTCTTATAGAGTTCAATGTGTTTTGGAGTTAGAACGCTTGTTGCTTCAGCCGATGAAATCATCTGACTTGCTACACTAACGTCTACTTTACCGCTTGACAAACCTTTAAAAAGAACATCAGTGAACTCTTTAATTGATGGGGCTGCTTCTTGAGTCGTTTCATTTTGAACAAAGTTCTTATGAAGAATGTTAACAACGCCTTTTGGTGTATTAACTTGACCAGAATAAGAATCCATGGTGTCTGCCATATTCTTTTGAAGACTGTAACCTTTTACTTGTACTTCTAGCAATGATTTAAAAAGATCCTTTAACTCAGAAATGGTTTGAGTTTGAGCAGCAACGACAGTAGCCATAGCGTCAAAACCTTTTTTGAGATCAGCAAGTGGGGCAGCAACGTCAAAAACCTCTAGGTCTTCTTCTTTTACTCCGGCACTCTTCATTAATTTGTCTCCAGCTTTTTTCTCTTTCTTATCTTCTTCTTTATCTTCCTCACTATCCTCGTCTTCTACTTCTTCTTCTTCTTTTTCAGCTTTGTGAAGAGCAACTTCGGCTTGTACCTTTTTACCCGGCATAGCTTCGAGTGGTTTTACAACTGTGAAAACTGTTTCAGTAGATTCGGCGGCGTCAGCAGCAGCGTTAGCAGTTGCATTCTCAGGAATAGAACCATCTTTCGCTTTTTTCTTTGCAGCTTCAATTTCTGCTAATGTCTTCTCAACCGAAAAAACCGTTTCTGTAGCTTCTGCGGCATCTTCTCGTGCATCTGCAGTAGCATTCTCTGGGATTGCCGATTTACGCAAGTCAGCAATCTGATCAACCTTATTCAGGAGACCCTCTAAACTATCAGTCATGTCTTCTCCAGACTTCCTTAAAGTTGTGTTTTTGGAATCACTTTCTCCGAACGATTTTAAATACTTCTTTATCAAATCCATTGCCATATTTATTCCTACTTTCTTTTTACTTCACCTTGTTCAGGGAGTTTTTTTAACTGATTATCCTTGCGCAGGACGTTAATACACGCTGTATGCGTCTGATTTAATTATACCTTATTTTTGTGATGAATTTTCGATTATAAAGAAAAAGGCCCCGAAGGGCCTCTTGTGAACACTGAAAAGGTTACTTTTTTTAATTATACATATCACTTGGCGAATTACATACATCCTTAATATTAGCAACATGTTGGTTATCCATAGGATTGATTACCTTACTCGTAGCCATTTGAGACATAAGTTCTCTTCCAATACGAATTAGATTCTCATCGAGTCTAGCTTGGATTAGTTTATCAAAACTCTTTATTGCGCTTACAATGGCATAACTATCATTCTTATTGACTAGATTAAATTGTTTTCTGTCAAGCGGTGCTCTACCATAAACTCCACGAATTTCGTTGTAGCGTGTGAACTTCTCATCATCAGACATCGCTTCATATTCCATACTTGCTAATCTTTCATCAAGATACCTAATATCTTCTGCTGTAGCTGAATTCATTTGTTCTGATAAGTACTCTTGTACTTCATTATCATTACGGATAGCACTTTGAATCTGTACTTCAGTTGCTGTTGAAGCTGCTTGTTGGGGGATGTTTACAGGGAACTCATCTTTACCATACGTAGCTCCGTTGAGTTCGAAGGCAGTTTTCTTCGCGCCATTAAACGTGGGTTCAATTATTGATTTAACTAAAGAATCCTCAGACAATACTTCTGAAACCTTTTTGAGTAAATGTCTCTTTAAAAGTCGTCGGCTGTTACGATCAAGCCCAGTAGCTATTAAATAAGAATCTACGTCTTGTGTATCTTTATTACCTTCATGCATAGCTTTTAACATATCTGCATATACACTGACGATTTGCATTTTATCTTCTTCTGTTTTTCTTGTAAGTTCTTTATCTTGAATTACTTCTACACCAGCTGTGTTCTTAATGAGAATCGTATCATCGACGATTTGTACAGTAAAGTTTCCGGTTTTCATTAGTTCACCCTTGCTTTCTTTTTTGAGTTCTTCTTTAAACATTTTATTGTCATAGTATCTTGGATTCTCTTCTAAATGGTCCATTGCAATTTCTGCAGCAATTTCTTTATCCTTTGTATGTTCCATTTCAATTTTAATGCCAATCTTTAATTGTTCTTTATCGAAGTCTTTAGGTGTTTTACCATCTGCTTTTCCACCTACGAGTTTGTTGGATTCTGATTTCTCAGCTTTGGTTAATTCTTCTTCTTCTTCGTCATTATCCTGTTCTTGTACCCCAGGAACTACTTTTTTCTTTATTCTTGCATCGAGTGATTGTCTCATTAAAACGTTTCCACCGTCTTTAACTCCGCCCGTAGCTTCTTCTGGCGAGGCTGAGGCATCATTTCCTGTAGCAGTTAATCCTTTTAAAAGTTTTTGAATCTTTAATAATTCTTCTGCTTCAATAATAGAGAAATCCATATCAGAAGCCCCGCCTTCTAAATTTTTCATGAAAGAAGAGAACGGTTCGCCAACACAGGCAGTATCCCCGTTAGCTGGAAATGGTGTTACAGCAATATGATTAAGAAAAACCTTTTTGATTCGGTTTACATTTTTATTTAATTTTGGGTCATATGTATTTTGTTGGTCTAGAATTTTTCCGCCGACTGAAAATCCTAAGTGAGCTTTAGCTTGAACTAGATCCCAAATGGCATCCGCTTTTTTGACGCCTTTAAAAAGTTCGGCTTTGAAGTGTGCTCTATTATCAGCATCCCATGTTAAATTTACAGGTCTACCTATAATAAATGAGGGGTCTTTTTGTACTTGACTTTGGTGATCGTAATCAACAATACCATTCTGAAGATACCACTCAGCAGATTTCTTTAGTCCACTGGCTTCTAGCACATCGCCTGCGCTATCAACGCTTTCTGTGGAAGCAATTCCGTATATAAAACGTTTACCGTCTTTTTCCTCGGACTTGTTTAAATCGAAACTAAATTTAAATTCTGACATTTGTAGTCCTCATAACTAATTTAATTATACCCTAAAAACTACTTAGTTGTTTCAAGGTCTTTTTTTTCTTCTTCTGAATTCAGCTCTTCGATAGCGTTTCGAGCCATTGCTGCCTTTACATTTTGCTTTACGGTTTTTAATACGCAAGCTGGCATGTATGTTTTTTTCTTTCCGGTTTTTATTACAAGTTTCATGTTTTCCTCAGTATCTTCTTGACTTTTAGCGGGGCGACCTTTTTTAGCGGAATTTTTAAATAACCTTGCAACACCCATCATTCTGTTTTTTTGAAACTTTTCTGAATTATTCATAATGTCCCCCATGGTTATTCCGTCCATGTTCATGTCTGGGATTATGACACCGGTGTATAAATAATACTTATACATTATGGCTGCATATCTTTTGTGCTCAGTAGGATACATATAAGATGGGTGTTCTTCCATAGCTTTTTGCATGGCTTCTTTATTACTCATCAAGCGAAAAAACTCTTGCGTATCTACTTCGTGAACCATATTACTTCTTTGCTTTTTTCTTGGCTCTACCGATTTTTGCTGCGATTGCACTTGGATCTTTAGCATTCATTTTGAACTTGGAAAGTTCTGCATACTTCTTTACTAAAGTTGCTTCAGGCATACCAGCTTCGATGTCATCAAATACTTGATTGTACATATGCATCTTTAGAAGAAAACTTGTTAGTGTGTCAATTGATTTATCTTTGAAACCCTTTTGCATAAGGGCCCCTTTGATATCGGACTCTGACACTACTCCGGGAATCTCAACAACTTCATGATAAATATTAGAAATGATTCCAATGGATTTACTAAGCATTTGAGGTTCTACTTCTTTTCTCCAAGCGTGCGTTGTAGGTGTATCTTCTAACTCTACTTGCTGATTATGTTTAACAAGAGTATAAGGGTCAAATTGAGCCCCATCAGCTATATCAGGGAATACATTAGATCCGAATACTGGAAGCTCTTCTTTAGGAATTTCTATACTCTTAGCTAAATTATAAATTGGAACCCCTGTTCTTAGTTCTTCTCTGCGTTGATTTAGATTTCGGTTGTAGTCCTGACCATATTCAAAATTCTTGAAAAGTTCTGGCTGTGCTTCTGGTTTTACATCTTCTACTTGGTCTATAAAGGAAGATTTCACCAACTCAAAATTATTAACCAATCTGTGTGCGGCGATATACTTACCGATGTCCCCTACTGTAAAATCTTCGAACATGTTATCCCTCCAAGAAAATAGTTGCTTCTGTTATAATTATACCTTATTTTCAGTCTTTCATTTGCGTTTCGTTGCGAAGAATGAACACCGCTTCCCCGCTATTTTCTAGACGTGTTAGGGTCTTCCACATTGAATAATAGCTCTTCCAATGAAGTTTTAATTTTAATTTAGCCCATGCATCTTTTAGATTATCCTCAGGATTTTTAGTCATATACTCTACTAATAGTGTTAATGACCGTTTATAATCTGTTATAGCACCACCTGCAGTAGACCCAGCATGGCATTCTTTCTGGTCTTCGTGCAAAAAACGCTCTATGTTAAAGTTATGAGATTTTTTAAAATTGCTGAACCTATGCCTACGTTTTGCTGGGGATAGTAATACGACACTGTGGGCTAATAAGGCTTGGTATAGTATAGTAGACCCAGCCCTATTATTAGAAAGCAAAGAATCTTTATATTTTAAAAAGTGAGTGGGGTCTATTAGCATCACCCCTATGCCCTTGTTTCTCGCGTAGAACGCTTTTACTTCTGATAAGGTATAATCCCTACTCTTTATTGGAATAACTGCGTAGGAGAAGTCAACAAAGGGGTGTGCGTGGACAGCTTGCTCTAGGACGGTGTCGTTCATTTGAGTTTTTAGTTCGAAGGCTACGTAAGTGTTTCGAATTTTACCTATAAGGTCAATTGTTGGATGACCGAAGCCTAGGCTAACTTCCTTCCAAGTTTCAAAGCCTAGGCATTCTAATACTTCACAAAACTTATCCCCAAAGTCGGATTCCTTAGCATACTTTGTGAATCCGACAGCCATTTCTTACCCGCGTTCCCAAAGATGTAACTTCTGTTTAAATAATACACCGGCTTGAACAACTCCGTTTTGATTTCTGAAAATTATTTTATAGTCCCAGCCACCCTCATCAATAATATCCTGAATTATTATAACCTCATTTTTTGGCCAAGTAATTAGACGAATCTTACTTCCGACTATGATAGCGCCCTTTTCCCATAGTAGAGGAGCCGTGTTCCCGCAAGTGCAATTACTACAATTTGAACAATTACCAGAAGTTTTTTCTTCCTCTGTTTGTGGTTCAGGTTCCATTAAGAACTTTAAGAAAGCTTCACACTCTTTATCCTCCCATAACCCATCAACGTTTTCTTCACTATAGAATATATTATCATCGAGTATTGAATCTAGATCTACATTTTCCCAATCTTTTTCGAATTCCTCGAATATCTTATTTAACGAATTGTCTTCATCTTCTTTTAGCCAATCTTCTATTTCGGATTCTTCACCATAATTACAATCTTCCTCATCCTTTGCCTGCTCTTTTGCTAAGTCATCAAACCCCATATAAGCCTTGCTATGGAAGTTCTGGTGAGTCTCACCATTGACTGCTGTGTAGTTATCATGGTAAGCCTCTAATTGACCAAGTTCAGGTCTTACTTTGAAGTTTAGTGTATTAGCTGGGGTTACTAAGATAATTTCTAAATATCCATCATGAAGACCTTCAGTTACTTTGATGTAGGCTTCTCTATTTTTACCAGTTTTTGGATCAATAGAAGCAAATACTTGAGTATGGTCCCAGAATACTGTTTGATTACTTTTTTTATTCCACTCCCCGTTTATATCTCTACTCGCTTTTGGGTATAAATCATTTACTAAGGAAATAATGTGGTCAATTTCTTCCGGTGTTATTTTTTTAGTCTCTTTGGATTTTTTTACCATGATTTACTCCTCCCCCCATATTTGAGTATAGACTTTTTGATAGTCTTTAAGACTTTCCTCGTCAAACACGTAATCAATGATTGCATAGTCTGTATCAGTAGCTTCAGCCGCTGTTAATAACCCTTTATCTGAGATAAATTCCCCAACAGTTTCTAAGAATATGCTTATGGAATCAACGACATCCTCAACAGCATCTATTCCGCCGTAAGGTGATTGATATGCCCAACGAAGAACCGGAACTCCTCGGATTGATAATACTTCAAGATTATCAACTTCATTCTCAAACTCGTTTTTAAGCTGTCTTACAAAACTCTGCAATTCTTCCTTTGCTGTCATGGTAATCATCTGCCTTTCTTTAGTCTCTGCTGCGTGTTACTGCAGCCCTGAAATCTTTTATTTCCATCCGAACAATCCCACCGAAATGCTTTGGAGTCATGCACTTGATGTAGGTTTCTTTGGCTTCTTTCATAGTTGCTGCACCTAAAAAATATTTCCACTCATCAAACGTTGTCCAAGACTTCTCACCGTCAAACTCTTTTGGGTCTGACATTTGACGAATTTTGTAGACGAACTTAGCCTTATCTAACCCAGACTCTTTGACGTAAACATCCATCTCTTCCCCATCTCTTGACGAAGTCCCTTTGATGTACCCGTAGGAAGCATACATGTACTTTTTGAAATCACTATTAGCGTATTTACGAATCGATCCTTTGGGCCACTCGACGCCTATCTTCATTCCAAACCAAGTGATAGTTTTCTTGATTGGATCGTTCTTCTGTAAAGTTAATCCAATTTGCATGTTTCAACAACCCTTTCTACTGAGTATCCAAGAGTTTCAATGGAATTTATCGTTTCTAGCATTTCTGAAAAGAATGCTTGTTCCGCCTTGGTTTTGTTCTTTTTTTTGATCAGAGCTATAAATTTTACTAGTGCATCTCCAGCAGGAATTTCATATTTCGTTCGAATGATTGATATATTTCCAAGCGAAACTTTTTCTTCTGAGCTTTTCTTAGTCCCCAAAAATCCTTCCATCCCATCGCACTTTTTATTGTGTTTTAAAATTACGTTGAGTTCTAAAAATATCCAGCCACTTGAAATAACTAGCACAAGTCCCGCAACCCCTGTAAGTAAAAATCCTAACATGACTTCAGCTCCTTTTCCCATATTTTTACTGATTTCTCAAGTGTCACATCACCCAAGATGCTATGAGTGTGCCAGTGTTCATTCACCAGTGTCTTTTCAACCCAACTTAGAACAAACACCCTGCCGTCAAACTTAATCCAAGCTCTGGTGAGTTGACTAAGTATTTTCTCGATTGATCGAGTAGTGAATAGGTCATTTACTTTCGTTTTCAGAGCACTTTTGTTAATCCCAAGTTCTCGTGGCGTAAAAGTAATTTCCCCTAGAGTTTCCTGATTTTTTAATATTTCCAACATGTTAATTCTCCTGTTCTTATTAACTAGGATGCCCGCTTTTTTGAAAGTTAAACATGATATTTTTCTGTTGTATTATTATGCGACGTGTAACTGATGTAGCACTACTCCTGATTGAGTTTGAATCAATCCTAGCTAGCGCCCGCCCTCGCATGTACGCGTATGTATGTATGCGTCATGCACCCGTGCGTAAGAGAATACCCAAGAAATTTAATTAAAAAAAGAAGAAAAACCAGACAAGAGTGAGCGCCAGCGAACGAATTGGCTGTCCGAGCGCCAGCGAGGTGCTTGGGTATTAATATAATAATAATACTTAACTACTAAGAATCTAAAACATCGGGCAGGCGCTGCGTCCATGTGTGGGCGTACGAGGGCGTAATGGGCATGCGTATACACGTATATGCGTACACGTACATACACGTGTGAGAGAATTTATCAAAATTTTTGGTTTTTTGATTGAAACTCTTGAAAAGGGAAGAATCCATCCCGTTAACGAGCTTTTCCACGATGGGAGCAAAATACTCGCTACGCTCGCAGTTTTGGTTTTTCTTTGTTTTTTGATGGATTTACCAAGCAACTAACTACTGGCAATGATCAACTCTGGTTGCCAGTAATTTGCCAAGCAACTACCAAGCAACTACCAAGCAACTACCAAGCAACTACCAAGCAACTACCAACCCATCAATAACACCTACGAGGTAGTGCTATAAACCGTGTCCGGTGATAAACCAGAAAAATACCATGTTTAAAAGGTAAAATATGGGGTATAATCAAATTGAAGGGACACATAATGGACACAAAAATTAAAATTAACTGGGCAGATCAAAAATTCGACGCATTCCGTAACTGGCTTTTCGAAAAATATGACATTTCCCTAACTCCTAACAAAAATTCATTTCAAGTACACAGCCCTGGCGAATACAGACCAACCATGCCCATATCAATACACAAAATTTTTCTTTATGCTAGAACTTACTACACAGACCCTTCCAACATAGCACCTAACAACGACGTAACAGACCCAATTTATTTAAACTGGTGGTACACTGGTCAAGAAATCTGGCCTACAATAAAAAATGCTTTTATCCATGACGATATAACTGATCTAGTTTACTTCATGCAAGAATGGAAATACTTATGAGAGCTCAGCAATGGCTCAGAAGGCTCACCAAAGGCTACGTTTACGACCTACAAGAGGAGATTATTTATTTTTCATTACCAAGGTTGAAGAAATTCGCAAAAGACACTATATGGGGATATCCAATGGATCTAAACAGCAATGAAGATTGGCAAGGGGTCCTCGCTTTAATTATTCATGCTATGGAACTGCAGTTAGCAGCATACGATCGAGAATTAACCGAAGCCGAAGTAGAAATTATCAAGATTGGTTTAGAACTATTTCATGAATATTTTGGAGCCCTCTGGAACTAACATGACTCCATCAGAAAAAGACTATAAACCCCGTCCTAAACTAATCCCAACCCAAGACATTGACGCCGATCTTGATAGAATGTTGGCGGAATCCTCGGAAGATTGTGTTCCCCCAAAAAAGTCTTGGTTAAAGAAAATAGTAGAGTTGTTTGAACCAATGCCCCAAACTTATTTCGTGCAAAATAGCGCCTCCTTAATCAAAGCACATATGGATTTTCATAAGTCCTTAAATGAAACCCACAACAACGTCGAGGAATTTATGGGTAACTATGATTTCATCTCCGAT
>SESB01002338.1_pt1 | contig 11251 bp, 7 predicted proteins | sample 3171441 | NCBI WGS metagenome assembly SESB01 (sample SAMN06051867, study PRJNA518727) | freshwater metagenome | biome: subpolar coniferous forest; feature: holomictic lake; material: water; isolation source: holomictic Lake 227, 6 m depth | place: Canada: near Kenora, Ontario | collected 2014-07-08...
AATGGTGCGCGCGCCGTACCCACGCCGTACCCACGCGGTAACGCATGCACTCGGGGACGTTTCTTGTTGCAGGCGGGGGGCGACGGAGAGCGGACGCTCGAAGCCATCATCGCGAGGATCCCGGACCTCCCGCACATCAACGCGTCCATCAGCGGCCGCGGGGACAGCGCAGCGGCGCGCCGCGCCGCTCAGCGGGAGGCCGAGCCCGCCGGGCTGCAGGCCACGGCCGCCGCGGCCACCGGCGTGCCGGCCGTGCAGGAGAGCATCCTCCTCGCCGCGGGAAGCGCATACGGCGCCGAGGTCGCGGCGGGCCTCGCGGCAGCGACCAAGGCCGCAGGCGAGGCCGCGGCCGCGGCCGAGAGCAGGGCCGAGGTCGCAGAGGCGGCGCTGGCCGCTTCCAAAAGTGCGTTTGTGAACACAGTCATCATGCTGAATGCTGAGCTGAATGCCGCCCGCGAGGAGAAGGCCGCGGAGGCCGCGAAGGCCGCGAAGGCCGAGGAGGCCGCGCAGGCCGCGCTGGCCGCGCAGGCCGCGCTGGCCGCGAAGGCCGCGGAGGCCGAGGAGGCCGCGGAGGCCGCGGAGGCCGCGCTGGCCGCGCTGGCCGAGCAGGCCGAGCAGGCCGCGGAGGCCGCGCAGGCCGCGCTGGCCGCGCAGGCCGCGCAGGCCGCGGAGGCCGCAAAGGCCGTGCAGGCCGCACAGGCCAAGGAGAACGCGGTGATTAGGTCCCTGCTGCTCGAGGAATTGCAGGCGGGCCGACCCTGCACCGGCTAAATTTGGCACACCATGTGGCCCTTGTACAGGCGGGACAGGACGGGTGACCATGAGTCACGCCCCCCGGACGTTCCCTTTCTTTTCTTTGAAAGCTGTAAAGCTTCTCTGTGAAGAACGGCTGACGCCCATGGCTGGTGCCCCTCTTTCCTCCAAAGAATTCGAGGCGCCCAAACTACCCAAACAACCCAAACAACCCAAAGCAGCCAATGCGCCCACCTTTGTCGACCTGTTCTGCGGTGCGGGCGGGTGGACCTCCGGCCTTGTCCGTGCGGGCTGGGTGCACGTCGGAGGGGTAGAGTCCGACGCCGGCGCGGCCGCGACGTACGAGGCGAACCACGGCTTCGGCAAGGTCTTGGTGAAGCCCGTCGAGGCCGTGTCCGCCCGCGACTTTGCGCCGCTGCTCGCGCGGGCGGGCCTCGGGCCCGGCGCGGGGGTCGACCTCGTCGCCGCGAGCCCGCCGTGCCAGAGCTTCAGCATGGTCGGCCCGCGCAGGGACGGCGACCCGGCGGACCGCCTGTTCGAGCAGGCGGTGAGGATCGCAAGGCAGCTGCGCGCCCGCACGCTCGTGCTCGAGAACGTGGTGGGCCTGCTCAGCAAGCGTCTTCCCGACGGGTCGCCCGTGCTCGACGCGCTGCTCGCGCTGCTCGGCCGGCACTGGCCGGCCGTGGGCTGGCGCGTGCTCGACGCGGCCGACTACGGGGTGCCGCAGCACCGCCGGAGGCTCGTCGTGGTTGCGACGTCGGAGCTCGGGCTCGGGCTTTCCGCGCGCGCCGGTGCCGCGCCCGCCCTGCCCTGGCCCCTCCCGCGCGCCGGGCCGCCGCGGCCGGCCGGGCCGGCGCTGCTCCCCGCGTCCGACGTCGCGCGCGAGTACTGGCTCGAGCCGGCCAAGGCCGAGTACTACCGCCTGCGGCGCGAGCGGCTGGGCCGGCAGTACGTCCGGTTCGTCGACCGCGCGGCGCCTGCGCACACGCTCCGTGCGGGCTACTTCAAGAGCCGCGGGGCCGAGGCGCTCGTCGAGGAGCCCGCCGGCGCCGCGGGGTCCGCCCACGCGAGGCTCCGGCTCCTCACCGAGCTCGAGTACGCGCGGCTGCAGGGGTTCCCCGACCGCTACCGGTGGGTCGGGCCGCGCTCGCGCGTCTACGCGCAGATCGGGAACGCGGTGCCGCCGCCGCTGGCCGAGGCCGTCGGACGCGCGCTGCGGCGCATGCGGCGCATGCGACGCATGCGCGCGCCGCCGGGCGGGACGTGAGGCAGGACTCGCACAGTTTCACGTGCCTCAGCTCGACGGCCCTCTACGCCTCGGCCTCTCGGCCCCTGCCAGACCCATTTGGAAACAGCATGACCAGTCTTGGTTCCCCTGCCCGTCAGTCTTCACTCCCTCCCCCCACCATGGTGAAATCCGAAGATTACAGGAAAGCGGCACGGGTGTATGCATGCATGCAACGTGGTATTACATGGGTCTCCCTCCCACCATGACCTGCGTTCCCAATGGGATGTGTCCGCATGGCGGGGTCACCACACACGCATGGCATTGGCTCATTGGCGTGACATCGCCCCTCATGCGAGAGCGGGGGGCGTGGGCTGGTTGGGCTGGAGGGGCGGGGTGGGGAGCCGCGACAGAATTGCCCCCATCGTCTTGTCCTTTCTCTCCACAGCCTCAACCAACTTCCCGTTGAGCTTCGCCAGCTCCTTGATCCGCTCCTCGAGCGACTGGACCTTGGCCTCGAGCGAACGGACTGAGGTCTTGAGCTCGCCGTTCTCCTCCTTGGCCTTCTTCAGCTCATCGGCGTTGGCCTTGAGCTTGCCGTTGTCCGCCTTGTCCTTCTTCAGCTCCTCGATCTCAGCCTTGTACTTGAGCGCTTCAGCCTTGATCAAAACGGTCTTGGCGCGTTCATCCTTCAACACATTGGTCAGTGTCGCCACCGTCTCCTCGGATGGGCCGAGCAGCTCCTTGGAGAGCTTCTCCTTGAGCGCCTCCACGAACGCCGGCATAGCACCGTGCGCGTACGCAGTGAGACCGCTGACGAACGCCTGTGCATGTACATTTCGTATCGTCAGCAAAGACGCACTCCAAAGACGCGCGTCCCTGACAACATCACCTCACCTCCGACATGTCCATTGCTGCAGGAACGGATGAGGAACTGGAGAGTGATATGGAGAGGGAGAGAGAGAGAGAGAGAGAACCGGGGTGTACAACAGCCCTCTTTTTTAGTCCCCTCGCGATGGCCCCTGTCGATCACGATCAAGGCACGCTATATGGACAAGGGATCGAAGCGCCCTGACTGCGATCCGCCAGGTAAGTATTCTCGCTTTCCACCATGACTATGGAACATTATGCTCAGCCCATGCTGCAGATGAGGGCAACCACGCGGGAAAAAAACTGAAAAACGACAGCGGCAAGCATGTCGCCACCGTCGACCTGGCAGGTGAGAGAACGTACCTGGCCCTTCCTGGCCTCCATCTTGGCCCTTCATGCATGTGCCTCTCTCCCTCTCTCTCTCTCTCTCATGCATGCGCCTCTCTCTCTCGTGCAACCCCGCAGACCGCATCAGAAAGTACACGTACGCGCAGCTCGAGCAGCTCGGGCAGCTGGGGCCGGGCATGCACCTGCACCTGCATGCGCAGCACCCCCACCACGACGCCAGGGCCAGGTCTGTCTACGCCGACATGAGCAAGGAGCAGATCGCCGGCTACACGCTGACCGTGACGGCCCGGAGCATGAAGGCCGACGCGCCCGGAGGCAGCAAGCCGTCCCTCGACATCTGCATCGAGCTCGACGGGGTCAGCTACAAGTCTCTCGTCAGCGCCATCGGTAGCCGCACGCAGACGCCGCCGGCCGCCGCGTCCAAGGCGGCGGCGGCCGCGTCCAAGGCGGCGGCCGCCGCGTCCAGGGCCTCCGGCTCGCGGGGGACCAGCCGGGCCATCGCGGTGCGGGAGGAGAGGAATGAGGAAAACGCGCTCGTCAGCGGAACCCTCAACGACGGCATCGACTTGGTGTGCAATCTCGCCAGGTGTGTGGCCAGCCCCCCTTGCATGGCCAGTCCCCCTTGCATGCTCTGCCCCACGCATGCACTGCCCCGCCCTGTCCCGCCCCGCCCTGCCCCCGTCCATGCATGCCGCCCTGCCCCACGTGGCATGCCTGCCTGCTGTCCCCGCAGGGGTGCCGTTCGCAACTTGCAGGCGCTGCAGGAGCGCTGCGCCGCCGGCGCTTCCGGCGGCGCGGCCGCCTCGGGCGGCCACGTGGTGGTGGAGCAGCTCGGCGAGGAGGAGGAGGAGGAGGCGGCTGCGGAGAGCGAGGAGAGCGAGGCGGTGGACACGGAGCCTGGCGCAGAGGAGCCGGGCGCGGAGGGGCAGAGCTCGGAGGAGTCGTCGGATGATGAGGAGGAGGAAGACGAGGAGCTGGGGACCGACGAGGCGCTGGACCAAGACGTGCAGATCAGCAAGGTCATCGAGAGGTTGGACGGCATCTTCGTGTGCACCCACGAGAGCGGCGGCCAGGACCCCGAGGACATGCTGGCGCTGCCGCTGCCGCTGCCGCTAACACCCGGCGGCGGCGGCAGGGCGGGCAGCGGCGGCGGGGCGGGCAGCGGCGGCGGCGGCCTCGCGCTGGTCGCCGTCGGCGGCGGCGGCGGCGTCCTGGCGCTGATCGGCGGCGCGGGCAGCACCAAGGCGCAGGCCATCAAGCAGCGCGAGATGAAGGCCGGGGCCCTGATGTGGGGCTCCAACGGGGACGGCGGCGGGTCGCCCGCGCCCGCGCCCGCCGCGGCGGGGCAGCTGGCCGCGGGCGTGCCCGACGCCGAGAAGGCCAAGCGGCTGCGCACGCTCGAGCTGCTGCTCGGCAAGGTGAACGCCTTGCTGCTCGAGCGCCCCGGCCTTCGGCTGCAGCCGATCGGGAGCGTGGCCGACCTCGTGCCGCAGAGGGGCGACGGCGAGGCCGCGGTCAGGGACAAGCGCGCCGCGCTCGCGCAGCTCTACCTGGCCACGGCCGTCCTGATGCGCATCCAGTCCGTGGTCGCCAGCGTCGCGCCGGCCGCCAAGCCCGCCGTGCCCTCGCCGCTCGAGGCCGCCGCGGCCAGGCGCCGCCGCCGCTCGGCCGCGGACGACCTCGCCGAGGCGCTCGAGATGCTGTCCCGAGCTGCGAGGGAGCACTCGCGGTGCGGCAGCATCATGACGGTGGACCAGACGATGGGCGACATGGACGCGGTGACGCTGCTGCTGTACAAGAGCGAGCTGACGCTCTCGGCGCGCGACGGCGACCTCGGCCCGCTGGACCGCGCGACGGGCTGCTTCCTGCGGCTGACTCAGGGGTCCGCCAGGGCCAGGAGGATGCACGCCGACGAGGACGGGGTGCCTGTCGACCAGATGGCCGCCTTCGGCAGCGACGACGAGGAGGAGCTCGCCAGGCCCGAGCCCGCGCCGACCGAGGCCGAGGCCGCGGCCGACGCGGACTTCGTCGCCGACGCGCCCGACCCGGAGCCGGAGCCGGAGCAGCCGCAGCCGCAGCTGGACGCCGCCGCGAGGCAGCGGACGCAGCTGGACGCCGAGCTGCGGATCCTGCAGGCGGGCAGCATGCGCGCCGTCGGCACCGAGCTCATGACGGTCGTGTACGGCGCCTTCGACGAGATCCGGGAGCTCGGCGTCCGGCCCGGCGACGTCCCCGTGGACGGCGGCAGGACGGGGTTCATCGCCAAGGTCATCCGCGCGCTCAACCGCCGCAGGTAACCTTCAACCTTTTCTCTCGGGGGCGCGGGCGGGGCAGCCCCGCCCGCAGACCCCGAGCAAAAGCTTGACCAAAATCCCACGGCGGCCGCATGTGATCCCATGTGACCCCATGTGACCCCAGGTGACCCACCCATTGCTTGTGTGACCCCACCCTTTTGGTGTGCAGCCTGAAGGCCCTGGTCGACCGCCTGCGGCCGGCGCCCGCCGACGCCAGGGGCGCGCACTGGCAGCAGGCCAAGCTCGTCGTCGCCATCGAGAGGTTCGCCGCGCGGCACCCCGAGGTGCTCGCGCCGCCGCCGCAGCTGGTGGCCCTGGACGCCGAGGAGATGGGGCTGTGAGCTCACCACTTTACACCCAGCGCAATTTGTTATGGGACAGGTCGCCGCAGGCACCTTCCGTTTTTTTTTTCTAACGCCTTAACATTGTTGGCTGCTGTTGGCTGCTGTTGTGTGACCCAAAGTCCGATGGACCTTAGTCAGATGGTGTGTACGGTAAAATGGGCGTGCCACATTATACGCCGCCGAACGTTCGCCTCACCTCAGACACAGACACGCAGCAGGCCAGTCGAAGGAAGCCCTAGGTTGGCCAGTCGGCGTCTCTGGAGGTGTGTCTATGGGGACCGTCGGAGCGCGCACATGCATTTCCATTTCCTTGTGCATTGACGTTGGGTTGACGCCATAGACGCATCTATAGCGGAGGAGGCAGCGGACATGTATAGTGGAGGTGCAGGTCGCGGTTCCTCCAAGGCCCAAGAGGTGCGGCGGTGGATGCTTCTACCCCTGCCCCTGCCCCTGCCCCTGCCCCTGCTCGTGGTTTTTCACCACACCGCACGCGCGCATGCAGGCTGAGCGGCAGAGGCGGGCCGCGGTGCGGGATGCGCGTGCGTGCGGCGCCGGGCGCGTCCAGGAGGCCATCGACGGCTTTGCCGGCTACCCCACGTGGACTCAGCTGCTGATGGTCTTGCGGGGGCAGGTGCCCGCGGGCCAGCTGCGGCGGATGGTCGGCCTGCTGCGCGCGAGCCACGCGATGCGCCGCCTGGCGTCCGAGCACCTGTTCACGTCGCTCGAGGTGGGGCAGCAGAGGTACCCCGACGTGGTGGAGCTCGTCAGGACCGCGCTCCTGGAGGCCGGCTTGCCGCGCCGCCTGGTCTTCGACGCGGCCGACGCTGGCATCGCCGGCGCGGACGCCGCCACCGCCGCCGCCGCGCTCGCCCGGCTGATGCCCACCCTCGAGCGCCTGTACCTGAACGGCAATGCGGCTCTCGCTCTCGCGCTGCCGTCCCTGCGCTCGGGGGCGAAGCTCCTGGAGCTGCGGTTGCCCTCGGGGCACGGGGTCATGGCGGCGGTGTCTTCGCTGACGTCGCTGACCCGCCTGGAGCTGTGGGACATGTCCGTCAATGACGCCGCGAAGCTACGGCCACTCCTCCACCTCAAGTCGCTGCTCATCGGCCGCCGCCTCAAAACGTCGGCCTACGCGGCGCTGCCTGCGCAGCTCACCGAGCTGCGGGTTGACGGAATGCACTCCCCTCTCGGCGTCCTCGCCAGCTTCCTCGCCGGCCCGACCCGCCTCGCCGTCCTGGACCTCGGCTGCCACGGCAACTGTTTCGACATGTCGACGCTCGGGGCCCTGTCGGCGACGCTCGTGACGCTGCGCCTGGACAGATGCGTCGGCGCGGATCCGCCGGAAGACGCGCACCTGCAGCTGCTGCCGCGCCTGGCCGAGCTTTCCGTCAAGCGCAGCAGCTGCGCCGCGTGGCTGCACACGGCGTTCCCGGCGCTCCGCAAGCTGGCGCTCTACGACCCGAAGGCGGCAGAGGGAGGGGCGCCCCTGCTGTTCGACCTGCCGCTCGAGGAGCTCAGCGTCAGCATTTACGGCGACACCGTCCACGGCAGCGGCCTGCCCCGCAGAGAGGTGCGGCTCGGGCCGCGGTGCCGCGCGACGCTCACGGCGCTGGACCTGCACCGGGCGTGGGCCGCGCCGGCGGACGTCGGCGAGCTGGCCCCCCGCCTGCGCCGGCTGCGGATCAGCATCGGACGCGGCTCCGACTTCCCCGCCGCCATGGTGCCCTCCGGCCTCCGCCTCGACAGCCTGGAGGAGCTGCACCTGCTCTACCCGCCGCAGCCTCCCGCGCCGCCCGGCGCCGAGCCGCTGCTGCGCGCCGCCGCCGCGAGCGCCGCGCTCCGGCGCCTGAGCGTGCCGGCCAGCCCGGCGCTGCCGGAGGTCCTGCGGGGCGCGCAGCTGCTGCAGGAGCTCTACGTGCACCGGCGCGCGCCGCCGCACGCCGAGCTGCTGCAGGCGCTCGCCGCGCTGCCCGGCCTGCGCCGGCTGTCCCTCGCGCCCGGGTGGGAAGGGTGGGACGCGGGCGCGGCCGCCGTGCTGGCGCTGCCCTCGCTCTCGGGCCTGCGCGAGCTGGGCCTGCGCGGGCTGGGGGGCGGCATGGGCTACCCCACCAAGCCCGGCGAGCTCTGCCAGGCCATCGCGCCCCTGCTGGCGCGCATGCCGCACCTCGAGCGCGTCACGCTCCATGACCGCTTTTGCTGTGGGGATTTGAGCAGTCCATGGCACGACGACGATGCACGGCGGCGCTGAAACGGCTGATGCTGCATACATTCCTGCCGAGGGGGGGGTGCGGTGACCATGAACACTGGGGTAGCGGCTGGCTGAAAACGCTGTGCCCATTTGAACTTGGCGGGTGTTCAGTGCTGTTCATACCCATATTTTCAATTCGCCCGTTTTCACTCCGTGTCCCGGGGACCCAGCCTACCGTGCCTACCGCGCCTACCGCGCCCGCGCGCCGCCCGTCGCCCGGGGGCCTGCCCCGCCCGCGCCCCCGGGGGGCACGGTCGGATTTTGGTCGAGCTTTTGCCCGGGGGTTGCGGGCGGGGCTGCCCCGCCCGCTTCCCCCGGGAGAAAAGGTCGGAAGTAGACCGCGCGCAGCTGGTGCATGTCGTCGTCGCCCTTGATGAGGCGCGTGCAGATGTGCGGGACCGGCGCGTCGGTGCGCGCGCACGCGATGATGAAGAACATGGAGAACACGCCGCACTCGGTGTTCTTGAACTGCTTGCGCGTGCGGTTGCGCCAGTAGGTCGGCGGCGGCGCGGACGGGAACGCGGCGGCCGCCTCGCGCAGCACGCGCCGCATGAACGCGTCCATGCCGGCCATCGGCGGCTCGGCGGTCGAGTCGTAGTACCACGCGCCGTACCGGTCGGGCCGCGCGGGGTCGAGGCCGATGTACAGGCCGGTCCAGTGCGAGCCGCGGCCGTCGTGCGTGTCGAGGTTGAACACGATGCCGACGTGCCGCACGCCCTGGCGCAGCAGCCCCGCGACGCTGAGCGCGCACATCGACGCCGAGACGCACCGCGGCTGCGAGGACGGCGCGGCCGGGTCGGGCGCGGAGAAGTCGCTCGGGAACACGCCGGGGAACCGGAAGCCGGGCACGGCCTCCTCGTACTGACGCATGACCGCCGCGATGTCGAAGTTGCTCAGCCACGCGCGGGGGTTGCGGAGCCACGCCTCGGGGTGCTTGGGCCGGAACGCGCGCTGCAGCGCCGAGGCGAGCGCGGGCGACCCCTGCGCCGCCGACGCCACGTCCGGCAGGTCGGGCCAGGCCGCCTCGAGGCCCTCGCCGGGCCGCGTGCCGAGGCGCGCGTGGAGCCACCGGAGCAGCTCGGGCGTCGCGGAGGAGAGCGCACCGGCCGGCGCGCCGAGCGCGCGGGCCAGCTCGGCGAGCTCGGCATCGGCGAGGCACGAGCCCTGGCGCCGGCCGGCCGAGTCGGCGACCAGCTGGTCGAAGCGCGCGGGGGCGCAGTGCGACGGCCGGGGGGGCAGCGCCGCCGCCGCCGCCGCCGCCGCCGCCGCCTGCGCCGCTGCCGCCTTGGAGAGCTTGCCGCTCGCGTTCTTGGCCTTGGTCTTGGCGTCGCTCTTCCGAGTCTTCCGCTGCGGCTTCCTCTGCGGCGTCTCCTTCCCTCGGGGCCGTCTCCTTCCCTCGGGGCCGGCTGCGGCGGTCGGCATGGCGTGTGCGTCCGCTCGCGCGTTGTATACCCTACGCGCACGGTCCGTTTCGCGACGGGCACATAAAGGGGGGGGATGCGGAGTCCCAGAAGGAAGCCGCCGCCGCCGCCATGCCCACCCCGATCGGTCTGTCCTACGTCGCCGACCTGCTCGAGGCGGGCGTCGTCGAGCCGCCGGACCGCTTCCGGGCCGACGCGGCCGTCGACCTGCTCCGCGCGCTCCGCGACGAGCCGCTGTCCCCGCTCGTCGCGGGGGCGGGGGCGGGGGCGGGGGCGGGGGCGGACCGCGCGGCCGCGCGCGCCGGGCTGCTCGCGTCGGCCGGGCTCGGAGCCGACGCCAAGGCCGCCGAGCTGCTCGACCAGCTGCTCTCCCTCCCCGACATCATGGCGCTCGCCAGCCTGCGGCCGCTGGCCGGATCGATGGACGAGGGCGAGCTGGTAGGGGCCGAGGACGTGGACGTGGACGAGGACGAGGACGAGGACGAGGACGAGGACGAGGACGAGGACGAGGACGATGAAGATGCCGAGGACGGCGAGGAAGAGGTCGGGGAGGATTCCCAGGCCGAAGAGGAGGAAGAAGCCGATGAGGAGGTCGAGGAGGAGGACTACGACGATGACGGCGAGGACGAATACGACGTGCTCTGGAGCCTCCAGGGGCACATCGCCCAGCTCGAGAAGTCCGTCTCCCAGCTCGCTTCGGCGGTCTCCACGGGCTTCGTCGTCGTCGGCCTGCTGAGCGCCGTGTCGACCGTGGGCATCCTCGTCACGGTCGTGGGGATGTGGTGCGCCGCCTCGGGAGGCGGAGCGCGCACCTGCCACGCCTGATTCCGTTCCGTTCCGTTCCGTTCCGTTCCGCTTTGCCGTGCAGTAGTCGGGGCGCCCTCCAGGAGGCCTCTCGCGGTGGAGGCTAGAGCAAGCACCACATAATTTGGCACACTCTGGCTGACATCTGGAGTGTTTGCTGGGCACTGATCCGCTGTCAGCTGCCGTACCGCATCTCCACCAGCAGCGTGCCGTCGCCGTCGTAGCGGAACTCGCAGCCCGAGGGGATGGCGTCCTTGCGGACGTCCACCGTGACGGGGAGGCACGCGTCTTCGGCGCGCACGCGCGTCGTGCCGTGCAGCTCGCAGGACAGCATGATCTCCTTGTACGTCGAGATGTGGTTGTGGTGGCGGTCTGCGATGCGGAACCGCGTCGCGCCCCGCCCGATGGAGCTGCGCACCCACGTGACGTCGGCGCGCTTCTGCAGGTTCCGCAGCCCGTTGCAGATCGTGGCCGTGTCCGCGTAGTGCATGTAGTGGTGCATGTCCATTCCCTTGCTCCCCGGCGCCTCCGGGGGGGGGACCACGATGCTGCCGAACGTCGCGACGCGAATGCGGCCGGCCAGGCCGTCGCCCCCCTTGGCGACGGCGTCCTTCGCTGCGAAGATCGCCGCCGCGCCGCCGTACGAGTGCCCCAGCACCAGCACGTCGCTGTCTGGGTCGCTCGCGAGCAGGTCGACGATCCTGTCGCGCACCTTGGCCACGAAGTCGCTATTGCGGACGAAGTAGTCGCACGAGGTGGCCGCCGCCGCGATCTGCATGGCGACCTTGACGTTCTCCGTGTTGCAGAACGTGTGGATCGGACGGCGCGAGGGCGGCATCGACATCCCCAAGGGACCCGGCGCGGCGTCGTTCTCGCTGCACCCGTACCCGAACACGTAGATCACGTGCCACGGCCGCACCTCCGGCTCGTCGACGACGTCGCGC
>SESB01002339.1_pt1 | contig 11251 bp, 6 predicted proteins | sample 3171441 | NCBI WGS metagenome assembly SESB01 (sample SAMN06051867, study PRJNA518727) | freshwater metagenome | biome: subpolar coniferous forest; feature: holomictic lake; material: water; isolation source: holomictic Lake 227, 6 m depth | place: Canada: near Kenora, Ontario | collected 2014-07-08...
CGCCCTGCGCCTGCAGGTCGCTGGCACGGATGGGTGTCAGATCGCGCCGGTAGCCGACGATGATGTTGGCCAGGCGTGCCTTCAAGTCCTTGCGCGAAGTGGCCAGACAGAAGATGGCCATCACCTCGGAGGCAACGACGATATCGAAGCCGTCCTCGCGCGGAAAGCCATTGCTGGAGCCGCCAAGCGAAATCACGGTCGAGCGCAGCGCCCGGTCATTCATGTCCATGACGCGGCGCCAGACAATGCGGCGCGAATCAAAGCGCAGCGCGTTGCCGTGGTGGATGTGGTTGTCGATCAGCGCGGCCAGCAGGTTGTGCGCCAGCGCAATGGCGTTGAAGTCGCCGGTGAAGTGCAGGTTGATGTCTTCCATCGGCACCACCTGCGCGTAACCGCCGCCAGCGGCGCCGCCCTTCATTCCGAATACCGGCCCGAGCGAAGGCTCGCGCAGCGCGATGACGCAGCGCTTGCCGATGCGGTTCAGCGCGTCGCCCAGACCAACCACGGTGGTGGTCTTGCCTTCGCCGGCGGGCGTCGGACTGATCGCCGTGACCAGGACCAGTTTGCCGTTGGGGCCGGTCTGCTGGCTCAACCAGCCCAGATCTATCTTGGCCTTGTAGTGGCCGTAGGGCTCCAGAGCATGGGCGGGAATTCCCAGGCGATCCTGCGCCATCCGGAGAATCGGTTGCAATGTTGCCGCCTGTGCAATTTCAATGTCGGAGAGAGCCACGCTTGTTTCCTTTTCTGGCTTGGGCCTTGCGCGCCGCTTTGCGCAACTTCAGCCACCTCGACCCGATCAGCGCTGGCAGCGCCACTGGTGGCAAAAGCACTATACCGCGCCGCCCACCGCAAAATCCCGGGCCCGGTGCCACCCTTCATTTATGATTCTGCCCGTGCATCATCCAAATCCGGTCCAGGACAAGGCGGCAGAGACAGGCATGGCAGGTCCTGCGGTCGGACTGAGGGCGCGGTTTGAAGCGGCCATGCCGCTCGTGGTGTTCCTGCTGTCACTGGGTCTGTTTGCCGGCGCGGCGCAGTGGCGACGGCAACACATTGCGCAAGATGCCCAGGCCAGCATCCAGCACTTCAGTGATCGGCTGACGGCCGACGTGGCGCTGCGCCTGACCCGACCTCGCTACGGTTTAAGCGGCGCCAGGGGCATGTTCGAAACCCATCAACGCGTCACGCGCGAGACCTTCCGAACCTATGTTGAATCGCACAACCTGGCCCAGGATATCCCTGGCGTGCGGGGCCTTGGTTTCATCCAGCGCATCGAGCGCGCTGAACGCGACGCCTTCACCGCTGCCGAGCGCTCCGACGGCGCGCCCGGGTTCACGATTCGCCAACTGCCCGACGAGAGTCAGTCAGACCTCTACGTCATCAAGTTCATCGAGCCTCTTGCCAACAATGCCCAGGCCGAGGGCTTGGACGTCGGTTCCGAAGCGCAGCGCCGCCGCGCCGCCCAACTCGCGGTCGACAGCGGCGAGCCGACGCTGAGCCCGCCCATCACACTGGTGCAGGACCAGCACAGGACACCGGGTGCCCTGCTCTTTGTTCCGGTCTATGCCGTGGGCACGCACCCCGCAAGCGCCAGCGAGCGCCGGGCGAAGCTGCGCGGCCTGCTGTACGCGCCCATCGTGATGAACGAGTTGTTCCATGATCTGCCCGAGGTGGCGGCGGGCTTCGTCCATATCGAGGTCTTCGACAGCACTGCAGGTGAGTCCGGCGCGAGCCTGCTCTATGAATCCGACAAGCCGGGCACGCCATTGGATGGGTCGGCAGGTTCGGCGAGTGCCCATCGCTTTGCCGCCCGGCAAACCCTTTCACTGATGGGTCGCGACCTGAGCATCCGCATCAATTCCGAAGCCAGATTCAACGCCACGGTTGACCGCAGCACGCCCTGGCTGATTATTGCCGCCGGACTGCTGATCAGCCTGCTGCTGGCGTTTTACCTGCGCAGCCAGATACACCAGCAGGCCCATGTCCGGGCCCTGGTTGATCGGCGCACGCGCGAACTGGAACAGGAGCGCTTTCATTTGCAAAGCCTGTTGGCCGAGCAGAAAACATTGCTCGACAACGGCATGGTCGGGATCATGAAAGTGCGCAGCCGCAAATTCGTCTGGGTCAATACGGCGCTCGAAAAAATGTTCGGCTATGGCCATGGCGAAATGCTGGGCCTCGATACCCGCACACTTTATCCAAGCGATAGCGCGGCCGCCCGTTTCGAGGCCACCATCAATGGAGCAGACTACAGCAGCAAGACCTTCCGCGGGCAAATGGAAGCCGTCAGCAAGAGCGGTCGGCGATTTTGGGCCGATGTCAGCGGCGCCATTCCGCGCGCCACCAGCAGCGAATCCATCTGGTGTGTCGTCGATGTCACAGACCGGGTGCAGCAACAGGTCGAACTGCAGCAAGCCAAAGAAGCAGCTGAAGTGGCCAACATTGCCAAAAGCCGCTTTCTGGCCAACATGAGCCATGAAATACGCACACCCATGAACGGCGTTCTGGGCATGGCGCAATTGTTGATGCTGCCCGGCATCACGGAAGCCGAGCGCATCGACTATGCCGGTGTGGTCCGCAGTTCCGGCAACACGCTGTTGGCCCTGATCAACGACATTCTGGACCTCTCCAGAATCGAGGCAAACAAGCTTCGACTGGAGTCACTCGCTCTGGAGCCGGCTCGCATCATGGCGCAAACCCGCGCGCTGTTTGAACAAAGTGCCAGCGCCAAAGGACTTGAAATCGAGTTTGACTGGAAGGGCCCGCTCAACCCCTATCTGGGCGATCCGCAGCGCCTGACGCAGATGCTGTCCAACCTGCTGCGCAACGCCATCAAGTTCACGGAGCGAGGGCTTATCCGCATCGAAGGACGCGAAATTGAAAGCACGGCGGACGCGGCAGTCCTTGAGTTCGCCGTATTGGACACCGGCATCGGCATTGCAGAAGAGAAACAGCACTTGCTGTTTCAGGCCTTCACGCAGGTGAACGACTCGATCACCCGGGACCACGGCGGCAGCGGCCTGGGACTGTCGCTCGTGCAAAAGCTGGCCGAGCTGATGGGCGGTGAGGCTGGCGTTCAAAGCAAACTAGCAGAAGGATCGCGGTTCTGGTTCCGCGTCCGGCTTGAGCGCCTGGGCGCAATCTGATTGCGCATTGAGAAGGCTCGGCCAGCGCTCTGCTAGGCCAGGCCAAGGTACTGCAAAACACCCTGCCCAGCCCTTTTGCCACTGGCAAAACAGGCTGTCAGCAAGTAGCCTCCCGTGGGCGCCTCCCAGTCCAGCATCTCGCCGGCGCAAAAGACGCCGCGCCACTGCGTGAGCATCAGTTGGCTGTCCATCGCCTCGAAACGAACGCCACCGGCGCTGCTGATGGCTTCATCGATCGGGCGCGCTGCCACCAGCGTGATCGGCAGCGCCTTGATGGCCGCAGCCAGCGTGGCGCTGTCGTGCATCTGTTCCTTGCTCAAGCATTCATGCAGGATGGCGGCCTTGATGCCGTCCAGATGCAAGCGACCTTTGAGGTGACTGGAGAGCGAGCGCGAGCCACGCGGGTGGCTGACTTCGGCGAGCACGCGCTCGGGCGCCAGATCGGGCCGCAGGTCAAGGTGGAAAGTCGCGCTGCCGTGCGCCAGGATCTCGTCGCGCAACAGGCTGGATGCCGCGTAAATCAAACTGCCCTCGACACCGCCGGCGGTCAGCACAAACTCGCCTTTGCGCTGGAATCGCTGTCCGTCCGAGGTCGTGACCGCAATCGCCACCGACTTGAACGGCTGGCCGGCAAAGCGATCGGCAAAATGCGCGCTCCAACCGCCCTGTGCGTCAAAACCGCAGTTGGCCGGCAGCAAGGGCGCCAGCGCCACACCCTGCGCCTGAAGCCACGGCACCCACGCGCCGTCGGAGCCCAGGCGCGCCCAGCTGCCCCCGCCAAGCGCGAGCAGCACGGCGTCGGCCTGTGCCTGCACCGCACCCTGCTGCGTATCGAAACCCAGTGTCACGCCCGCTGCACCGTCCGGCGCATCGGCATGCCTGCCGTTCCAGCGATGGCGCATGTGAAACTGCACGGCCACGCCCGTGGCCGGGTGGCGCAGGCGCTGCAGCCAGGCGCGCAGCAGGGGTGCTGCTTTCATGTCCGCGGGAAAGACCCGGCCCGAAGTGCCGACAAAAGTATCGATGCCGAGCGACTTGGCCCAGTCACGCAACTGCGTGGCATCGAAATCCTGCAGCAGGTTTGCAATCTGCTCGCGCCGCGCGCCGTAGCGCGTGACAAAAATATCGGCCGGCTCCGCGTGCGTGAGGTTGAGCCCGCCCTTGCCCGCGAGCAGAAACTTGCGCCCGACCGAGGGCATGGCGTCATAGACATGCACCTCAACCCCGGCGCCACTGAGCACCTCGGCCGCCATCAAACCGGCCGGCCCTGCGCCCACCACCATCACTTTTTTCATGCTTTGTTTCGTCTCTTGTGTGAGCGCTGTTGATTAATTGCTAAATGCCGCTCATCACAGCATCCATTGCCGCAACAATCTCACCCGCTCGATCTCGAATCGACGAAACCTCAGTTTTGAGCAGGCGCTTGTCGAGCGGCGCAGCTTCAAACGGCACCAGCATCAAACTCTTGCGGCGCACCGTGAACACCGGGCACAGACGTCGCGGCAATTCTTTTGCTGTCAATGCTGTCACTGCCAGCGGCACAACCATGCGCGTTGCCAGCCCGCCAAGCAAATTGCTTTGCACGTCGACCACGAACGGATATTGGTCACGCATGCGTGGGCTTGGGTTCTCGTAAACATCGAATTGCATGGTGGCTACCAGACCCGCAAATCGTCACACCACAATCCATTCGCTTCGAAACGGGAGTTTTGTTCAGCAAACCAGGCGCGGTGCGTTTTTTCAAGCTGCGCTTTGCGCTGCACCAGATTCTTGTCCTGTGCAGCACTCTGCAGCGCTTCAAATTGCTCAGCAGACACGATCACCGTGTCAATGCGCCCGTCCTTTTCAACGAAAACCGGTTTGGTCTTGGCTTGGGCGCAGATTGCGCCAAATCGGTTCTTGGCTTGGGTGGCAGTAACTTGCATGACGCAGTCCGTTCGAAGTTTGATGGCTATTTTAGCTAAAGCTCCAGCACCACCCCCTGTGGCGTCAAAAAAGCCGCCCGCACCACATGGTCCGGGTAAAGCGCTTGCACGGCTGCGCGGTAGTCTGTCAGTTGCGCGCGCAGTTCGGCTTGTGCCTGCGGCGCTGCGGCAGTCTTGTAATCGAGCACCCACCACTGACCGTCGCGACGCAGCACCAGGCGGTCAATCTGCCGGTACTGGCCACGCCAGCTGATGCCGACTTCATTGCCAGCCCATTCGATGACAGCCGGGTCCCAGGCCCAGGCACCGGCGCCCTGCAGAATGGACGTGGCCAGTTCTGCTGCGCGCGCGCCCTGCGCCGGGCTCAGTTCAAATTCACGCGCCACCGCCGCCGTACCCTGGGCGCTGAGCGCGCCCCATTCCAACAAGCGGTGCATGGCCTTGCCGATGCGCGCCTCCAGCGGATCATCATCCGGCACCGCAACAACCGGGGTCGCGCTGAGCGCAGCCGGCGGCAATTCCTTGAGTTGGAAAACCGGCGCTGACGCTGTGGTGGCACTGCCCGGCCGTGGCGCCAGGGCGGCAATGTCGAGCAGACCGGTTTGCGTCAGGCGCTGCCACCAACTGCGTGGCGCAGCGCGGTACGGAACGATGCTGGAGACAGCCAGCGTATGTCGGGCGCGGGTCAGCGCAACGTAGAGCGCATTGAGCTCCTCGCGCTGACGCTCCTGGTGCTCGGCTGCCAGCAGCGTCTGCGCACTGGCTGGCGGTTGGCTCTCGCTGGCCAGAAAGACAAAGGATTGCGGCCAGGCCGCTTCGCCCGGCCAGTCCACCAGCACCGTCATGCTGTCGGCGTTGCGCGCCGGCGTATCGGTGTCAAGCAACAGCACGCTGTGGGCTTCGAGACCCTTGGCGCCGTGGATGGTCAGCAGACGCACCGCCTGCGCATTGACCGCCGCTGGCGCGCGCACGCCGCCGGCCTTGAGCGCACGCACCAGCGCATACGGCGTGGCGAAACGGCCGCCGCCCAGTTGCAGCGCAGCGCCGAGCAGTGCGCGCAAATTGGCCAGCACGGTCTCGCGCTGATGGCCAGGTGCGGCGGCGGCAAAGCGCGCGAGCACGTCACCATCGCTGTAAATGGCTTGCAGCGCATCGTGCGGCGGCAGCGCATCCAGCCAGGCTTTCCAGCGCAGCAGGCTAAGCGCAACCGATCGCTGATCAGCAGTCACGATGTTGCGGGTCTGCAGCAATTCGAACCACGAGGCCGAGCCCTGCCCCTTGGCCAAGGCCAGTTGCACCAGCGCCTGATCGCCCAATGCAAACAGCGGCGACTTGAGCACACGCGCCAGCGACAAATCGTGCTGCGTCGAGACCAGCACATCGAGCAGGGCGACGATATCCTGCACCTCACAGCATTCAATCAACTCGGTGTTGTCGCCGAGCTGGACTGCAATCTGCAAGCGGCGCAGTTCATCCTGCAGCGGCAACAGGGCCGAGCGCTTTCGCGCGAGCACCATGATGTTTTGCGGCTGCAGCGCCGCGCCGTCGGTCGGTGTGAGCTGCTGCGCAATCCAGCGCGCCGCCTGGCGCGCCTCCAGCACGTGCAGGGTTTCTTCCGGTGACTCGCGCGGACTGCGCAGGCTGTCGCGCCAGGCATCCGCCAGCGCCGCGGCGTCCTCAGTCTCGATCGCCACCGGTCGCGGGATCGCAGGCAACTGGCACAAACTGCCCACCAGTGCGGAACTGGTGGTGTGCGCGCGATAACCCTCAAATCCATCGGCCTGCACGGCGTCGAGCATGACCGCGTTCACGCTCGCGATCACGCCACGGGCGTTGCGCCGCGTGTGGTCGCAACTGAGCAAATCGCCCTGCAGCGCGTCACGCACAAAGGCCTGCGCCGCCTTGAACACCTGCGGCTCAGCGCGGCGAAAACGGTAAATGCTTTGCTTGGGGTCACCCACGATGAAGACGCTGGGCGCATGGCTGCCGGCGCCGGCGTAGCCGCTAAGCCAGGAGCGCAGCGCCTGCCACTGCAAGGGGTTGGTGTCCTGAAATTCGTCGATCAACAACTGGCGCACGCGCACATCGAGCCGCTCCTGCACCCAGCCCGAGAGCACCGGGTCACTCAGCATGATCAGTGCCGCACGCTCGACATCGTTCATGTCAACCCAGCCGCGTTCGAGCTTGAGCGCAGCGTAGGCCTTGAGCAGCACGCGGCTCAGGCGCGTCATGCGCTGCTGGTAGCGCCAGGCCGTCTGTTGCGCTCGCGCCGCCAGCACCTGCAGCACCAGGTCCTGCGCCACGCGCACCTGCGCAATGCCGACAATCTTTTCGCCAAACTTGCGAGGCTTCTCGTCCTTCGTCAGCAGCGCATCCAACATGCCCTGCAGGTCACTGTTGCCAAGCGCCGTCTCCAGTTCAACACCCTTGGCTGCAAACGTCGGCGCACTGGCCTGCCCCAATGCCTTGGCGGCATCGAGCAGCGTCTGCCAGCATTGCGGTTGGGCGCGCAAAAAATCCTCCGGCTCGGCGAGTCCGGCAAAGCCGGGGCAATGCGCATCGAAGTTGGGCACCGACAGCGCCAGCACACCCTGCGCGTCGGCCAGGGCAAATTCAGTGCGCTTGTCCAGGGCCGTCTGCAAGGCTTTTTCGGTTTGCGCGCGACCGTACTCAAAGACCACCGCCTCGAAGTCGGCCTGGCGCTCGGCATCCAACACCAGCGCGGCGTAAAAGCGCCGCCACACCAACTCCTTCGGTTTGCTGTCGTCCTCCAGCAATTCATAGTCAGCCGGCAGTTCCATCTGCTGCAACAGCGCGAGCGGCGCGCTGCGCAGCAAGGCCGCAAACCAGCTGTGGAACGTGCGCACCTGAACCTGGCGTGCGCTGCAGAGCATCTGCTGGTAGAGCTGCGCCAACTGCGCCGGCAACACCGACTGCGCCTCGTCCGCAATCTGAACGCCGCGCTCACGCAGCGCCTGCAGCAGCGCGGCGCGATCGGCCACGGCAAACTCGGCCAGCCACTGGTACAGGCGCTCGCGCATTTCACCGGCCGCGCGGCGGGTGAAGGTGATGGCCAGAATTTCCTGCGGCGCCACACCTTCGAGCAGCGCGCGCACGATGCGCGAGACCAGCATCCAGGTCTTGCCAGCACCGGCGCAGGCTTCCACCGCCACACTGCGCTGCGGGTCGCAGGCGATGGCGTAAAAGGCTTCGGCGCTGACGTGCTGGCCGTTGCGTTCGTAGGCAGCAATCATGAAACAGTCCAAAAATCTTTGCGGCACAAGCCGCGCGCATCGCAAAAATCGCAGGCTTTGCCGGCACCGAGCGCGGGCAGGGGCGCGCCGGCGGCGATGCGCGTCACGTCACTGGCAATGCCGTCGAGCAACTGGTCGCGCAGGTCAACGACGTCTTGCTGCTCATAGGCGCGCGTGCCTTCCTTCTCGCCGACATTGACGTAGGCTGCCGCCAGCGTGTCATCACTCAGCAGCGCAGCGTAGAACGCGAGCTGCGTGTCTTCCAGCGGCGTCTTGATGCGCTGCGCCGTGATGCCAGGTGTTTCGGTCTTGTAGTCGATCACCATGGCGCTGCCATCAGCTAAGCGATCGATGCGGTCAATCTTGCCGACCAGCTTCAAGCCGCCCAGCGGCATCTCTTTCCAGGCCTCGGCCGCGACAAATTCGGCACCACCGGCTTGGTGCGCGGCCAGCCACTGCAAGTAGCCGGCGCGTACGCGTGGCCAGGCAGCGGCAAACGGCAGGAACTCAGCCGGCGACAAGCCCAATTCCGTGCTGGCCTGCGCTGCCGCTGTGTCAAGCAGGGCTTGGCGCGCCTGTGCTTCTGACACCGGTGCGACCCGCAGCGCTTGGTGAAAATGCCGCAGCACCAGGTGCAACCAGTTGCCGAAATCGCGCTTGTCCAGCGTCACATCGAGTTCATCCGCGCCTTGCAGCTTGAGCTGGCGCAGCGCAAAAAAGCGGTAGGGGCAGCGGCGCAGGTCTTCATAGGCGGTGCCGGAGAGCCGCTCCACGGGTAAAGCTTCGCCGCTGGGCTGCGGCATGGCGCAGGGCCTGGGATCGAGCGCGCGCAGGGGCCGCGGATCCGGCGCCAGCGCCTGCGGTTGCTGCAAGCGCAACTGCTGCACGAAACCGCTGGCCATCAATTGCTCGCCGCCTTCGCTCAGACGCCAGAGCACATCGACATGGGGAAACTGCAAGGCATAGTTCCAGGCCGCACGGGCCGCTGCGGCCAGATCGTCACGCGCTGGCAGGCCGAGCACGACCGACTGGGCTGGCGTCCACCAGGGCGGCGGCTCCGGCGACATCGGCAGGCGCGCCTCGTCACAACCGGGCAAGACAACGGCCGCCAGCGGACGCCCCAGCAACTGACTCAGCGGCAGGATAAGAACTTGTGCGTTCGTGCCATGGCCCGGCACAAAGCTCTTGCCCTCCAGGGTCTGACTGACCCAGGCCCGCAATTCACTGGCCGCCATGCGCGCCGTGACATCGGCAAACTCCAGTTCGGCGCCTTCGCGCAGTCGCAGCACATCGAGCACGGCTTGCCCGGCCTCGTCCTGCTCCAGCGCCGGCCATTGCCCGGCATCCTGCAACACGGCGCGCAAATCGTGCAGCCAGCCTGAGAGCGGCCGGTTCGCTTGCAGCCGCTCACGCAGCGCCTGCGCCTGCTGCACCAGCGCGGCTTCAGGCGGCAATGCGCGCCATTCACGCACACCGTCGCGGCGCCATTCGATCTCGGCCTGCGTTAACTGCTGCGCATCAAAGGCAGGGGCGTGCTTGAGCCAGTCCAGCACGGCATCGGTAGCTGCGTCCCACACCAGCGCGCGCAGCAGGCTCATGAGTGAGGCGGCGGCGCGCGTGGTGGAGAGCTTCCAGCCGGTCTCGTCGCTCACCGTGACGCCGGTCTGTGCCAGCATGGCGTGGACGCGGCGCGTCAGCACACGGTCCTGCGCCACCAGCGCAACCGGCACGCGACCGGCGGCCAGATGCGCCAACACGCAGGCGCTAGCGCGCTGCGCCTCGTCTTCGGCGTCCTGCGCCGCGTGCAGTGCCACGGTGCCAAAGGACAAAGCTGGCTCCGACGCATCATCGGGCGTGTCCAGTGTCAGTAACAAAACCCGCGTGCCCAGTCGTGGCGCCAGGGTCTGCGTCAGGGGCTCGCTTTGAAAACCTTGCAGCAGCACCAGCAAATCGGGCTCAGCGCCAAACACCGGATCCGTCGCGTAGCTTGAACTGGCAGCCCAGGCCAACGCGATGCGCGCTGTGGCCGCCTCCAGCGCGAGCAGCGGCGAATCGAGCGCTGCCGTCAGCATGGCGCCCAGGCGCGCGCCCCAGGCAGCACGCTCGACTGGCGCCACAGCGGCGGCAACACGGGCCAGACTCCAGGCGCAGGCCATCAGGCGCGCAGCCAGCACGCCGCTGTGCGCGCCCAGACCGGCACGCGAGAGCAAGGAGGCCGCTGTCAGGCAATCACGCGCCGCGTCAAGTTGCAAGTCGTCCGGCCCCGGCACAAAGCCGCCCAGGCTGCGTGCCCAACTCATGGTGGTTTCGAAACGCGGCAGAAAACAGGCCGGCCTTGCGGTTTCTTCGCACGCACGCAGCCAGGCTTGACGTGCCTGCGGGATCAGTTGGGCGTAGGGCAGCAACACAAGCGTCTGCGCGGCATGGACCTGGCGCTCCTGCATGGCCGCGCGCAACTGCGCCATCACGCGATCCCAAGCCCGTTGCACATGATGTGTTTTGGCTATCTCACTCATAGATGCAGGGCAATCGGTCGGGGGCTTGGTTTCTGTCACAATTTCCCCACTTTACCTTTAACGACAAAGATACCGAAAGTTGGCGGACGCGCAAACGCAAGCGCGCCAGGCGATTCGGATCCACCCGCAACCCCCGAAGGAGAAATCATGGCCAGCGAATTGATCAAACATGTGTCCGACGCGTCTTTTGAAGCCGATGTACTGAAGTCATCGGTGCCCGTCCTGGTGGACTACTGGGCCGAATGGTGCGGCCCGTGCAAGATGATCGCGCCGATTCTGGACGAAGTGGCGGCCAGCTACGACGGCAAATTGCAGATCGCCAAGATGAACGTCGATGAAAACCGCGAAGTCCCGGCCAAGTTCGGCATCCGCGGCATCCCGACGCTGATGGTGTTCAAGGACGGCCAGTT
>SESB01002342.1_pt1 | contig 11245 bp, 11 predicted proteins | sample 3171441 | NCBI WGS metagenome assembly SESB01 (sample SAMN06051867, study PRJNA518727) | freshwater metagenome | biome: subpolar coniferous forest; feature: holomictic lake; material: water; isolation source: holomictic Lake 227, 6 m depth | place: Canada: near Kenora, Ontario | collected...
CGAGCGGTCCGCCAGGGTTCCGCCGCCGGAGCGGTTCATTCGCATCGCGGACAAGATCCGGGCGCACGAGGGGATCACGGTACGCCCGCTGGACGTCGCTAACTTCGACGCGGAGGTGGTCCGCATCAAGTCGGTCTACAACTCGGCCTGGGAGAAGAACTGGGGATTCGTCCCCATGACCGACGCCGAGTTCGACTGGCTGGCGAAGGATCTGAAGCAACTGGTGGTGCCGGAGCTGGCGCTCATCGCGGAGGCGCATGGGGAGCCAATCGCCTTCGCATTGACGGTGCCGGACATCAACCAAGCGTTCAAGAAGGTGGGCGGGAACCTCACCACCTACGGGATACCGATCGGACTGGCAAAGCTGCTCTGGTTCCAGAAGCGGATCACCCGCATCCGACTCATGGCCCTCGGCATCAAGGAGGGCTGGCGCCGGCGCGGAATCGACGCGGTTTTGATCGTCGAGACCATCCGCCGCGCGGACCAGGCCGGCTACGAGGGAGGCGAGGTGAGCTGGACCCTCGAGGACAACACCCTCATCAACAAGGCCATCGAGTCGGCGGGGGCGAGGCGCTCGAAGGTGTGGCGCCTCTACGAGATGCCGGTCGAATAGGCCGTGCGCTGGCTCGTCACCGGGGCGACCGGCTTCATCGGGACCACCCTCGTCGAACGGCTCGTCGCTCGCGGCGACGAGGTGCGGGCGCTCGTGCGGGATCCCGGGAGGGCGGGCGAGCTCAGGAAGCTGGGCGCGAGGTTGGTGAAGGGGGATGTCGGCCAGGCCGAGACCCTCGCGGGTGCGGTGCCGGACGTGGACGTGGTGGTCCACCTGGCCGGGCTCGTCAAGGCGGTGACGAGGGACGAGCTATTCGCCGTCAATGCGGAAGGAACGCGGTCCCTGGCGAAGGCCGCGGCGCGGAGCGGTCGGACGAAGTTCGTCCTCGTGTCATCGCTCGCGGCGGCAGGGCCTTCAACCCCTGGACGACCGCGGGTCGAGAGCGATCGTCCGGCACCGGTCAGTTCCTACGGCCAGAGCAAGCTCGCAGCGGAGGAGGCCCTCCGTTCGCACGTGCACGAACTCGAAGCCGCCGTCATCCGGCCGCCGATCGTCTACGGCCCGAGGGACAAGGAGTTCCTCCCCTCCCTGTTTCGCCTCGCCAAGATGGGAATCGTCGCCAAGTCGGGCCTGGCGGACAAGCGCTACAGCCTGATCCACGTGGACGATCTCGTCGACCTGATCCTCGGCGTTGCGGAGCGAGGCTCCCGCCTCACGGACGCCGGTTCCGCCGGCATCTACTTTGGTTCGGATGGGGTCGAGTACACGTGGGAGGCGCTGGCGCACGGAGCCATGGCGGCCCTCGGGCGGCGCGGCGCCGTCGTGCCGGTGCCGGAGTTCATGACCTGGCTCGCGGCGGGCGCATCCTCGGCGGTGGCTCGCGTCACCGGAAGGCCCGCCATCCTGTCACTCGACAAGATGATGGAGATTCGCGAGGCGGCCTGGACCTGCTCGCCGGACAAGGCGCAGCGCGAGCTCGGATGGAAGGCGCGCGTGGACTTCACCACGGGTATGAAGGAGTCCGCGCGCTGGTTCCGCGACCGCGGGCTCGTCTGACGGTCCGGTTATCCGCTCGGTAGCCCCTCGAGACCTGCGAGGACCGAGGCGATCCAGTACGCCGGGCCGATGAACGGCTTCCGGATGAAATCGGGCCGGCGGCGGAGCACTCGCTGGATGATCCGCCGAGTGAAGAGGCGCAGATAGGCCCGCTGCCGCTCGCCCGGGCTCCTTCCCAGCGAAAGGTAGGCCGGAGAATCGGCGATGAGCGGATTCGTTCGGCCGAGCGCGTAGTGGTCGTGACTCGACCACGGCCACTCGCGGGGCCAGCGCACCATGCCTGCGCGGACGGGGTTCATGTCCCCGTAGAGCATCACCTCGAGTTCATGCCTTCCCCCGTGGCGGATTCGTGGGGAGCCGAGCCGTTCCATGACGACCTGGCCGCGGCCTCCGGTCCGCAGATTGGACCACCGGGCGAAGCACTGGTTGACGACCTTCCAGAATGCGCTGAACTCCCGCTGGCCGAGCGTCGAGCGACAGACCACGTGCGGGTGGGTCGTCATGAGGCAGTAACTGCGGATCTCGATGCCGTACCGCTCCTTGTACTTCGCGAGAAGGCTGAGGAAATGGTGCCTGGCCTCGTCCACATCGAAGACGGGCGAGCCGTTGTGGCTCCGCCAGAAGCAGTGATGGGTCGTGCCTGCGCCGACGAGGCGCGAGCGAAGGATGCGCGGCATGCGACCGGTAGAAGCAAATGCCGGGCCGACGCGAGTGGGTTGAGGAAGTTGCTCGCTATCGAGTGGCTATCGTCCGGCACCGGCCGTTGAGCGGTCGTCGCGGGGAAGGGTTCCGAACACGACGTCCCAGACGGGTGTCGACACCCCGTACCGGGCGTCGGGAGTCTTGAAGTGATGGAGGTAGTGGTGCTTCCGGAGCTTCGCTCCGGTCTCCGTCCGAGGCTTCACATGGTGCACGACATAGTGCGTCATGTCGTACCAGAGGTATCCGGTCACGAGCCCGGCGAAGAACGGATCGAAGAAGCGCGCGCCCACGATCAGGTAGATCGGAAAGCCGAGGACGATCGCGAGCAGGATCGACATCACCGGAGGCATGACCAGCCGGTCGGGGTCGTGCGGCCAGTCGTGATGGACGCCGTGGATGAGGAAGTGCACGTCCTGGGCGAACTCCGAGTTGGGGCTCGGAGTGAAGTGGAAAGCCCAGCGGTGCAGGACGTACTCGAGAAGGGTCCAGAAGGCGATCCCACCCACGAACGTCCCGGCGAAGGCGCCGAGGGAAAGGCTGCCTGCCTGGAGTCCCCGATAGATGAGGTAGGCGATGAAGGGCACCCAGACGATGAGCACCTGCCAAGGCTTCACGCGAGAGAGGTGCTTCTCGATCCAGTCGACGCGGAACATCCGCGGACTTCCATTCTGCGGGGCGGGGTGGCCGGGAGGGCGGGGTATGAGCCAGAACATGGGAGCGACTCCTGAGGTTCGGGGGTTCCGAGAAGCCCGGTGCCGGACATCGTAAAGGACATCGTGAGGATATCGTAGGTCGGCGGCCTTCCTCTCGCGGAGATTCTTCGTCTTGTCAAGGGCTTGAAGCAGGTCCGGGTACATGGCAAGACGCTCGCCCCGTGGTCGACCTATCCCGACTCAACCCGCCACAGCGGGAGGCCGTCACCAGCGGTGACGGTCCCGTTCTCGTCCTGGCGGGCGCCGGATCGGGGAAGACGCGCGTCATCGCGCATCGAATCGCCTGGCTCGCCGAGCGACGGGTGGACCCGGAGTCGATCCTGGCCGTCACCTTCACCAACAAGGCCGCCGAGGAGATGCGAGAGAGGGTGGGGGTACTGTCCCGGTCGGCCGGAAAGGAGAGCCTGATCGCGACGTTCCACGGGTTCGGGCTCTGGTTCCTCCGGCGCGAGCATGTGGCGGCCGGGTTGCCGAAGTGGTTCTCGATCTGCGACGCCGGTGACCAGACGAGCCTGCTCAAGCGCTGCCTCCAGGGCATCCAGATGGATTCCCGGCGGTTCGATGTCCGTCGACTCCTTTCCGTCATCTCGAGGAGGAAGAATGAACGGGCGGGGAACGCGGCACGGCCGGTGCCGGACGACGACTCGCGGCCGGTGCCGGACGACGACTCCGACGACGACTACGAGATCATGGCGTCGGAGGTCCTCCCTCGGTACGAGCAGGCGTTGAGAGCTCAGCGCTCGGTGGATTTCGACGACCTTCTCGTCCGCCCGGTGGCCCTGCTGTCCGCGGACCGGGCGCTCCGGAAGTCCTACCGCGACAGGTTTCAGCACGTGCTCGTGGACGAGTACCAGGACACGAACCGGGTGCAGCTCGCCCTGCTCGAGCTCCTCTGCGCTCCGGAAAGGCGCGCGCCGGGATGGAAGGGGCGGAGCCTCTGCGCTGTCGGCGACGACGACCAGGCCATCTATGGGTGGAGGGGAGCGGACGTTCGAAACATCCGGAAGTTCGAGCGGAACTTCCCCGGGGCGACGATCGTCCGGCTCGAGCAGAACTACCGATCGACCGGGCGGATCCTCGACTGCGCGAACGGGGTCATAGCAAAGTCGGCCGATCGGCGGCCGAAGCGGCTTTGGACGGATGCAGGAGCGGGCGACCCGGTCCGGGTGGTCTCGCTCCCCGACGAGCAGGAGGAAGCGCGGTTTGTCTCGGGGGAACTGTCGCGTGGGCTCGCCGATGGGCGAAAGCCTTCGGATTTTGCGGTTCTCTACCGGCTGAACGCCCAGAGTCAGCCCATCGAAGAGGCGCTGCGGGAGGTCGGAATCCCGCACCGGGTCAGGGGCGGCCCGGCATTCTTCGATCGCAGCGAGGTCCGGGATGTCATTGCGTGGCTCAAGATCTGCGCGTTCCCGGAGGACGACGTCTCGCTGGCGAGGGTCGCGAGCGTTCCACCGAGGGGCATCGGGGACGTGGCGATGGAGCGGCTCGGGGTGTGGGCGTCCGAAAACGGGATGTCGATGTCGGCCGCCCTGGGCTCCGCGGGGTCGGTGCCGGACGTTCCGAGGGGCGCGCCCGAGAAGATGGCGCAGTTCGCCACACAGCTCGACATGTTCCGGAGTCGCTTCGGCCCAGGCCTCTTGGCGGCGCCCGCCCGGGCGATGATCGAGGATCTCGACCTGAAAGGATGGCTTCGCCAGAGCGTCGTCTCCACTGCGGCCGCTACCCGGAAGGTCGAGGCGGTGGACTCGGTACTCCAGTCGCTCGAGTGGCACGAGCAAAGGGACCCGAAGGCGACGCTCCGGACCTTCCTCCAGCGGCTCGCGCTCGATTCCCGTGACGAGGAGCCGGACGACGCAGAGGGTGTCACGCTGATGACCCTGCATTCCGCGAAGGGGCTCGAGTTCCCGGTCGTGTTCCTGATCGGAGTGGAGGAGGACCTCCTGCCGGTTTCCGGGATCCAGGGTGAACTGCGGGACCTCGAGGAGGAACGCAGGCTCGCCTACGTCGGAATCACGCGAGCTCGAGAGGTTCTCTGGGTCACGGGAGCGTCGTCCCGGACGCGGCGGGGACGCATCGAGCAACGAGCGCCGAGCCGTTTCCTGGCGGATCTTCCGGATGGGGCCCACGTCCGGCACGACCCGGTCGCGTCCGCTGCGGACTCTGGCCGGCCGAGCGAGGTCCTGAAAGCCCTTCGTGCGAAGCTTGCCGGACGGGCATGACCCCCGGTAGGGTGCAGATCGTCCGGCACCAGCGCGCACCAGCGCGGCACCACCAGCGCGCACCAGCGCGGGGCACCACCTCGATCCAGGCCCGATCCCGTCCTTCCTTGACAACCCCGGGGGGTTCCGATAGGAACGCCCCCTCCAAATAGCTCGCAACCTCAGGTTTTCCATGAACAAGGCAACACACAGCACCACCCAAGCGGAAGCGCTTCGGGCGCGGAAGTGGTGGGTCATCGATGCCACCGACCTCACGGTCGGCCGGGCCGCCACCCGCATTGCCACCCTCCTCAAGGGAAAGCACAAGGCGTCGTACACGCCCTCCCTCGATACCGGGGACTTCGTCGTCGTCGTGAATGCGGAGAAGGTCCGCTTCACCGGCAAGAAGGAGCAGGAGAAGCTCTACTTCTCTCACACCATGCACCCCGGCGGCGCCAAGTTGACGCCGGCGGCCAAGGTGCGCGCCCGCCACCCCGAGGACATCCTCGGCAACGCCGTGAAGCGGATGCTTCCGCGCAACGCGCTGGGTCGGGCGATGATGACGAAGCTCAAGGTCTATGCCGGGGCGGAGCATCCGCACACCGCGCAGAAGCCCGAAGTCCTGAAGCTCTCCGCCTAGAGGAACATCGATGGCCACCACGCAGAACATCACCACCGGCCGCCGCAAGGAGTCCGTCGCGCGCGTCCGCATCGCGCCCGGCACCGGGAACATCACCGTCAACAACCGCCCGCTCGACGAGTACTTCGGCCGCGAGACCTCCAAGATGATCCTGGTCGAGCCGCTCAAGCTCGTCGATCAGATGGGGAAGCTCGACATCCACGTGAACGCGAACGGGGGAGGGCTCTCCGGCCAGGCCGGCGCCATCCGCCACGGCATCTCCCGCGCCCTCGTCGCGTTGAATCCGGAGTGGCGTTCCGCCCTCAAGAAGGCGGGATTCCTCACCCGCGACGCGCGCGCCGTCGAGCGCAAGAAGTACGGTCAGCCGGGCGCCCGCAAGCGCTTCCAGTTCTCGAAGCGCTAGGTCGCATCCCGACGTCGCCCACGCCGTCCGCGCCTCCGGGCCCGGGCGGCGTTCGCGTTTTCCCGGCGGGGTGGTACGATCTTCGGACGTCATGGAGTTGAACGAGATCCTGCAGGTCGCGCTCCGATCCGGGGCGAGCGACATCCACCTCAAGGCTGGATTGCCGCCCATGTTCCGCATCGACGGCGCCCTCATCCCGCTGAAGGACGCCCGCCGGCTGCCGCCCGAGGAGATCGCGCGGATGGCGCTCGGCATCATGAACGAGTTCCAGCGGGAGAAGTTCAAGCAGACGAACGAGGTCGACCTGGCCTACGGGGTCCCTGGCCTCGGCCGGTTCCGCGTCAACGTGTTCCAGCAGCGCGGATCGATCGGCGCGGTCCTTCGCGTCATCCCGTTCCGCATCCAGACCATCGAGCAGCTCATGATGCCGAAGGTGCTGGAGAAGATCGCCGCCGAGTCGCGCGGCCTCATCCTGGTCACCGGCACCACCGGCTCCGGCAAGTCGACGACGCTCGCCGCGATGGTCGACTTCATCAACGCCACCGAGACCTGCCACATCATGACGATCGAGGACCCGATCGAGTTCCTGGTCCGGGACAAGCGGTCGATCGTCAACCAGCGCGAGGTGGGCGTCGACACGATGAGCTTCGGGCAGGCGCTGAAGAGCGCGCTGCGCCAGGACCCCGACGTCATCCTGGTGGGAGAGATGCGGGACCTCGAGACCATCGAGACCGCGCTCACGGCGGCGGAGACTGGCCACCTCGTTCTTTCGACCCTGCACACCCTCGACGCCACCGAGACCATCAACCGGATCATCTCGGCCTTCCCGCCCTACCAGCAGAAGCAGGTCCGGCTGCAGCTGGGCGCGGTGTTGAAGGCGGTCATCAGCCAGCGGCTGGTCCCGCGCGCGGACGGGCACGGACGCGTTCCGGCCGCCGAGGTGCTGCTCGCGACCACCCGGGTTCGCGAGCTCATCGAGGACAAGGACCGGACGAAGGAGATCCACGACGCCATCGCCCAGGGGCACGTGACCTACGGCATGCAGACCTTCGACCAGTCGCTCATGGGGCTCTACCGCTCCGGGCTGGTGAGCTACGAGGAGGCCCTGCGCCAGGCGACGAACCCGGACGACTTCGCGCTGAGGGTTTCGGGCATCTCCGGCACGAGCGATTCCAAGTGGGACAATTTCGAGGCGGTGCCGGACGTCGGGGCTTCGGGAGCGGCGGGTCAGCCCGGTCAGGGGCGAGCGGCTGCGCCGCGCCCGGCAGCGGCTCGCCCGGCAGCCCAGCCGGCGCCCCGCCCCCCCGGCGGTCCTCCTCCCGGTCCGGCTGTCCCCATCGGCCGCGTCGCGGCCCGACCGGCCGAGCCGGAGCCCCCCGCTGCGGACGACGACTTCCAGATCGAGCGCTTCTAGCTCCCGGGCCGTCGAGGTCGAGGCGTGAACGAGTCACCGCAGTCCCGCGCCCGGGCCCGCGCGCTGCGCATCCTCGCCGCTCGTCCCCGCACCGAGGCCCAGATGCGGGAGAGGCTCGTCCGGGCCGGCTTCGCGGATGAGGCGGACGGGGTGGTGGCGTGGCTCCGGGAGCTTCGCTACCTGGACGACGCAGCTTTCGCCCGGGACCGGGCGGCCAGTTTGACGGCTGTCGGAAGGCTCGGACCGAGGCTCGCGGAGCGGCGGCTCGTCGCCGCAGGGATCGCCCCGGAGGACGCCCGGCGCGCGGTGAGGGAGGCGATCGGGGGGGACGAGATCGCCCGGTGCCGGACGATCGCCCAGCGGCGCGCCCGCGGCGAACTCGGGAAGCTCGATCCCCGCGAAATGGCCAGGCTTTCCCGGTTTCTCCTCGGGCGGGGGTTCTCGGGCCAAACCGTCTCGGCGGTGCTCAGGGTGTACGTGGACGACGCCGAGGACCGCTGATATGTTCCCCCGCCCGATGCGCTCCCGGAACCGAAGCTGGGCTCTTGCCGCGGCTGCCGCCCTCCTCCTCGGGGCGTGCGCCAAGAAGGCGCCGGCCGTGAAGTACGACTCGCAGGCCGAGCAGGAGTACACGGCCGGAGTTGGGGCTCTCGAAGACCGGGACTTCACCGACGCCCAGAGGATCCTGGAGCGGGTGCGCACCAAGTACCCGTACTCGAAGTACGGCGCCCTGGCCGAGTTGCGCCTCGCCGATCTCAAGTACGAGCAGGGGAAGTTCATCGAAGCGGCCGATGCCTACACGGGGTTCGTGAAGATCCATCCCTCGAGCCCCCAGGTGGACTACGCGGCCTACCGGGCAGCGATGTCGCGATGGGCCGACGCGCCGAGCGAGTTCTTCCTCTTCCCGCCGATGTACGAGCGCGACCTCACCCAGTTCATCAAGGCGACCGAGGGGCTCGTCACGTTCCTGGAAAAGTTCCCGAATTCCCGGTATGCGCCGGATGCTCGGGAGAAACTCGATAAGGCCAGGGGAGTGATGGCGGAGCGCGACTGGTACGCCTTCGAGTTCTACAAGAAGCGGGAGAAGTGGCAGGGGGCGGCGTACCGGCTCGAGCGGATCATGAAGGAGTTCCCGAGCAGCCCGCGCGAACCGGAGGCCCTCTGGCAACTGGCCGACATGTACGTGAAGCTCTCCGAGCGGTTCAAGGCCCAGAAAGCGCTCCAGACCCTCATCGTGAAGTACCCTGCGAGCTCCCAGGGCAAGAACGCCGAGAAGCTCCTTGCCGACCTCCGGACCCAGCCCGAGCACCCCGAGCTCTGGAAGACCCCCTGGTAGCGTGATCGGGCGCCGCCGCCGGGTCCGGTTCCGGACCGGGGCGCCCTACCTCGTGCCGTTCCTGGCGGCCGCCGTGGCCGCGGCCGGAGCCTGGTTCTGGCGAGCGGAGATCCTTTCGGCGGGGTCATCCGCGACCCTTCAGAGCCCGGAGACCCAGGTGCGGAAGGCGCTCGCCGCCCAGGGGCGCGCGCACCTGGAGGATGTCTACGGGTGGAAGGCGGGGGGAACCTTGGAACTCGTTCCCGTTCGCTATTCGGACGTGGTGCCGGACGTGGTGCCGGACGTGGAGGGGGGGCGTGCCACCGTCGTTGCCCTGCTCGACGCCGAGGGGAAGGCGGTCTGGCGCGACCAGGCGGCGATGGTTTCCTACGTCGGCCGGGAGCGGTTTCACATGAAGCCCTGCAAGATCGCGCTCTGGTGCGCCGAGGGGGACCAGTTCGCGCGCCTGAGGTCCGTCCTGCGGACCCTCTTCAGGAGACTCGACGCGGTCCACGGTGGCGATGCCGCTGCAGTCGCGTCGCTCGCGGCACCCGACTACCGGGACGGGCAGACTGACCGAGAGGCGCTCCAGGCCCGCCTGAAGCGCGAGCTCGCGGCGCCCCGGCCAGGCGTGCGCGTCCTCGGATGGCAGATCCGGGTCGACCGGGACTCCGCCGAGGTGGGGGAGGACTACGAAGACCCCGACGTCCGGCACCAGGGGGGAGGCCGGGGGGCTTTCCGCGCCCGGTACCGCCTGGAACGGCGCGGCGAACGCTGGCTTTTCGCGTCGGGGCTGTAGCGCGGACCGAGGGTCCACGGTTCATCCGCTCCATTGCGTCGATGGACGATCGTCCGGCACCGAGGTCGTCCGGCACCGAGGTCCCCGAGGTCCGAGGTGGTAGACTTCCCCCCGTGGACGATGTCACCCGGGAAAAGCTGCAGCTCGGCCGGTACCACTACGAACGGCGCGAGTTCGCCCGCGCCGCGGAGTGCCTGTCCCGGGTCGTCGAGGCCAATCCGACCTTCGCCGACGTTCACAACATGCTGGGCGTCTGCTTCCACGAACAGGGCGACCACGAGAAGGCGCAGCGCGCCTACGAGGCCGCGCTCCGGCTCAACCCCGCCTACACCGACGCCGCCCTCAACCTGGTCATCACCTACAACGACACCGGCCGGTACGAGGAGGCGAAGGAGACCTACCAGCAGGCGGTCCGCACCTCCGGCGCCGCCCCGGGGCAGCTCGACAGCTTCGCCCGCGGCAAGCTCGCCAACATGTACGCCGACATCGGCGAGGTCTACCGGTCCGCGGGGCTCCTTCCCGAGGCCATCGCCGAGCTGAGGCGCGCCCTCGCCCTCGGCCCCGCCTTCGTCGACATCCGCGCCCGGCTGGCCGCGGCGCTGCGGGACTCCGGGCGGCGCGACGAGGCCATCGTGGAGTACGAGGAGGTGGTGCGGCAGAATCCCGCCTTCCTCCCCGGGCGTCTCCACCTGGGGCTCTCCCTCTACGCGGCCGGGCGGAAGGCCGATGCGGTGGAGCAGTGGGCCGAGGTGCTGCGCATCGCGCCGGGCAACCACAGCGCCGAGCTCTATCTCGAGTTCGCCGGCATCGCGCCGCCGGGCGCGTCGCCCCTCGCGCCCCTCGCGCCCCCCGCACCGCCGGACGCGCGGATGGACTCGCTGATGGACGCAACATGAACAGAGGAGAACGATGAGCGAGAGCCCCCCGAGGCTCACCGCGCTGTCGCACGGCGCCGGTTGAGCCTGCAAGATCCGCCCGGCGGAACTGGCGCAGGTCCTGCGCCATCTACCCAGGGTGAATGATGCGCGCGCCCTCGTCGGTCACGAGACGCGCGACGACGCGGCCGTGTATCTGCTGTCGCCCACCGAGGCCATCGTCGAGACCGTGGACTTCTTCACGCCGGTGGTGGACGACCCGTACTGGTTCGGCCGCATCGCCGCAGCCAACGCCTTCTCCGACGTCTGGGCCATGGGCGGCCGCCCCATCTTCGCGCTCAACCTGGTGGGCTTCCCGGTCCACACGCTCCCGATGGAGATCCTGGGGGAAATCCTCCGGGGCGGCGCCGAGACCGCCGCCGCCGCCGGCGCCCCCATCCTGGGCGGCCACAGCATCGACGACCCGGAGCCGAAGTACGGGATGGCCGTCACCGGCCTCGTCCACCCCGACCGCATCCTGCGCAACGTCGGCGCACGGCCCGGGGACCAGCTCCTGCTCACGAAGCCGCTCGGCTCG
>SESB01002344.1_pt1 | contig 11229 bp, 9 predicted proteins | sample 3171441 | NCBI WGS metagenome assembly SESB01 (sample SAMN06051867, study PRJNA518727) | freshwater metagenome | biome: subpolar coniferous forest; feature: holomictic lake; material: water; isolation source: holomictic Lake 227, 6 m depth | place: Canada: near Kenora, Ontario | collected 2014-07-08...
GCGCGCGAAATGGTATTATAGAAAAACGAAAAGGGAGGAAGACTTGCGTCTCCCTCCCTTTTCACAATGATCGCAAAGAATTATTTCTTCGCAGCTTTCTTAGCAGGAGCTTTCTTCGCTACTACTTTCTTCGCAGCCGGTTTGGCAGCGGCTTTCTTAGCAGGAGCTTTTTTAGCCACAGCTTTCTTCGCTACCACTTTCTTCGCAGCGGGCTTGGCCGCAGCTTTCTTAGCAGGAGCTTTTTTAGCTACGGCTTTCTTTGCCACAGCTTTCTTTGCAGGTACTTTAGACGCCATTAGATATTCCCCCCTTTCGAACCGCAGGAGCGGGTTGAGAAATTTTTTCTTGCATGGATCGTGATGTGATCATCAGCAACTGGCCTTTGCGTAACCGATATGGGGACTGCAAGTCAACAAATTTATTTCAGTGCGCAAAGCATTTTTACAAGCCCGGCCGCAAGGTCGCGCTTTGTTGCGCGAGGCAATACCCGACTGGATTGGTCTGGTAAGAAAAACGTGAGTTCGTTCTCGTTGCTTTCAAATCCTAGGCCGGGCGCGCTCACGTCATTCGCGATCACCACATCACACTGTTTTTTTTCGAGTTTTTCGCGCGCGTTTTTTTCGAGGTCGTCGGTTTCCGCCGCAAATCCCGCGAGTAAAAAATTTTTTGTCTCCAGCGCGCCAAGCGACGCGAGGATGTCGCGCGTGGGCACAAGTTCGATCACCGGAACGCCCTCGCGCTTTTTGATTTTGCGCGGCGCGAATGCGGCGGGCTTGAAGTCGGCGACGGCGGCGCAGAGCACGGCGATGTCGATGCCGGCGAGGTTTGCATGCACTGCGTCATACATTTCGTCGGCGGTGGTGACGCGGATCATTTGTGCGCGCTCGGGCGCGGGCAGTGCGACGGGGCCGCTGATGAGGATGACCTCATGGCCTGCGTCGAGCGCGGCTTGCGCGATGGCGTAGCCCATTTTGCCGGAGGAGCGGTTGCTGATGTAGCGCACCGGGTCGATCGGCTCGCGCGTGGGCCCTGCGGTGATGAGGAATTTCATGCCGGATGTTGAGTGTAGAATGTTGGACGGGCTGGCGAAGCTGGAGCTTCGAAGACAAGTCCGTTCCCAAGCTGGAGCTTGGAAACGAGGAAAGAGAAAAGCTTACGCGAGCATCTCTTTTACGCGCGCCACGATGTCATCCACCGGCCAGAGCCGCCCGATGCCTTCGTAGCCACAGGCGAGCAGCCCCTCTTCCGGGCCGATGAACTCCACGCCGCGCGTGCGGAGCTTTGCGACGTTCTCCTGTGTTGCGGGGTGCTCCCACATTTTGCCGTTCATGGCGGGGGCGATGAGGATGGGGGCGCGGGTGGCGAGCGCGATTTCCGTGAGATAATTATTCGCGAGACCGTGAGCGAGCGCGGCGAGGGTGTTGGCGCTGGCGGGGGCGACGAGCAGCAGGTCGGCTTTATCGGCCAGGGCGATGTGGCCGGGTTCCCATTCGCCGGTGAGGGCGAAGGGGTCCGTGACGACGTTGTGGCGGGAGAGGGTCTGGAGCGTGAGCGGGGTGATGAACGCGCACGCGGCGGAGGTCATGGTGACGTGGACCTCATATCCCGCCTTGGTGAGTTTGCTGACGAGATCCGCGGCTTTGTAGGCCGCGATGGAACCGGTGACGCCGACGACGATGGTTTTCATGACAGGGGATCAAAGAGAAGCCGGGAGCTGCGACTGCGCTCGGCGCGCATGATGGCGCGGAAGCCCGCGAGGTCTTCCTCCGGCGTGCCGGTGATGAGGGCGTAGCGATATTGCCGCCACGCGCGCATCTCCGTCTCCGCGTTGTGGAGGCGCAGGGCGATTTGCTCGGGAGCCTCGGTTCCGCGTTTGGCGAGGCGCTGGCGCAGCACGTCCAGGTGGGCGGGCATGAGGAAGATGTCGGCGAGGGCGTCGCGGATTTCGGGGTGGTCGTTTGCGCGGATCATCGCCGCGCCCTGGACGTCGATGTCGATGAGGACGTCGGTGCCCGTGCGCAGGGTGTCGAGCACGGCGCTCTTTAAGGTGCCATAATAGTTGCCGTGGACTTGCGCGTGTTCGAGGAATTCGCCCGCGGCGATTCTCGCCTCGAAATCCTCACGGGTGAGGAAGTGGTAGTCTGATCCGTCGATCTCTCCGGGCCGGGGGGGGCGGGTGGTGCAGGAGACGGAGTAGGCGAAGTCCTGGTCTTTTTGCAGCCCGGCGCGCAGGGTGGATTTGCCCGCGCCCGAGGGAGCGGAGAGGAGGAAGAGGATGCCGAGGCGCGTAAGGGAGCTCATTCGATGTTCTGGATTTGCTCGCGGATTTTCTCCATCTCCGCCTTGCAGGTGACGACGCATTGCGAGATTTCCACGTCGTTGGCTTTGGAGCCGAGGGTGTTGAGTTCGCGGGCGATTTCCTGCGTCATGAACTCCAGGGTGCGGCCCACGGGTTCGCTTTTGCGCAGGTGGTGGGCGAACTGGGTGAAGTGGCTTTCCAGCCGGGTGAGTTCCTCGGAGATGTCGGATTTGTCGGCGAAGAAAATCACCTCCTTGACGATCCGTTCGTCGTCGATGGGGAGTTCCAGGCCCACTTTGGCGATGCGTTCCTGGAGCGATTGCCGGAATCGTTTGAGGACTTCGGGGTGGAGCTTGCGGATTTTGCGGAGGGTTTCGCGGACGGTTTTGAGCCGGTGGATCAAGTCTTTGGCGAGGTGTTTGCCCTCCAGTTCGCGCATGGAAACGAGGCTGCGCAGGGCCTCCTTGAGCGCGGCCTCAATGTGCGGCCAGGCGTCTTCGGGCGAGATTTGCTCCTCGGGAATGCGCACGACGCCGGGGGCACGCAGCACGGTCTCGATGCTCACCTCCCCGGCGGCGCCGAGTTCCGCCTGGAGTTCGCGCATGGCGGTGAAGTAGGTGCGGGCAAGCGCGGTGTCGAGGGCGACTTTTTGCGTGGTGGCGCAGGCGTGGCAGGCGACGACGACATTGAGGCGTCCGCGCGAGACTTCGGAGTTGATCAGGTCGCGCACGCGCGGTTCCAGTTCCGCAAGGTCACGCGGGAGGGTGACGGCGACATCGCTTTGCTTGCGATTTACCGAGTTGAGTTCAACGCTATATTGGGTGCCGTTGGTGCCGCTCTGGCCCCGTCCGTACCCGGTCATGCTTCTCATCGTAAGTAGAGTCGGTAATCTTGGGCCAAATTACAATGAGAAATGATGTCTCCTCTGTTGCAAAATGACGCGGTGTATTGTTAAGTGCGCTTTTCCATTGCATGAAACCGTCCCGCATTCTCCCCTCTCCCACCGCCGCGAAGCCGCCCAAGAGTTCCCCATGGGAACCGGCGAGGCTGTTTTTGGCCGACTTGTGCGCGCTCCTGGCTGTCGCGCTTTTCAGCAACTTCCTGGACGAACCGGAAAGAAATCGTTTTATCGAGTTTTTGCAAGGGCAGGTGGGTTTTGATGGAATGTGGGAATCGCTGGTGTTCTGGAAGCTCGCCATTGGGTTTGCGGTGGGGGCGGTTGCGGGGTATTTTGTTTTTCTCGAAATCCCCCTCTCCTTGTTGCCGAAGGCCAACAAGCTGGCCCTGGCTCTGGCGCTCTTCCTTATCCCGGTGGTGGTTTACATTCCGGCCATGTCTGCCGGTTTCATTTGGGATGACGACCAGGAAATCTCGGCGAACCCCTCGCTCCGTCAGGCTCCCCCCACCCCCGCCAATCCTGGCGTCTTTAAAACCAACTGGTACGGGCTCTGGGAAATCTGGACAGGCGGCATCACCAACGAGAAGGAGGAAGATGCCGCACGCTCGGAATTCAGGCCGCCCAAGGGGCCTCTGCCGGCCATTGTAAAAATGCTGCGCAAACCGCTCTGCTGGGTGGAGGGACGAATCTGGGGCGGCCCGGGCTACCGATTCAGAGCCAACCAGTCTGCCGATTATTTTCCGCTGAAAACCACGATGCTCTGGGTGGAGTACCAGCTTTGGGGGCATTCCACAGATGAGATACGCGGCCCCACTCCACTCGCTCCCCCGTTCCACCGGATGAACATTCTCATGCATGCGCTCGACGGCTTGCTGCTCTGGATGGTTTTGCGCCAGTTGAAGGTGCCGGGAGCATGGCTGGGGGCTTTGCTCTTTGCCATTCACCCGGTGCATGCGGAATCGGTCGCGTGGATCGCGGAACGCAAGAATACGCTTTCACTCTGCTTCTGCCTGCTCTCGGTGAGCGCGTGGTTGCGGTTTGAGGAGTCCGAGAAGCGGAGCCATTATGTATGGGCGCTCCTGCTTTTTGTCGCGTCGCTTTTGTGCAAGACGCATGTGGTGGTGCTTCCTGCGGTGCTGGTGCTGATGACGTGGTGGAAGACGGGAACGCTGACCGTGCGCGATCTGCGCCGGAGCGCCCCCTTCTTCATCGTGGCGGTGGTGCTGGCTCTGGTGACGATCTGGTTCCAGAATGACCGCGCGATTGGCGGAGAGGAAATTCCCATTGGCAACTGGGCCTCGCGCATTGCGGGGGCCGGGGTGGTGACCTGGTCTTACCTTTCCAAGGCGATTCTGCCGATCAACCTGAATACCATTTACGCAAACACGGCCTGGCTCTGGTGGCCGCTGGACAACCCGCAGCCGTGGATGTTGCTGGCCGTGGCGTTGGTGCCGGTGACCCTCCTCATGTTGTTGGCGATTCGGGATCTTTACCCCTTCCGCACTCCGCTTGCTTCCCGGACGCCGTTCTTCGTGTTCGCCTTTTTCGTGGGCACGCTCTTCCCGACGCTCGGGCTTTTCACGATGTCCTATATGCGGCTCACGTTGCAGGCGGATCATTTTCAATACTTCAGCGACATTGCCATTGTCGCCAGCGTCGGGGCGCTCATTGCCCTGGCGTATGAAAGGGCAAACGCCGCCCGGCGACCAGTGGTGGCAGGGGCTTGTGTGGTCTTGATTTTTTGCTTTAGCGCTTACAGTTGGGAACGGGCCGGCGTGCACCTGAGCGAGAAAACGCTCTGGACCGCGTGCCTCAAGAAAAACGAGGCCTCCTGGCAGGCGCACAACCACATCGGCGCGGTGCTTTATGGCGAGGCCGTTGAAGCCGCGCGCAAGGGCCTCGATAAACTTTCAGAGGAGCTCTTCAGAGAAGCCGCGCCGCATTTTGCGCGCGCGGTGGAACTCAAGCCCAAGAACCCGGAGGTGCACAACAATCTCGGGCTGGTGCTGTGGAGATACGGGCACCGCGAGGAGGCAATCGCCGAGTATTACAAGGCCGTCGAGATCAAGGGGGAAGTGATGGCGCTGCGCGGAAATCTCGCAGGAGCGCTCTTGGAGATGCGGCGGTATGACGAAGCTGCCAAACAATACCGGGTCATGCTCGCGGAGATGCCCGGCGATCCCAATCTGCATGCAAACATGGGCTACATCCACGTCCAAATGAAGCGGTTTTCAGAAGCGAAGCAGGAGTTTGAGACCGCCCTGCGGCTTGACCCTAACAACGCGGCGTTGCGGCAAAATTGCGAAGCTTTGCGCCGCATGGCGCCTTAGAGCCTGATCCCATGCAAACGATTGTCATCGGCCATAAGAATCCGGACATGGACTCCATCTGCGCGGCCATCGGCTACGCGGAACTCAAGCGGCTGACCGGAAATCCCAATGTCATTGCCGCCCGCGCCGGAAATACAAATGAGCGGATTGATTTTGTGCTGCGCAAGTTCGCGGTGGAAGCGCCGGAGTTGATCACGGATCTCTCCCCGCGCGTGCGCGATGTGATGGAAGATGAGGTGATCTCGATCACGGCGGATTCATCCATCTACGAAGCCATCCAGTTGATCGAGCGCAAGCAGATGCGCGGGGTGCCGGTGATCGACGGCCAGTTCCGCTGCCTGGGGCTGCTTTCGGCATTCAAAGTTCTGCACCACTTGGTGCCCTCCCGCGATGACACGGCGAGCGCGCGGGTGGTGACGGCGGCGATGGAGGAAATTTTTCACACGTTTGCGGGCAGGATAATCCAGGGTGACCCGGCGCTGGAAGAGTACGATTACCTGCTCTTGGTGGGGGCAATGGGCAAGGAGTCCTTCAAGCAACGTGCGCTGCGCTACAAGTGGCGGCGCGTGGTGGTGATTTTGGGGGATCGCGAGGAAATCCAAATGGAGGCGATCCGGGCCGGGGCGGCCGCCTTGGTGGTGACGGGCGACATCCCGGTGAGCGCGGAGGTGCTCCAAGCCGCAAAGGTGCATGGGACAACCATTGCAACCTCCCCCTATGACACGGCCACGACCGTGTTGCTGGCGCGCGGCGCGGTGAAGGTGGGACATAAACTGGACAGCGAGTTTGTCAGCTTCACGCCGGAAACGCTGCTGGCGACAGCCCGCGAGGAAGCGGCAGCCAGCGCGCAGTTCATCTTCCCGGTTCTCGCGGAAGGGCGGCTGGTGGGCATCCTCTCCAAGAGCGATTTCTTGAAAGCCATCCCGCGCCAGTTGATTCTGGTGGATCACAATGAGCTTTCGCAGGCGGTATCTGGAGCGAGCGATGTGCCCATTGTGGAGATTCTTGACCACCACCGGCTGGGGGGGATTTCCACCCATTCGCCCATTCTCTTTTGGAACCACCCGGTGGGTTCGGCATCGAGCATTGTGGCGCTCTGCTATGAGCAACTGGGGGTGGCCATTCCGAAACCCATCGCCGGGCTGCTGATGGCGGGGTTGATCTCGGACACGCTCAACCTGACCTCGCCAACGGCGACGCCCGTGGACGCGCGCATCATGGAACGCCTGGCAGCGATTGCGGAAACCGAGCCGTCGCGCCTGGCGGAGGAGATTTTTTCCGTGGGTTCGCCGCTTTTGACGATGACGCCGGAGCAGGCGATCTCTGCGGACTGCAAAGAATACAGCGAGGCAAGCGCGCGGTTCTCCGTGGCGCAGATTGAAGAGATCAGCTTCTCTCACTTCCACAAGAAGCAAGCGGCGCTCACCGAGGCGCTGGAAGCGTATTGCCGCGCACGCGGCTACCTGTTCTCTACCTTGCTGGTGACAGACATTAACACGCAAAATTCCGTCTTGCTGGTGTGCGGCGCGGAAGCCTTTTTGCAGCGGATTGATTACCCCCGCCTCTCGCATAACCAGTGGGAACTCAAGGGCGTGGTTTCGCGCAAGAAACAGCTCCTGCCTTATTTGTTGGATCGCCTGCACGGGATGGATTCCGCATAGAAAAAACCGATCTCCCGCATGAAAGAACCTTCGCAATTTGTGGATATCGGCGTCGCTCGCGTGGATGTGGGGCGGCATGATCGGTGCGGTTTTCCCGAGGTGATTTTTGGCCCGGGAAAAACGCCGGAGGATGTGGTGGCCATTGCGCGCATGATTGTGGATCGGCACGGCGTGCTGCTGCTGACGCGGGCAAGCGAGGCGCAATCCGCGGCGATGCGCGCGGCGTTTCCCGAGGCGCAAATTCATGAGCGGGCGCGGTGTGTCACGGTGGAGATGGAGCCGTTGCGGAAGCTGGACGGCGCAGTGGCCGTGGTGTGCGCGGGCACCTCGGACTTGCCGGTGGCCCTGGAGGCGGTGGTGACGCTGGAGGTTTTTGGCAACCGCGTGGCGAAGTTTTTTGACGTTGGGGTGGCCGGGATTCACCGGTTGCTGGCGGTGCGCGACCAGATTGAGGCGTGCAATGCGGTGGTGGTGGTGGCCGGGATGGAAGGGGCGCTCCCCAGCGCGATTGCCGGATTGGTGAGCAAGCCGGTGGTGGCGGTGCCGACCAGCGTGGGCTACGGCGCGAGCTTCGGCGGACTGGCCGCGCTGCTGGGAATGCTGAACAGTTGCGGCAGCGGGGTGACGGTAGTGAACATCGACAACGGGTTTGGGGCGGCTTACGCGGCGGCGACGATCAACCGGCTGGCGAACGGGGTGAAGGGCACCTGATCACACCGGCGCGCCATTGGGAAAGGCTTCGCTGTATTCCCGCTCGATGAAGGCTTCCACGGAGTCAGCGGGCTCGAAGTCGAAATAGCCGTTGAAGCCCTGGAAGGTGCTGCCCGAAATAAGATGGAAGAGCATGTATTCCCGGGCATTGGGGTATTTGAGCTTGAGCACATCGTGCCAAACCAAAATTTTCTCATGGATCGCGAATTGATCCTTGCGGTAGAGGGCATGCAACTTCCTCAAGAGCATCTCGCATTTGGCGATTTGCTCCGGTGTCGGGAGTAGAGGTGCCGTTATGTCCTGTTCTGTTTTCACCGTAGGGGTGGACGTTGAAACCGCTGATGACCTTCTTTACACTAAGCAATCGCCATGCAAAGGCAAAAAGCTCGCTTTGCCGCAAATCCTCTCCGGGGCGAACGCACCAAAAATCTATCAGGAACCCAGGAAAAAGACAGAAGCAACCTCTTCAGAGCGAGGTTTTTAGCCGGGATAGGAGGATACAGTTTTCCTAAATGGTGATTTGCTTTCCCTCGTTCTTTTCCTGATTTCCTGAGTTCCTGATAGATTTGGCCTTTAAATTTAGATGCGGTTGCCCTGAAATCCTCTCCGCTTCGGATTGACGTAAGGGGCAACTCGGAATACATGGAAGGACTTTGCACATGAACAACCAGATCAAGTTCCTGCTCCAGGAGTCGGACATCCCCCAAACGTGGTATAATATCGTTGCCGATTTAAAGCAGTCCCCCGCACCGGTGCTGCACCCCGGCACCCACCAGCCGATCACCCCCGCCGACCTCGCCCCGCTCTTTCCGGAGGCGATCATTGCGCAGGAGGTCTCCACGGAACGCGACATCGCCATTCCCGAGCAGGTGCGCGAAATCTACAAGCAATGGCGCCCCTCGCCGCTCTTCCGGGCGCGGCGGCTGGAGCGCGTTTTGGATACCCCGGCGCGCATTTATTACAAGTATGAGGGAGTCAGCCCGGCGGGTTCGCACAAGCCCAACTCCGCCATTGCGCAGGCTTATTACAACAAGGCCGAAGGCGTGAAGCTGCTGGTCACGGAGACGGGCGCGGGCCAGTGGGGCTCCTCTCTGGCGATGGCCTGCAATTTCTTTGACCTGGCGTGCAAAATTTTCATGGTGCGGGTGAGCTACAACCAGAAACCTTACCGTCGCGCATTGATGGAGACCTTCGGCGCAACGGTCTCCGCCAGCCCCAGCAATGAAACGGCGGTGGGCTGTGCGATGCTTGCCAGAGACCCGGATTCTTCCGGTTCGCTCGGGATGGCGATTTCGGAAGCGGTGGAGGTTGCCGCGCAAAACCCGGACGCCAAGTATGCGCTCGGCAGCGTGCTCAACCATGTGCTGCTGCACCAGACGGTCATCGGGCAGGAGGCCATGAAGCAGATGGAGATGGCGGGGGATGTGGCGGATGTCATCGTGGCCTGCACGGGCGGCGGTTCCAATTTCGCGGGACTGGCGTTCCCGTTCCTGGGCCAGGTGTTGCGCGGTGAGCGCACGGGGCTGCGCGTTTTGGCGGTGGAGCCCGCCGCCTGCCCAAGCCTCACGCGCGGCCATTATGCTTACGACTACGGCGATACGGCGCATCTCACGCCGCTGACAAAGATGCACACGCTCGGCAGCACGTTTGTCCCGCCGGGGTTCCACGCCGGGGGGCTCCGCTACCACGGCATGGCTCCGTTGGTGAGCCAGGTGGTGGCCGAGGGGCTTGCGGAGGCAACGACGGTCGCGCAACTCGAATCTTTCGCCGCCGGGGTGCAGTTTGCCCGCGCCGAGGGGATTGTTCCCGCGCCGGAATCCAACCATGCGGTTGCGGCTGCAATCCGCGAGGCGCTGCGCTGCAAGGAAGAAGGCGTCAGCCGTTCGATCCTCGTCAATGTTTCCGGCCACGGGCATTTCGACATGCAGGCGTACACGGATTTCCTGTCGGGCAAGCTCACCAACTATGAGTATCCTGCCGAGGAGATTGCAATGGCGCTCGCCGGGCTGCCGAAGTTCTAGAGTGTTTCTCGCAAAGAATTTTCGACATACAAAGGGTGGATCGTGCGCTCCGCACGCGATTCCGGGGCTGGGCCATCGCAGACAAATTCAGCTCGCTGCGCTCGATGTGCTTTGAAGAATCGCCCGCGGAGCGGCCGATCCACCACGCAAGATGCTGGTGATTCGGAAATTCTTTTTGCGTGAAACGGGAGCCAAGCCTTAGCTCAACAGGTTGCCTGTAATGTAATCAAAACTCTTGTGGAGAGAGTCAAAGGGCTTGCCATGCGACACCTAACACGTGTAGGGTTCAGGCACCGATGAAGTCAATGAAAAATCGAAAACAACCCGCGGTTATTCAATCCACTTCCGACCTGGCAAAACAGCTCAATCTGTCGCGCTGGACGATTTCCCGCGTTCTCAACGGGCACGCGGGAGTCGCGCCGGAAACCGCACGCCGCGTGCAGGAATCCATGCAAAAACTGGGCTTCTCACCCAATTCCCTGGCGCGCGGTTTGCGCAAGGGGACAACCAATATCATCGGCATCTGCATCCCGGAGATCGAGGGGTTTCACCTGGGGCAAAAGCTGGAGTTTCTGCGTCAGGCGCTGGCGGATGAAGGCTGGCACGCCATGGTGGCCATGACCAACGGCGAACGCATGGAGGAAGGGGAGGCCCTGAGCCGGTTTCGGACGCTGCATGCCGCCGGGGTGATCCTGTTTGCCTCGCAACTTACGCCCCGTTGCACGCCTGTCCGCCAGTTTCATGAAACCGGCATCCCTTTGATTTTTGTTGATCCCATGACTCCCCCGCCCAAAGGGAGCCTTTGCGTGGATCGCTCTGTGGGAATGCGCGAGGCGACGCTGCATTTATTGGAGCTTGGGCACCGTCATATCGCCACCCTCGGCCTTACGGGGGAAAGCCGCTACACGCGCTCCCGGCGCAAGGGGGTCGCCGAGGCCTATGAGGAGCGCGGGCTTAACCCTGCCAGGTTTGTGCGAGAGATTGCCTTGCCTGAATCCACAGATTCCTTTTATGCAAGAGGCCGCGCGAGTGCGGCGCTTGTCTGGAACAACCCCGTGCGTCCCACAGCCCTGCTCGCGGTGAATGACCGCGTTGCCATCGGGTTGTTGGACGGATTGCGCGAGTTGCGCGTGCGCGTTCCGGAGGATCTTTCTGTGATCGGGTATGACAATATGGAAATGACCGCCTTTCTTTCGCCCCAGCTCACAACCATCGATACCAAGCCGGATGACCTGATCAGCAAAGCGACCGAGCGGCTGTTGCAGTCCGTTCACGCAAATGGGGAAAGCGAGCGCGCCTCAATCCTCAT
>SESB01002345.1_pt1 | contig 11222 bp, 5 predicted proteins | sample 3171441 | NCBI WGS metagenome assembly SESB01 (sample SAMN06051867, study PRJNA518727) | freshwater metagenome | biome: subpolar coniferous forest; feature: holomictic lake; material: water; isolation source: holomictic Lake 227, 6 m depth | place: Canada: near Kenora, Ontario | collected 2014-07-08...
ATACAACTTGGGACGATCCTACACTACAAACAGAGGCAGAGGCTTTATATACTTCTGATAATACAGATAGAATTCAGGATGACCATTATTATCAATTATTCTCTTATGTAGTAAGAACTAATTTACCAGAATCTGAATATCCTAATATTAGGGAAACGCTTAAAAAACTTGTTCATCCAGCAGGTTGGTTATTGTTTATAGAGGCGTTATAAATATTTAAAATTATAAAAATAACAGATGGCAAACAAAAGAATTACAGAACTTTCAAGGCTTTATCCAGGTTCGGTTACTAACGATGATTGGCTTGTATGTGTTAACGGGTCTGGTGCGAGTTTAGAAACAAAGAAGATCTCTTTTGGAGATTTCTATTCTTCTTTCAGCTTACCTACTAATATAACCTTCTCAAATACCCACGTCAGTAATATTATAACTACAGACAATTATGGAAATAGTTTAGAGTGGAATACTGCATATCAATCTGTTCATTTATTAACAGCTAATACACTAAGCCTTCTTGCAGGTACAAGTTATGGTAATAGAGGAGCAATAATTGATAACACCTTTAATAGCGGTATTAATGTTACTTGGCATGAAAATGTAGGTAAATTAAAATTTGAGGTAGTTGCCGGTAGTTCTCTTTCTGGAGATTTAGATACTTCTAATAACTGGGTACTTAATTCAGGAACTAATTCTGGTATTTCTTTAAGTCCAATAAACTCTCTATCAATATGTCCAATAGGACATGGTAGATCTCATTTTGGAGTTGGATCTATTTCAGGAGGATATACGCATATTACAGATACTGCACTTTCAGTCTGGGGAGATGCATATATTAGCGGAGGGGTTACAATTACTCAATTGGGTTCTGGTAATGCTTTCACCGTAGAAGATAGTTCAAATCCTGATACAACCCCATTTATAATTGATAAAAGCGGTAATGTTATTATCGGAAAAACAACTGCGGCAACAGCAAAACTTGATATTGTAGGGGGTATTAGTGCTACAACGATTGATCTAAATCAAACAACAGGAACTTCTCCAATAACAGTTAGTTCAACCACAGTTGTAACTAATCTTAATGCCGATCTTCTTGACGGTAAACACGCCTCTGATTTTATTAGTGCGAGTAGCCCCACATTTAGCGGAAATATTTCTTTCCCTGGAACAGGTAAATGGACTACAGATGGCAAATTAGGTATTGGAACATTAACACCTGCATATAATCTTGACGTTAATGGCACAATAAGAGGAACAGTAATAACTTCCTCAGTTGCTTCAGGAACGGCGCCTTTAGTTGTTACTTCAACAAATGTTGTCACTAATTTGAATGTAGATTTATTAGATGGTAGACATGGGGATGAATTTGCTTTAATTTCAGGTCCTACTTTTACTGGCGTTCCTAATGCCCCAACAGCTTCGGCCGTAAGTAATTCAACTCAAATAGCAACTACCGCTTTTACAACAACCGCAGTAAATAATTTTAATACAACTATTCAGGGTAATGCTCCGGTAAACTTAAATACTTTAGGAAAAATTGCTTCAGCAATAAATAACGATTATTTATTTTTTCAGACGGTTAATAGTTCAATAGCAACAAAAATAGGCGGATCTAGTCCTACTCTTACGGGTAACGTTACATTACCAGGAGGTAAATGGACTTCAGATGGTAAATTAGGTATCGGCACATCGAGCCCTGTTGCTCCCTTAGACGTGGTAGGGCAAGCAAACTTTAATAACCAAATTACAGCAATTTCTGGTACTATTTCAAGTTCAACAACAACAGGAACAATTGTTGTAACTGGTGGTGTTGGTATAAGTGGTGCTTTGTATGTTGGTGGTAATATTACAGGAAATGTAACAGGAAATGTAACAGGATCTGCAGGTAGTTGTTCCGGTAATTCAGCAACAGCAACAACAGCAACAGCGTGTTCCGGTAATTCAGCAACAGCAACAACAGCAAATGCTTTAAATACTGCTAATAATTATCAAGTTACTAATCTAACATCATCAGGTAGAATTTATATTGCTAATGGCACTGCGGGTGCTCCTTCAATAGCTTTTGGCAGTGATGGTGGTACTGATACTGGTTTGTATTGGGGTGGAGACGGATATATTAATTTCACAAATAACGGAGTCTATTCAGGACAATTAACACCATCACGTAATTTAGTAATTGTTGGTACAATAACAGGTTCAAACTTATCTGGAACAAATACTGGTGATCAAACAAATATAGTCGGTAATGCGGCTACAGCAACAACAGCAACAGCGTGTTCCGGTAATGCGGCTACAGCAACAACAGCAACAGCGTGTTCCGGTAATTCAGCAACAGCAACAACAGCAACCAATTTATCTGGTGGTTCAGTATCAGCAACAACAGGTACTTATAGTGGATCTTTATCTGCTAATGCCGGTATCTATGAACATCAAGTTAATTTAAGTTCTGGTACAAACATTGACTTATCTTTAGGTAGTGTCTTTACAAAAACAGTATCTGGTTCAATATCATTAACTGTTTCAAACGTTAGTTCATCAGGCACAGTAAGTTCTTTTATTTTAGATATTACTAACGGTGGAACTAATACTGTTAGTTGGTGGAGTGGATTAACTTGGAGATCTGGAACACCACCAACACTTTCAACTTCAGGTAGAGACTTATTAGGATTTTTCACTTATAACGGCGGAACAACATGGAATGGTATTGTCATGGCAACAGAGATGGCATAATAATGAGTGTATAATATTAAATATAATTTTAGGGTCTGGTATGGGTTTATATAAACCAGGTACAATCACATATAGTATATCTGGGGAAAATAATTGGATAGCACCAGGTGGTGTTTACTCTGTAACCGTTGAATTATGGGGTGGCGGTGGTGCTGGTGGTTATGATTATTACACTACTCATGGCGGTAGTGGTGCTTAAGATCCCGCAATTTTAACATGGTAATATCAAATTTCTATATAAATATAATAACAATAGATTATTTATAGCAAAGAATATTAAAGTCTTATAGATCTTTATAATTTAGAATTGGGCGCGAATTACATAACGCAAAAATATATTTGGCGTTTAAAATCGACAAATTAATAATTTAATTTTAATTAAACAAATGAGTATAGACATAGCATCAGGCTCACCATATTATGATGATTATTTTTCTGCTGATGGTGGATTAGATAAAAACTACTTTAAGGTTTTATTCAGACCAGGTAGGGCACTACAAGCCAGAGAATTAACTACAGCACAATCAATTCTTCAGAATCAGATAAGCACTTTCGGTAAAACTAACTTTCCTGAGGGTGATTCTGTTTATGGGTCTCAAAGAAATCTCGATAATCCATTCCATTATGCGGTACTTAGTCTGTTTAGAACAGATGGTGACTTAATTGCTAAATCAATTACAGGAGATGAATTTTTAAACTTTAAATCCGGCGATGTTATTATTGGCGGTACTTCTGGAGTTAAAGCTATAATAGGTTTTGAATCTCCAGCAGAAAGCTTGACTGATCCTAATATGCTTTTCGTTAAGTATATAGGATCTTCACAAACTTCAAATGGTGCTATAACAATACAACAATCACAATTTCTAAAGGGTGAAAGTATTTATTTTGCTAATACAGCAACCCAGAATACCTCTTCAGAATTAGCGATTATATCTGCATCAACTGAATTAGGATCGGGTATAGGAGTTACTATAGATGAGGGTATTATATTTACTAGAGAATTATTTGTTCATACTCCTAAGCAATCTATAATTGTTAATAAGTGGATAACTAATGCTAATGCAAGAATTGGATATGTTATTCAGAACACTATAAAGACTTCAGCGACTGATAACAGTTTGAAAGATAATGCTCAAGGATACCCTAATTACACAGCAGACGGCGCTGATAGACAACAGGTTAATTTGTATTTAGCGAGTTTAGGATACGATACTGATTGGATTTCTAATGAAGTAGAAGTTTGGTCTCCAACTCTTCGTTATCATAAGAATAAAAAAATTAAACTAAGTTCTGAGTCTACTGAAGTATTTGTTTGTATTCTAGATCACCAGTCTACATCTGGAAATAAGCCTATTACTTTAACAGATAGTATTTACTGGATTCAGGCAATAAACTTTGTTGAAATTGGTAGACTTAAGAATGGGCAATGGGTCGTTCCGGTTCCTAATAAAATAGGATTTTCGAGATCAACTTATAATAGACTTAAGAAGTGGGTAGAAAGACGTGATGCGCAAATTCATGGAGACTTTACAATTAAACCTTATGGTTTGAATGTAAAAGAGAATGATATTAATGGTTTAAAGATTGCATATCAATTAGGAACAACATTAGCAAATACATCAACAGCTCTTCTATCGTTGGATTATGGTCATTCTTTTAAAAATGGACACGAAGTTGTAACTCAAACACCTCTAAATTTTGTTACTGATAAACCTAGAACTAAAAGATTTATTAACTCTGCAATTAACTCAACACCTGATGTTGATTACGGAAACTATATTCTTGTTAATAAGGTACACGGATATTTTAGTATTGAGAGCCATGAGACTGTTACTTTCTATAACGCAAATACAAGTACAAGTGATTGGGATAATGTAAATAATATTGTAGGTACAGCAAAAATTAGATATTTCGATTTGGATAGCGGAAGAGCGGGTGTTACTGATTCAACCTCTTCTTTATACCCATCTTTCAGAGCTTATCTTTATAACTTTAAAAGTGTAAAAGCAGGCGAGCCGCGTGCTGTTAAAGGATTAAAAGGATACGCCAATGCGGTTGTTTCAAAAACAACTCAGACTAGTTTAATTACTGGAAATATTAATATCGCTACCGCTAACGTATATAGTCAGCTTATTGAGACTGGAGCTAAAAATAAGGCTTTATTTGAGTTGTCGCCAAAATATGTTCAAGAGGTTTCAAGTACAAATACATCAGATATTCCAGTATTTTATACATTAAGAGACTTTCCTGCACAATGGGTTAGAACATCTAAAACTATAGGAGGTGTATCAACCTACGTATTTGAACTAAGAAAACCTGTAGGTAATACTGCTTTTGTTGCTTCAGATTTTGGGGCAGAACTTGGAAACGGTCTTATAGATCCTGCTAATGAAGTAGATATAGCAGAAGCTAATTATACGATATATAACATGCATTCTACAAATAGTGTAACGGTTGTTAGAGATGGTATTCATCATGTATATTCGCCAGGAAAAATTATAGACCCAGAATTTATTATTGCTACAAATGCGGAATATAAATGGACTTCAGATACTATTCCCAAACTATCTATTTATTACCCAACGTCTAATACTTCTGTTAATATAATACAAAATCAATATCTAAGAGTTAAAGTAGGTATTACAAACGCAGTTGCAGATACAAAAACATATTCACCTGTTAATATAACCAAAGTTTTAGATCTATCTTCTAATACACATCAAGGATACGATTCAACAAATATCTCTTTCTTTGAACCAGATATTTACAGCGTTGATGCTATATACATGAACCCAACTGGAAATACTAATCTATTATTCCCTCAAGTTAATCTAAATATTAGTAGCGGAACTTTATTGAACGGCGAAAAGATATATGAAATAAATTCAGCAGGAACAAAGACAGGTGTAGATGGTTGCTTAGTAAGTGAAGGAACAGCTAATACTTGGAACTTTATTGTAGGTTCTGGTAACTTAAGCGGTAATTATTTTACTGCTAATAATTATGTCATAGGTGCTACAAGTGGGGCAAAAGCATTAATTAAATCGACGCCAATTCTTAATTCTGGAGCAAAAGATATTACTGACAGATATATTTTCGATAGTGGACAAAGAGATAATTATTATGAATGGGGTAAATTAACATTGAAACCTGGTAAGCCAAAGCCTACTGGACCACTATTAATTGCGTATTCTAAGTTCATAACTTCCTATGCAATACCGCTAACAAAAACTTTCTTTACATTAAATTCCTACGGAAACTTCGCTAATAATAGCGGAGAATTGTTCATTGGAAATTCAACTAATGGAAGTACAAGATTAACATATCCCCAGCTACCAGTTTATTCTTCGTCAGTAGTTGGTAATGTTAAATTAAGGGACTGTATTGATTTCAGACCTATGAGACATTCAAATACTTCTGTTACATTAAGTAGCAATTTATCAAGTGGAACATTGGCTGACATATTCAACACAAATACTAATTGGTTAGTTCCTGGATATAAAATAATTAACCCTTCACCAGTAACTAAAGATCTATTCAAAATAGACTACAAACACTTCTTAGATAAGAGAGTTATTGTAGGTTTAACTTCTGATTATAAGTTTGGTGTATTCGAAGGAACTCCGGGAGCTGTTTCAGATCCAATAGGTCCTTCAGGATTAACCCCGTATTGGAAAGTATATTTCCCACCTTACTTAGATGATATATCCTTAGTATTAAAAACATATCTTGCTAATAGAAACTACACAATGAAAGATATTGGTAGTTTGGATAGCAGAATTACGGCTTTAGAAAATACGGTTTCTTTGACTGTTAATGAACTACAAGCACTTTCAACCCCAGTTCCTTCGATGAGTTCTCTATACTTAGGACTTGAAAGGTTTAAGAATGGATTGTTATTAGATACATTCATAGGAACTAATGTCGGAAATTTAAGCGATTCTGATTATAGATGTTCAATTGAATCTTCAACACAAACGTGTCGCGCACCGTTTACTTCTGATGTTATTGACTTAGACCAATATACTAACTTAGCAGGTGTTACTTATCATCCAGCAGGATCAAAATCTTATGTTAATGATAACGGTGAAAATGTTATAGGAAAAGATGGAATAATTACATTGAATTATGTTAATATTCCTTGGCAAATTCAAACTACATTTTCAAATACAATAAGTGTTAACCCATATAGCGTTATTGCTTTTAATGGGAAAATGGTACTCAGTCCTTCTCAAGATAACTGGATGGATACTACAACATTACCAACAGTTAATGTTGACTTGACAGGAAATTCGGATGGGTGGAATGCGCTTACTTCTTCAGTGAATGGTATATTAACTATTTCTTTTTCAACAATACCAACATTTAAGATAGGATCACAAGTAACTTCAATAGGCGGTGGAACTGGTACAGTGGCTGAAATTGATGGTAAAACTATTGTTCTTACAGACTTCGAAGGTAAATTTACTGATGGTAGCGTTCTAAGTGGTGTTAATAATTCAGGAGATGTGATTACTAAAACTATGTTAACCTCCCAAACTTCAGGAGGAGCTCCTGGATTCGGTACTAAATTTGGAGATTGGCAAACTAACTGGACTGGTGTTACAACCAATTCTTCTTCTGAAACACAGGCATTAACAAGAACGGTTAGTGTACCGCAAACAACTTATACAACTAATACCGTTACTGGAGCGGTAACTGTAATAGTTGATACTGTACAGAGAGTTCAGACGGGTACGGCTACAACTACGACTACAACATCTAACATCGTTACAGATAAGAGTAAGACTGGACAAACCACTTCTTTAACTACACAAGTAGTTCAAACAGATTTAGGTCCTAAAGTAATTGACGTTTCAATTGTACCGTTCATAAGAACAAACGATGTTCTATTCAGAGTCGAAGGATTGAAGCCTAATACAGTTCATTATCCTTTCTTCAATGGAGTTAATGTTAGTCAATATTGTTCTAAAACCACCCTTTCAGGAAACTATTGGATATTGACTACTTATGGAAGCGAACTTAAGTCAGATTCAAGAGGAAGAATTAATGGAATATTTAAAATTCCAGGGGGTATATTTGCTACAGGAGAAAGAACATTTAGATTGATAGATGTTAAGAATAATGATTTAGGTGTAACAATGTCTCATAGTGATGCTAATTATAACGCATCCGGATTAGCTCAAACTATTGTAGACCAAATTGTTTCTACAAGAACCCCTGTTATAGAACATTCACTTCTTACTACAGAAAAAACTGTAACTGAATCAGGATCGATCACAACAACAAATAATACTTGGACAACACCCCCAGTCGCGCCTGATATTAATACAACATATACACCTTCAACTCCTCCTCCTAATTTAAATAATTGTATTCATTCAACATCAGAATTAAGGAATGATTACAGCGATGGAACAATACAATGGCAACAAGATACGTATAGCGGAACAACTTTCCCTTATACATTTACATATACATTAGACTTCGGTGATGTTACTGGAATGTGCGGAATTAATTATGAATGGTTTGAAGATATTGATATAACATTAACATGGGGAACCCAAACAGTAACTCGACATGAATCTGCTCCCCTTATTGCTGGCCGGTTTGGACAAAGAGATTTTATTGGAATTAATAAAACTATGTCAACACCAAATACTATAACCGTAACGGCAGTTCTACATTCAATTCCTAATAACGGTGCATGGAATTTAGCGTTCATGATTTCTAAAGTATGCCCTGGAGATTTTGTTACTCCGAGAGCAAATGACCCATTAGCACAAACATTCTTTGTAGATTCAGTTGAAAGTCCTAATGGGTTATTCGTTACTGCTATAGATACTTATGTAGCGACAACACCGACAGATAATGCGCTTCCTCTTTCTCTTGAATTGAGGACGGTTGTTAATGGAATGCCTTCATTATATACATTACCAGATACAGAAATTGTATATAACCTTATTGAAGATATTTCATCTTCATCACATAATACAATTAACCTTCTCACTATTAATACAGTCGATGAACATAAACTCCTTTCAGGGCAGTTTATAACTATTTCAGGAGATGTTAATTATAATGGAACATATTCAATAAATACTACCACAACAGATGGGCAGATTGATAGGAATAAATTTACTATTTCTATTCCTTGGGAAACTGTTAATAGTACCCAACCTTCATCTAATCTTGCTTTTTCTAAAATTAATGTAGCAAGTATTGAAAATAACTGGGCACCTACAAAGTTTGTATTTGAATATCCTATCTATCTTCAGAAAGGGGAATATTGTTTTGTTGTTAAATCAGACACATCTGAATATGAATTATATATTTCAGAAATGGGTCAGACTGATTTAACAACAGGCGAAATTATTTCTAAACAACCAGCAATTGGTTCTATGTATAAGTCGCAAAATGCAAATGATTGGACATCAGATCAAGATGCGGATTTAGCGTTCATAATTTACAGAGCGGCGTTTGATACTGTTAATGTAGGTAGTATAGAATTTAAGCAGGATGATTTATCTCTTAATTACCTTGCCGGGGTAAAAGGCGCTTTTAGTTCTGATTTCAATGTTAAATATAATATTCTTAACTTCCAGCCAGCAACAACTATTCTACCTAAAACCGCAATTAATTGGGGAATAATGACGGCAGGATTAAATGGGGCAATAGATTCGCAATGGAGCAACTTAACACCTAAAACAGATAATGAGTTCCCTGAAACAAGATTAATTACAAAGGGTACTTCATTGCTTCAAGTTAAGTCACAACTAACAAGTACAGATAACTTTGTTTCTCCAGTAATCGATCTTCTTAATCAAAGAGCAATACTGATTGAGAATATAATTAATAATACCGTAGCAAAAGAATATGGTACTTCTGGAGGCGCGGCGCAGGCTAAGTATATTTCTAAATCTATTATTCTTGAAAAAGGAATGGATGCAATAGACTTGAAAGTTACTTTGGAAGCGTCAAGACAAACATATAACGGGAGCGATTCTAACATTCTTGCATATATGAAACTTCTTTCTGGGGCGGACGAAACACCATTTACAAGCAGATATTGGTACCCTATGAGTTTAGTTTCTGACCCAGGATATTCAAACGGACCTACCGACTTCAGAAAGTATGAATTCATTCCACCTAAGAATATATGGTATACAAACGATGGAAGCGGTAATTTAACTATTCATTACACAGGTGACGGAGTCATATATCCAGCCGTTAATTCGACTATTGATTATGAAGAAAGTGATATGCATATATTCATGGACCTAAATGAAATAATGTTAGAATGGGTACATTATGACGCTGATTCAGAGTCAATAACTATTACAAAATATGATAGTAATATAGTTTGGGGAGAATCAACAACACCTGAAAGCTTAGTTAAAGTTGTTTCTTTCAAAGATTTCTTACAATATGCTGTTAAAATAGTAATGATTTCAAGTAATAAATCTATGGTTCCTTTAATTAAGAAAGTAAACGCAATTGCTCTAACGTAATACAACACTATGAAAGCAAGAATAGAAGGCTTCGAAGTTTTAAAAGATCTTAATTCAGGAGCTATTATAAGTATAGATAACGTCAAACTTACTGCATATAAAAATCAAAAGTTAGCTAAGAAAATAGGTGAAGAACGTATAAATAAAATAGAAAACGATATAGATGAAATTAAAACACTTCTCCGTTTATTAATTAACAAAAATGAGTAATACATTTACACCGTATAATTCTTCTAATCCAACAGGATATATTCCAGGATTAGAATCATTGTCTATAAAAACACCTGAACCTGATAACTCTAATGTTTTAAAACCTTTACCATCTGTTACTTCGGTAATACGAACACCTATTAAAGATATTGGTTTTATTGCTAAAGAATATCAAACTCTTTTAGTCTCTGATGAGAATATAAAAACGATAGGCGGGATTTCATTATTAGGTTCTGGTGATATATCTTTGTCGAATCCTCTTATCCCACTTTATATTTTTGGTGGAGGAAATGCTTTATGGTCTCCTACAGATAGCGGGGCAATTAATTGCGGTAATGCTTAAAATGAAAAATACTAATGGCTATACAAATACAATTTAGACATGATACTGCTGCTAATTGGTTAGCAGTAAATCCAACATTAATGCTTGGAGAGATAGGATGTGAATTAGTGACCCTTAAATTGAAAGTAGGTGATGGTGTTACCCCATGGATCACATTACCGTATTGTGTCGGAATAAGTGGTTCCTCCGGTTACTCAGGTATTAGTGGTTATTCTGGCTTTAGTGGTTACTCAGGTATTAGTGGTTATTCTGGAAAATCGGGTTATTCTGGAAAATCGGGTTATTCTGGAAAATCGGGTTATTCCGGCTCTGGTATTAGCGGATATTCTGGAAAATCGGGTATTAGTGGTTACTCCGGTTACTCAGGTATTAGCGGATACTCCGGTTACTCAGGCATTAGTGGATATTCTGGCTTCAGTGGCATTAGTGGT
>SESB01002350.1_pt1 | contig 11209 bp, 10 predicted proteins | sample 3171441 | NCBI WGS metagenome assembly SESB01 (sample SAMN06051867, study PRJNA518727) | freshwater metagenome | biome: subpolar coniferous forest; feature: holomictic lake; material: water; isolation source: holomictic Lake 227, 6 m depth | place: Canada: near Kenora, Ontario | collected...
CGCGCTGCGTTGCAAGCTCGGGCAGTATGGAAAATACAGCCGCTTCGCTTGCGCCTTGCGCGCCAACCCACGGCGCTCCCATCGAATAACGGAAATTCTTTTTGAGAGATGCTCTAATGCGCGTTTTTGGAGGGGAAAATCACCTTCCACGCTGTGCGGGCGATGATTTCGCAATCCAGCAGGAGCGACCAGTTTTCCAGGTAATCGAGGTCGCTGCGCACGCGCTGGATCACATCCTGGTCGCTGAGGATTTCCCCCCGCAGATCCCGGACTTGCGCCAGGCCGGTGATCCCCGGCTTGATGAAGGTGCGCACGCCGTAGGAAATCATTTTTTGGCGGAACAAATCGTCATGTTGGCGCATGTGCGGCCGGGGCCCAACCACGCTCATCTCGCCTTTGAGCACGTTGATGAATTGCGGCATTTCATCGAGGCTCATTTTCCTCATCCAGCGCCCTGCGGAGAATATCCGCGCGTCGTTCTTCTTGGCTTGCACGGCTTCGTCCGGGTTGTCGGTGTGCATGGTGCGGAATTTATAAAGCAGGAAATCCTGCCCATGCATGCCGGTGCGCAGTTGGTAGAAAAAGAGAGGCCCGGGAGACTGCCAGCGGTGCAGCAGCCAGACCATGAAACTCAGCACCGGCAGGAGGAACAGCACCACGGGCAGAGAGACGGCGACATCCACCGCGCGTTTGACGAGGCGGTTCAGGGGTGACTCCAAGGGTTCAAGATGGAAGCTGATAAAGTGAATGCCATCCTCTTCCACCATGGAAATGCGCCGCCCCAGCATCAATTCGTAGTCATTGGCCAGCAGCAAGCGGATGCCCATGCGCTGGCAGGTGTTCGCCAGATGGTTGACGACGACTGGCGAGTGGGGCACGTCCACCGCAATGACCTGCGTGGCGGAGACGCGGCGAATATGGTCCTCGAGATTGGCGATGGAGCCGAGATGCGGCAGATGGGTCATGGGTTCGGCTCCGGAACCGTCCGTGACGGCTCCCACCAGTCTCACTCCATAGAGAACCTTTGAGGTAAGCCACTCGTCCAAACGGGCCACCCCCCGGCGGGAGCCGAGCAGGATGGTGTTTTGCACATAGTTGCCGGAAAAAACAAAGCGCGCCAGCCACAACGGAAAGTAGCGGTTGGTGAAAAGCATCAGCACGAAGAACACCGGGATGAAGCTGAAGATGAACTCGCGGGAAATCGTCTGGTGTTTGAAGGCCACCAGGAAAAGCAGGAGCACAAGCAGAACAGTCAGGGTCTGCCGGAAACTGACTCCGCAGTTGCCCACAAACTTCAAGTTGAGGAAATCGGTCTTCAGGTTGGTCGTGCGCAAATGGTCAATCACGACCCCAGCCCCCACAAGGGCGCCGTATTTGCAGAAAAACGCGATGTCCATCGGAGTCCCTGCGTAGTGCGTCAGGAACGAAAAGACGTGAATCCATGCTCCGAATCCGGCGACTGCCGCCATTGCCTGTAGGGCGCAATGAAGAGTCTGAAGACCGCGGGCACGGTAAAGTATCATGCTTGGCAGTTTAGCGTAATCTCTTCTTCCAAGAAGCAATTTTTTCGCATCACAAAAAGTTTTTACGGTGGGCTGGTGGGCTGCCCGGATTTTTGCTGGTTAAAGAGCGCCCGCCAGTAATCCAGGCGTTCCTTGACGCGCCGTTCGTGGCCGTTTTCGGTGGGCTTGTAATAGACCTTCCCTTCCGGCAGATAGGCTTGGGGGACGTAGCCGCCTTCGTAGTCGTGAGCGTATTTGTAGCCTTCGCCGTGGCCGAGTTTCTTTGCGCCTTTGTAATGGGCATCGCGCAAGTGCACAGGCACCGGGAGCGTCACGCCTTCCTTCACGTCGGCAAGGGCGGCGTCCACGGCTTCGTAGGCTTTGTTGCTCTTGGGGGCGGTGGCCACATAGACTGCGGCGTGCGCCAAGGGGATGCGCGCTTCGGGCATGCCGAGGAACTCCACGGCCTGCTGCGCGGCCACGGCCAGGATGAGCGCCTGGGGATCGGCCATGCCAACGTCTTCGCTGGCGCAGATGACGATGCGCCGTGCGATGAAACGGATGTCCTCCCCGGCGTAGAGCATCTTGGCCAGCCAGTAGACGGCGGCGTCGGGATCGCTCCCGCGCATGCTCTTGATGAAGGCGCTGATGGTGTCGTAATGCTGGTCGCCGTCGGCGTCATACACGACGGCTTTGCGCTGGATGCTCTCCTCCGCGACGGCAAGCGTGAGGTGCACGACGCCGTGCGCATCCGGCGGGGTGGTGAGCACGCCGACTTCCAGCGCGTTGAGGCATTTGCGGGCGTCGCCGTCCGCCGTGACGGCGAGGTGCATCAACGCCTCGTCGTCCGCCTGCGTTTTGTAGTTGCCCAGACCGCGCACGGGATCGGCCAAAGCCCGCCGCATCAAGGCGCAGAGGGGTTCGGGGGCGATGGGTTCGAGTTGGAAAACCTGCGAGCGGGAGACCAGCGGGCTGTTGACATAGAAGAACGGGTTGTGCGTCGTCGCGCCAATCAAGCGGATCACGCCGCTTTCCACGTCCGGAAGGAGCACGTCCTGCTGGGATTTGTTGAAGCGGTGGATTTCATCGACAAAGAGGATCGTCCGCTGGCCGGAGGTCTCCATGCGGTTGGCGGCGCTGGCGACCACGCGGCGGATGTCTGCCACGCTGCTTTCCACCCCGCTCAAGCGTTCAAATTTCGAGCGCGTGGAGAGGGCGATCACCTGGGCCAGGCTCGTCTTGCCGACGCCAGGCGGGCCGTAGAAGAGGACGGAGGAAATGCGATCCGCCTCGATGGCGCGGCGCAACAGCTTGCCCGGCCCGAGGATGTGCTCCTGGCCGACCACTTCATCAAGGGTCGCGGGGCGCATCCGGGCGGCAAGCGGCGCGGAGGCCGGAACGGGTTTTCCCCCCGCCTGCCCCTCCCCGCTCCCGGTTTCAAACAAATCTGGCATGGGAGGGAGCGTAGCCGCTTCGGGCGCGGGGGGCAAGACGGGGGTTTTGAGAGTTGACGTCCTGTTGCGCACGCCGCCATATTCAGCCGCTTGCTACGTATCTTTTAAACTTATCATTCAAACTTATGCCTGTTCTATTCCCTCAAGTGCGCCACTTTAAAAAAGCACTACACGGGTGGGTGGAGAGATCCTTGGCAGACTTTGGCAGCCGCTGGCAAATTCGCTACGAGGTGGCGGCCTGTTTGTGTTTTAAGAATGTCGCCCGCTATTTGGCGGAATGGGTGGAATTTCACCACATGGTGGGCGTGGAACATTTCTATTTGTACAACAACAACTCGGAGGACGACTACCAGAGCGCTCTTGCCCCCTACATCCGCGATGGCTTGGTGACCTTGCACGAATGGCCCCAAATTCCCGCCACTCCGGGAGCGGAAGAGCATTGCGTGGCAAACTATGGCTGCTTCGCCCGTTGGATCGCTTTTCTAGACGATGACGAGTTTCTCTTTCCCGTCAAAGAGGGCACACAACTAGCAGAAGCGCTGGAGCCTTACAAAGCCCACCCGGCTGTGGCGGTTTATTGGCGGATGTTTGGCTCCAACGGCCATCAAAAGCGCCCCGGGGGGCTGGTCATCAGCAACTATACGCGAGCGCATGAAAAGCCGGAGGAAATCATTAAGAGCGTCGTCAATCCGCGCCGCATTTTGCGCTCCAAGCCCTCCTCTCACTACTGGCTCTACAGGTATGACCAGTTGGCCGTGGACGAGCAGTTCCACACGGTTCCTACATCCCGTGGAGCCGAAGGCGTCAACAATGTTTTGAGAATCAACCACTATTGGTCGAAGTCATACGAGGACGGCTTGGCGAAATTTGCGCGCGGCTACAAAGATCAATGGGGGATACAAAACCCGCGCACGATGGATAAGTGGCGGGAGTGGGACAGCGGCATGAATGAGGTTGAGGACACGCTGATCTTGCGTTACGAGGCGGAACTGAAGACCCGGCTGGCGGCGAGGAGGGCTTCATAGGGAGGCGAAGCCAAGGCTCGCTTCTTCCTTGCGAGGGCTCCCTGGCTCCTATAAATTCCGCGAACCCACAGCCGCCCTCCTTTTACCTCCATGTATCTCCAGTCGCTCGAAATCATCGGCTTTAAGTCGTTCGCCTCCCGCACCGTCCTCACGTTTGACCGTGGCGTGACGGTGATTGTGGGGCCCAACGGGTGTGGCAAGTCCAACGTGCTCGACGCGGTGCGCTGGGTGCTGGGCGAGCAGTCCGCAAAGGCGCTGCGCGGCGGGGAGATGGTGGATGTGATTTTTTCAGGCACGGATTCCCTTCCCGCTCTGGGGATGGCGGAGGTTTCCATGACGTTTGCGGATTGCGAAAAAGACCTGGGGGTCGCCTGGAATGAGGTGACGATCACCCGCCGGGTGTACCGCGACGGCCAGGGGGAGTATTTACTGAATAAAACGCCCTCCCGGCTCAAGGACATCCAGCAGCTTTTCATGGATACCGGGGTGGGTCGCAGCGCCTACTCGATCATGGAGCAGGGCAAGATCGACCAGATCCTCTCCTCCCGGCCTGAAGACCGGCGCGCGATTTTTGAAGAGGCGGCGGGGATCACCAAGTTCAAGGCCCAACGGCGCGAGGCGCTCCGCAAGCTGGAGGCGACGGAGGCCAACTTGCTGCGGCTGACGGATGTGATCCGCGAAGTGAAGCGGCAGATCGGCTCGCTCCAGCGGCAGGCGGCCAAGGCGCGGAGGTACCAGGCGTTGCTTTCGGATTTGCGGGTGCTGGACTCCCACAACAGCCAGCGGCTTTACAAGGAGCTGGAGGCGCAGCGCAATGAAGTCGCGGAAAACAGTCGCCGCCTTACTTCCAACCAGGAGTTGCGCGAGCGGGACGTGCAGGAACAGGAAGCGGCGTTGGCCGAACACCGCCGCGGGCTTGAGCTCCTTGAAGAAAAACTTGTCGGCGCGCGCAATACGGTGAACGAACTGCGCAACCGCATCACCCAGGGGGAAAGCCGCATCGGATTCAACAACGAGCGCCTTACGGAGTTTGCGGCTCTGACGCAACGCTACGAGCACGACATTGCGGCCTCCGAGGAGCGCCTGGCAATGCAGCAGGAGCAGATGGAGAGCACCAACAAGGAGCTTGAAGCGATCCAGCAGACGCTCGCCGCCCAGGAGGCGCAATTGCAGGAGCGGCAATCCTCGGCGGGCGATCTCACGGCGCGCCGGGTGGAGATGGAGCAGCAGCACCAGTCGATTTTTGCGCAGATCGGGCAGATTGAAAACCGGCTCGCCACGCTGCGCTCGGAGATTGCCGCCTGCATCAACACGCGCGACGGCTCTCAGGCGCGGATGGCAATCATGGCCGAGGAGATCGAGAAGCTCCGCAACGAGGGGCAATCGCTGCACGTTCAGGAAAGCGAGGCTGCGGCGCAGATTGAACAAACCGCAAAAACACTGGAAGCGCGCAAGACGGAAGTGACCGAGGTGGAGACTGTCGTGCGCACCACGCAGGCCGAGCTTTCGCTCTTGGACAAGGATCTCCACAGCGAGAGCCGCAAGTTGTCAGAGCGCGAGTCCAAGCTCGACGTGCTGCGCCAGCTCAATGCCGATGGCGAGGGATTCTCCGAAGGCACGCAAGCGGTCTTGAAGGGGCTGGATGATCCGTCGTTTTACAAACCGGCCATCCTCGGCGCGATGGCGCAATTCCTGGAGGTGGGCACGGCGCACATTGTTCCCATCGAAGCCGCGCTGGGGCAGAATTTGCAGGCCGTGGTGATGAAGGATACGCTGGTGGCCGAGGCGGTGGTAAAGACGCTCTTCACCAAAAAGCTGGGCCGCGCCTCGCTGGCGCTGCGTCCGCTCTGGAACATCCCCTCCCCCACACAATCCCCCGACTCCATGACGCTCCCGATGGGCGCGCTCGGCTGGGCGGCGGATCAGGTGAAATGCCAGCCCGAAGTGGAGCCGCTGGTGCGCCAGCTTCTGGCGGGGGTGGTGATTGTTGAAGACCTTGAAACCGCGCTGCGCCTGGCCGCATCCGGCCCGGTCGGGCAGTTGAGCCTGGATCGCACGCTGCGTTACCAATTTGTCACCCTGGCGGGCGAGATCGTCACCCGCGAGGGGATCGTCCTGGGCGGCCAGAGCAAGGAAGCGACCGGATCAAGCGTGCTCCAGCGCAAGGCGCAAATTGCGGAACTGGAAGCCGAGGCCAACAGCATCCGCTCGGCCCTTGCGGAAATGACGCTGCGCCGCCATGATGTCGCCGCCCGGCTCGAAGCCTCCCAAACCCGGCAGCAACAAGCGCGGGAAGAAGCGCAAACCCTCACCATCACCCTTGCGCATCTGCGCGGACGCGTGGACACGCTGGGCCGCGAGGCGCAGGATACCGAGCGCAAGATGGCGAGCTTTGGCGCCGAGCGGGATGCCATTGCACGCCGCGCCGATGAAGTGATCGCCCGGCTCAACCAGTTGGAAGAAGAGGCCGCAGCGGCTTCCTGCAAGATTGTCGAACTCCAGGCACAGCAAGTGGAACTGCAAGGCGGCCTGAGCGGATTGCGTGAGACCGAGCAACTCTCCACCACCGAGCTCAACGAATTGCGCGTGCGCGTGGCGACGGAAAAGCAGCGCTGCGCCTCCCTGCAAAACCAGCGCCAGCCGATGCACTCGCGCATGGCCGAATTGCGCGAGCTGATCGAGCAACGCCGCCGGGACATCGAAACCTATACGCTCAAGACCGCGCAGCTTGGCGAGGAATCCGAGAACATCCAGGCGGGCACGGCGCAAGCCGAAGGTCGCCTGGGCGAAGCCAATGAAGCGGTGACCCAGTTGCTCGAAGAGCGCACCGCCGCCGCACTTCAGGTCGAGAACCTGGAGAACACGCTGCGGCAGACCCGCCACGATCTCACCAACTGTCACGAGACCCGCACCCAGCTTGAAGTGCGCGCCTCGCAGCTTGCCCTGCGCATCGAGGCGCTTTGCGAGCGCGTTCAGCACCGCTACCAACTCGATATCCGCGAGTTCCAGAGCGACACCTACACGTTTTCCACCACGGTTCGCGAATTCCAGAAGAAGCAAAAGTCGAGCGCGGTCAGCCAGGAGGAAGAGGAGCCCGTGGAAGCGGTGACCGCGCCGCAAGAATTGCAGGAAGACGAAGCCAGCGAGCCCGCCGCCGCACAAGCAGACGGCCCGGACTGGGTGTTTATCGAGAGCCTCATCAAGGAACTCGACGCGAAGCTCGAAGGGATGGGGCCGGTCAACGTCGATGCGATTCAGGAATACGACGAACTCGAAGAGCGTTTCACTTTCCTCGAAAAGCAAAACAGCGACCTGGAGACATCCAAGGCCGAGCTGCTCCAAGTCATCGCGAAGATCAACCAGACGACCAAGACGATGTTCGCGGACACGTTTGCGCAGGTGAAGATCAACTTTCAGGAAATGTTCCGCGAACTCTTCGGCGGCGGCAAGGCGGATCTCGTGCTGCTGGACGAGAGCGATCCGCTGGAAAGCGGCATCGACATCATCGCCAAGCCTCCCGGCAAGCAGTTGACCTCCATTACGCTGCTCTCCGGCGGTGAGAAAACCATGACGGCGGTCGCGCTGCTCTTTTCCATCTACATGGTCAAGCCGTCGCCGTTCTGCATTCTCGACGAGATGGACGCACCGCTCGACGAATCCAACATCAACCGGTTTATCAAGATTCTGGATCGGTTCGTTTCGCAGAGCCAGTTTGTGGTCATCTCCCACAACAAGCGCACCATCGCCAAGGCGGACATCATCTACGGCGTGACGATGGAAGAGCACGGTGTTTCAAAGCTTGTCGGCGTGAAGTTCACCAAGCGCGAAAACTCCGGCGAGAGCAACGACATCATCGGCACGGCCAACCCCACCCCGAGCGTTGCCGAGAGCTTCGGCAAGCATGGGAATTTGCATAGCGAACAGGTGCAGGCAGAGCAAGAGCAGGCCGCCACTAGTGAATAAGCAATAGCTGGCGATGATCGTTTTTTAACGCGGTTTGCTCTGCGTTTCCTTGTATTTATGCGGCTTGGCTTGTCTGAGTGCCTGCATGAGTACCGTTCATATTTGTCTCAATGACATTCTTGGCGTGGCGGTGGATTGCGAGGTGATTTTTTATCCCGGAGATACGCCGTTTTTCAATGGCGCTGCGCTGGCAGTCTCTGGAGCCCGTTCGATTCGGCTTGATGCCGAGGGGAATGGAAGTGTGGCGCTCCTGCCGGGGCGTTACACAGTTCGGTTTTCCAGAATCACCGGCAACACAGACACGCTGCTTATTCAAGTTCCAAACGACGAGGAGGATTATCCGCTATCCGAGTTGATTTGCGGAGGCAACTGGGTGTTGCCGATGCGGGATTTCCTCCAGAAATCGGAAAACCTGGGCGATGTGGCCGATCCGGCAGCCGCCTTTGATGCGATCAAACAGGAAGCCGCTCCCTCAAAGGCGGGCGCGATCTCTCTCGCCACGCAAGCGGAGGTGGATCAGGGAACCAATGCAACCAAGGCGGTGACGCCCGCAACATTTGCGGGTGCAGCCCGGTGGGCTGCTGCTGGTTTAAAGGTGAAATTTCTCACCATGGCCGATGCGGTGGCGCGCCTTGCTCTCACAACCGGGCAAGTGAACGTGGGCGATTTGGTGGAGCAGGCAGACACGCACGAGGTCTACCAGGTGTTGGATACCACTTTGCTGGGGCAAGAGCGGGGCTATGTTCTCGTGGGTTCTCGCGACCAGGCATCCGGATTGCTGGCCGGCCTGGTTGGCTACTGGCCTCTGGACGAGCAAACCGGCGTGCGCGCGGATGCAACAGGAAACGGCAACGACCTAAGCGACAATAATGGCGTCGGTTATGTCGCCGGGAAAATTGGCAATGCGGCGAGTTTTGCCGGCACAAACTCTCTTTCGTCGAACACCATTGCGGGCTTCTATCCCTCGGCTGGTTTTACTATTGCGTGCTGGGCGAAGTGCGATCCAGCGGCTTATGGTTTTCAATCGCCAATATCACTTGCAGATGTTGCGATTTACGTTTGCCACGCGAACAACAGTGGCGGCCCCTCAGCCAATATCGACCTTGGCGGCCCGTTTTTTGGCATCAATCCGCCTGACGGCTGGGATACCACGGTTTTCCATCACTTCGCCTTGACCTTCGATGCCAACACCGGCTCGGTCACTCTCTATGTTGACGGGGTGGCTGTGGCGACTGACGGCACGGCAACTAGCTCAGAAGTAACTTCCCCGAGCAATGTCATTCTTGGGAACAACTATAGCACAATGGGCCAACTCACCGGAGCGGTGGACGAAGCGGCGGTCTGGAACCGCGCTCTTTCGCCCGATGACATTGCGGCCCTTTACAACAACGGCAACGGCCTTGCCTACCCTTTTGCATGAACACATTGACTCTTACTCAAATCAACGAAGCGCTAAACGCCGCTTTTCAAGCCACGTTGGCGCTAACACAGCCCCGGCGGGTCGCCCCGCAGGAGATTGGCGACAATGCGACATTGCGCACCGACGTGTACACTGGCCCTCATGGCTCCGGGTTTGTCGTCGTAGCGGTGGTCGATCTGCCATGGCGCAAGCTGGTGATTTCCAGGCAGCACGGGCCGGAGACGCATCGGGAGCAGCCTGCGCCCACTTTGGCGAGCCTGATGGTGGAATGCCACAAGGCGCGTGCGAAATGCTACGACGCGGAGGCTTCGGTCTACGACCTCGCCGACGCGGAAACAAAGCTGGCCTCAAGCGACTCCGCCTTGCAGGCCGAGGGCATGACGCAAAAAGCCGCAGTGCTCTCCAAGCGGCTTGAAATCAAGGCGGAAATCCCCAAACCGGAGTAATGCAATGAGCACGGAAGAAAGCGAAAAAGTAAGCGTGCTGACGGAACGGATCGACAATTTGATCGAGCGGCTCGACAAGTTCGAGGAAATCGCGGAAGCGCGCTTTGTCACCCGGGTGGAGTTCACGCCGGTGCAGAAGCTCGTCTACGGCGGCACGGGAATCGCCTTGAGCCTGGTGCTGGTCGCCTTGCTGGGGGTTGTCATTTTGCACAAATGAAGCCGAAACACATCGCGTTTGCCCTGATTGTAAGCGCCTATCTTGCGCTTGGGATTGGCATGCCGGGGTGCGCCACAAGGCCAGTGTCAGCAACGCCATCCGCCGCCTACGTCGCTGCGAATGCCGCGAGGCTCCAAGTTGCCAAAGCCCGCGCGGCCATTGAGCGAATGAAGCAGAAATCTCCTGAAGTTGTTTTGGAAGCCCGTCAATCAGAGGATGCGTTGACCAAGGCCGACGACGCCATGCAGGAGAATCAAGCCGCCCTGGAGACCATGCAAACGCAGACCGCAGAGCTTGCCAAGACCAAGGAACATGCGGAAGCGGGACGGGATTTTTGGCGCGGCACGGCGTGGAAGCTCGCGCTGCTTTCGCTTGCGCTGGGAATCTGGACGTTTCGCAGACCCCTTCTCGCCCTTTGCGGCGTGCCGACGCTATGAGCCATTTGAAAAGCAAAAAGTGGTCGGCAGCCGTGCTGGGCAGCGCGGGCGTGCTCTTCGTGTTCGGGGTGGCGGTTGCAGCAACCCTTTGCACGGATGCGCAGAAGGCGGGGACTCTCGCGGGTCTCGCGAACAATGCAACGGTGGCGCTCTCTGCCCTGCTCACGAGCCTCGTGGCGGGGCAGAGTTGCGTGGATTGGCGGCACGGTTCCTCCACGCGTTACGAGGCGCAAACGGAAGAGAAAATCGAGCGCGTCTTTGCGCCCAAACATTATGACGACCCAACGGTTTCGTAAGTTTCTCCCGTTCCTTTTCAAATGGGAGGGAGGATATGACAGTGATCCCGACGACCCCGGCGGCGAGACGAAGTTCGGCATCGATAAGCGGAGTCACCCCGGGGTGGACATCCGCAATTTGACCCAGGAGGCTGCGGCCGGGATTTACTGGCGCGAGTACTGGGTTAAATACGGCTGCGAATGGCACGCGGAACCGCTGGGGGAGGTATTCTTCAACGCCTGCGTGAACTGCGGGGCGGGCCGGGCGCGGGGAATTCTCCAAGCTCTGCCTGTTCCGCACTCGGCAGCGGGGTTTCTCGACGCACAGGAAGCGTTCTACCGGCGGCTCGCGGCGGCCCGTCCCTCACTCAACAAATTCCTCAAAGGCTGGCTGAACCGGACGGCGGATTTGCGGGAATGGATTCAGCGTTCCGCATGAGCACAGGCGACAAGTTGAGGCGGCGTGCGTA
>SESB01002353.1_pt1 | contig 11205 bp, 7 predicted proteins | sample 3171441 | NCBI WGS metagenome assembly SESB01 (sample SAMN06051867, study PRJNA518727) | freshwater metagenome | biome: subpolar coniferous forest; feature: holomictic lake; material: water; isolation source: holomictic Lake 227, 6 m depth | place: Canada: near Kenora, Ontario | collected 2014-07-08...
CGGCCGAAGCAAAGGCTCGCATGGAAGCATTGGTTGCTAACTTAATCGAGGCCTATCGCATCAGCATTAATGAGCTGGCCTGGATGAGCCCTGATACCAAGGTTAAGGCGCTAGAAAAGTTGGGCAAGTTCCGTCCCAAGATTGGTTACCCAGATAAGTGGCGTGATTACAGCGCTTTGCAGACAACAGCCGATGATCTATATGGCAATGTCGGCCGCGTTATTAAGTTCCAACGCGATCACGAACTAGGCAAGATTGGAAAGCCGGTTGATCGCGATGAATGGCATATGGCTCCGCAAACAGTAAATGCCTATTACAACCCAGTGATGAATGAAATCGTTTTCCCGGCCGCAATTCTGCAGCCACCGTTCTTTGGGCTAGATCATGATGACGCGGTTAATTACGGCGGCATTGGCGCAGTCATTGGCCACGAAATCGGACATGGTTTTGATGATCAAGGTTCTAAGTATGACGGCGACGGGGCGCTTAATAACTGGTGGACCGATGCCGATCGCGCCGCATTTGAAGAGCGCACTAAGGCATTGATCGCTCAATACGATGCGTTGGCGCCGGAAGAAGCACCAGATGTAAACGTCAATGGTGCACTGACTATCGGTGAAAACATTGGCGACCTTGGTGGCCTCACAATTGCTTACAAGGCGTATCAAATTTCACTAGCTGGAAAGCCATCACCTGTTATCGATGGCTTTAGCGGCGAGAAACGTTTAATGCTGTCGTGGGCACAAATCTGGCGCGCAAAAGTTCGTCCAGAAGAAATGCGCCGTCGCATCGCAACTGATCCGCACTCACCTGCCGAATTTCGTTGCAACCAAATCGTTAAGAACTTCACTCCGTTCTATGAAGCATTCGGTGTGACCGAAAAAGACGCCCTATGGCTGGATGAACAATCTCGAGTTCAGATTTGGTAACCCTTTGAGTTTTTCATTTGATATCAAGCACGCCGACAGCAATTCGCTGGCACGTGTTGGAACTATCAATACACCTCATGGGCCAATTCAAACCCCTGCATTTATTCCGGTAGGCACTAAGGCAACTGTTAAATCAGTACTGCCTGAAGCTATGGCAGATTTGGGTGCGCAAGCACTTTTGTCTAACGCCTATCACCTGTACTTGCAGCCGGGCTCTGACATCCTTGATGAGGCTGGCGGGCTTGGCGAATTCATGAATTGGCCAGGGCCAACTTTTACCGACTCCGGTGGTTTTCAAGTTTTATCACTTGGTGTTGGATTTAAAAAAGTTTTGGCGATGGATTCACAAACTTTTCGCAGAGATGATGTGATCGCTGGCAACAAAGATCGTTTGGCACATGTTGATGATGAGGGCGTGACTTTCAAGTCCCATCTTGATGGATCGATGCATCGCTTTACCCCCGAAGTTTCAATGCAGGTGCAACACCAGATCGGTGCCGACATCATGTTTGCCTTCGACGAATGCACCACGTTGCATAACACCCGCCCATATCAAGAGTTGGCGATGGATCGCACCTATGCCTGGGCCATTAGATGCCTGGATGAACACAAGCGTTTAACCGATGAACGTGCCACTAAGCCATACCAGGCATTGTTCGGTGTCATCCAGGGGGCCCAATACGAAGACCTTCGCAAAAAAGCAGCCACCGAACTTGGATCTTTGCAATCCAGTGGCCAGTCCTTTGACGGCTTCGGAATTGGTGGGGCGTTAGACAAAGGCCAGCTTGGAAAAATCGTCTCGTGGGTCAATGAAATCTTGCCCGAGAACAAACCGCGACATCTTTTGGGGATCGGTGCACCGGAAGATCTATTTGTTGGCGTCGAAAACGGCTGTGACACCTTTGATTGCGTATTAGCCAGCCGTATTGCACGCACAAGTGCTGTGTACACGATGGAGGGGCGTTTTAACCTGTCTAACAGCCGTTTTAAGCGGGATTTCACCCCGATTGACGATGAGTGCGACTGTTACACCTGTACGCACTACACACGGGCGTATATGCACCATGTATTTCGTGGCAAAGAAATCGTTAGCGCAACCCTGGCAACGATTCATAACGAGCGATTTATTGTGCGATTGGTAGATCAAATGCGCCAGGCATTACTTGATGGAAATTTTGCCGATATGAAGGAGCAGTTCTTGGGCCGCTACCTGCATCGAAGTGGCCAAGCCAGGGATTAATTGCCCTTAACGATTGTGGGCAGGTTCCAATTAAATCTGATCGATAGTTCGCGGACTACGACCACAACGAATCCCGCAACGGCTACCGAGACGGCTTCATTTACAGTGAAAGAATCAAGGGCAACATAAATAACAGCGCCCGACAGGCACGCTGTTCCGATCGTTTCTCGATGCAACAAAACCGGCTCGGTGCGACACATGATGTCTCTAAACAATCCGCCCGATACCGCACCGATTAAACCAAGGACTGCAGCGGCCACAACTGGTGCATTGTGAGAAAGTGCGAACTGGGCACTTGAAACTGTCGCAACAGCTAACCCCAAGGTATCAAGTGATAGCGCAAACCGTCCGACCTCTTGAGTTTTTCCCATGGCAATAGTGATTAAAAATGCGGCAACGATGGGTGCAAATAACCACGGATGTTGAACCCATGGTGGCTGTTGACCCATAAAAAGATTACGCAATGTGCCACCAGAAATAGATGCAACGGCTGCAATAAATAAAATGCCACCAAAATCTAAACCTTTACTGGCTGCAACTCGCGCTCCAACTAATGCAAATGCAAAGGTTGAAACAAGGTCTAGGCCAAAGACCAAAAGGTCTAAATCCATTGGCAGGGCTACTTCTTAAGAGCTAGACGTGCCTCGCGGCGGATACGTTGTTCGGCAGGATCTGGAACAGGTACCGCTGAAATCAAGCGCTTGGTGTAATCATTCTGTGGCTTCTTCAGGATCACATCACGATCGCCTTCTTCGACCAGTAAACCATTTTGCATAACCGCAATGCGGTGGCACAAAATATCTACAACAGCTAAATCGTGTGAGATAAATAAGCAGGCAAAGTTCAACTTAACTTGAAGCTCTTGCAAGAGATCCAAGAAACGTGCCTGAACAGAAACATCCAGCGCCGATGTTGGTTCGTCGGCAATCAAAAGATCTGGAGTCAAAGCAAGTGCGCGAGCGATACCTACGCGCTGGCGCTGACCACCAGAAAGTTCGTGTGGGTAACGGTTGCGATAGCTACGTGGCAGTTCAACCTGATCCAGTAACTCTTCAACCATGTGAGCAAGCTCTGCGCCCTTAGCAATTCCTGCAAGCAGCAATGGCTCACCAATTGATTCACCAATTGGAAGACGAGGGTTAAGAGATGAAGCCGGATCCTGGAAAACGATTCCGGTGTGGCGGCGAATGGCGGATAACTGCTTTTGATCTGCTCCCGCAATTTCTTTGCCAACGATCTGGATGCTGCCTTCTTTGACGGGTAGCAAGCCAATAGATGCACGGCCCACAGTTGTTTTACCTGAACCTGACTCGCCTACTAAGCCAACAATTTCACCTGGGTAAATTTCGAGGCTGAAATTCTTAACCGCAGTAAATGCTGGTTGGCGACCACGCTTTGGGTATTCGATTGTTACATCGGATAACTTCAAAACAGGATCAGGCTTTGCATCTTCTTTGTAAGGAAGTGCGCGCTTTTTAGTTGATCCAAGTTTTGGCACAGCGCCCAACAACTGCTTTGTATATGGATGTTGCGGCTTATTAAAGATCTGATCTGCCGTGCCCTTTTCAACGGTAATTCCATCTTTCATAACAAGGATTTCATCAGCCATATCTGCAACAACACCCATGTCATGGGTAATCAACAAAATCGCAGAGTTCAGCTTGTCCTTTAGTCCACGCATCAAGTCAAGGATTTCAGCCTGAACTGTTACATCCAGCGCAGTTGTTGGTTCATCAGCAACTAGCAATGCAGGATCGCAAGCAAGTGCTTGGGCAATCATTGCGCGCTGACGCTGTCCACCAGAAAGTTGATGTGGGTACTTATTAATCGATCCTGCAGGATCTGGAATATCAACCATTGTGATTAATTCCAAAGCACGCGCTTCGGCCTCTTTAGGGCCCATATCAAAGTGATTACGCAAAGTTTCAATAATTTGATAACCGATTGTGAACAATGGATTCAGTGCTGTCATTGGCTCCTGGAATATGTAAGCAACTTCTTTTCCACGGAACTGACGCAATACAGATGATTTGGCGTTAAGCATTTCTTCGCCCTTGACCAGGACGCTACCTTGCATACGAGCATTTGATGCAAGCAATGACATAAGCCCAAGAGCCGTTGTTGATTTACCTGAACCTGATTCACCAACAATTGCGGTGACCTTGCCTGCGGCAAGACCAAGGTTCATATCAATAACTGCTGGGTACCAAACGCCGTCTACCCAAAAATCAACATTGAAATCAGAGATCTGAAGTACGTTTTTCTCAGTCATAGTTACTCACCAGCCTTTACCTGAAGCTTCGCCTGTAGGCGATCCTTCTTTGTAATTCGGCGACGTTGACGAGGGTCGAAAGCATCTCGTAATCCATCACCAATGAAGTTAACGCATAGTGCGATTGAAATAATGAAGAAACCAGGCCACCAGAAAAGGAATGGTCGGGTTGTGAAAGCTGATTCGTATTGGCTAATTAATAATCCCAATGAAACATCTGGTGGAACTACACCAAAACCAAGGTACGACAATGCTGTTTCAGTAAGAATTGCACCAGCCATAATTAAAGTTACGGACACAATGATCTGGCCAACGGCATTAGGCAAAATGTGCTTAAAAGCGATTCGCAAATTGGATGCTCCTGCAACACGTGCTGCATCGACGAACTCCATTTCGCGAAGTGAAAGGAACTGTGCGCGTACTAAACGAGCAAGTCCGGTCCAGCCCAATAAACCAAGGAATAATGCTAGGAATACGGGTCCAACGCGACCAGCTGCCTTACCAATAACTGCAGCAATAATAATTGTTGGAACTGTCTGCAAGAAGTCCACCAAACGCATCAATACTGCGTCGATCTTTTTGCCATAGAAGCCTGAAATTGAACCGACTACAACACCGATAAATCCCGATACTGCGCCAATAACAAACATGATCATCAGGGATCGGCGAGCACCATTCATTACTAATGCAAAGTAATCACGGCCAATATCATCTTGCCCAAATGGGTGTGTACCTAGTCCAAAATGTGAGCCTGGATTAATCGAAAGAGTTGGACACCCAGTGGTGCCACCAGGACAGTCTTCATAACGAAGTTCAGGAATATCCTGAACACTCCACTTCCACCAACCTGGAATTCGAATAGGCCCAATTTTTGTATCTAACGCGGTGATAACGAAAACAATAATGCTGGTAAGGGTAATAAGTGCAATAACTGCAGCACGGTGGCGGAAGAAGCGACGACGAACGATTTGGCCTTGGCTTAAGCCTTCAACTTCTTTGTTAGCGATCGCATTTTCGCCGCCAGCAAGAATTTCGCCTTCAGATGCTTTGCGTCCAAATAGTTTCATTGTTACTTACCCAATCTAATACGAGGATCAAGGGCGGAATACACAAGGTCTGAAATTAAGTTACCCATGACAACCAAGATTGATAGAAGCAAATTAACTCCCATCAATAGATTGAGGTCGTAACCATTAATAGCCTTAATTCCAAGAGTTCCCATTCCTTGCCAACCAAATACGCGCTCGGTAATAACGGCGCCTCCGATTAGCCCAACAATTTCTCCCACAAACAAACTAGAAAGCGGCAACATCATGTTTCTAAATGCGTGGCGGGTAATGACGGTACGCTCATTGAGGCCCTTAGCACGTGCTGTGCGAATGTAATCTTGATTGAGAACCTCTAATAGGGATCCACGTGAATAACGGATCCACCCGGCAAGAGAAATCAAAATCAAAGCCAATGTTGGCAAAACTAAGTGAGTAATTGTGTCTAAATTATTAATCCAAAAATCAGTACTTTCTAACTGATCATTGCGCTGTCCAAAGGTAGGCACGGGACGGTAGTTCACCGCATCAGTTGAACTGTATTCAACCCAGCTTTGCATTACGCGGTCGATCAAAATCAACAAACCTGTAATAACGCCAGTTAAAATTGCAGTGCGCGCGATAGGCCCACGGTCAATGTTGCTGAATACACGAGAACTGGCGAATCCTGCAGCAATGGTTATTGCTAAGAGGATCAGAATTATTAAGAACGATCCAGTGTGCTTAAACAACAACTGCAACGGGTAATACAGAACCAGCCCAAGGCCTGCCATTGAAAGCGCTGCATTTCTTGCTGGCTTATTATCTAATCCAGTAGATAACGCGGTCATACCAATTGCAACACCAAATGAAAGAAGTCCAATCAAGATTGGCCCCAGTCCTGGAGTTGCAAACCAATGGGTTAGATCAATTGCCAACAAGATGACAAAGTTTATTGAGAAGGCTCCGGCAAATACTGTCCAGAACCTCTTTCGTTCTCCGCCAAACAGAGAACTCCAAAACACTCCTGTAAATGCCGACAAAATCACCATCCATTTAAATGGAATATTGGGATCGGCTAAGAAATTATTAAATTGAATTGCCATGAACTCTTTGAGTAGAACAGCAACCCAGAAAATTGGAAGTGAGTACAAAAGGAAAGCTAAGAAAGTCATTCCGTAATCAAAACGGCTGTACTGACGAAGTGCCGAAATCACACCTAGCGCCATTCCGAATAGAAGTGCTGAAAACGTTGCAACAAATACCAAGCGCAAAGTGGTAGGGATTGCATAAGCAAGCTCTTGTTGAACTGATGTGGCTTCCCGTGTCATTCCAAGATTTAGATGACCAACAAAGCCGCCCAGTACTCCCTTTAGCCACAAGAAGTAACGAACTGGAGGGGGCACATTTAATTGAAGATCGCGAGTTAGCGCGATGATTCGCTGCTTAGCGCCATCATCGGTACTCAAGCGAAGTTCTGCTAATGGATCGCTTGCATAGGCTGCAAGGTTGTACACCAAGAAACTTGATCCCAACAAAATCATCACTGAAACGCCGATACGGCGCAGGATGTAGTTCAGCATAAAGACTCCTAGTAATTATTGTTCGTGATGCCTCAATAAATTCAATTATTAGAGGCAAATAGTAGCGCGAGCGGCACCTGATTTTTCAACCAAGTGCCGCTCGCTTAGTACTAATTCTGCTTATTACAGCAGAGGTAATAGCTTAAAAATCAAGCTATTAGTACGCCCACTGCCAGTAGTTCCAAGCAACGTCAAGAGATAGTGGTGATGGTGCGATTCCCTTTAGGTTCTTGTTAACTGCTGCGACTGCTGGGTGCTGGAATACACCAAGTGTCAGACCTTCTTCATGGATGATGCGCTCAGCCTGAATAAGTAGTGAGATGTATGAACGGTTATCTAGAGGAACCTGCAACTTATCTAGAATTGCATCTAGGGCTGGCAATGCCACACCGTTGCGGTTGTTTCCTCCACCGATGTGGAAGTTAGCGTTTGTTCCAGTCTGTGTTACTGCAGATGGGCAGTAAGCAAAGAACTGTGCATCGTACTTAGTTAGCTGAATCTTTGGAGACCATGAAGCCTGAACATCTCCAACTAGATCAAAGCCAGCCTTGAGTGCGTTTGCCTTAGCAAGTGCGAACTCAGCTGCACGACGTGGGTTGTTACCTGGAACAAGAACGTTGACAGTTACAGGATTTGTTGCGCTAGCGCTTGGGTAGTACTTCTTTACAATTCGAAGTGCCTTTGCGTTTAGCTGATCCTGTGTTCCTACGTAGTAGCCAGAACCGTTGTTAGCAACTAGACGGTCATAACCTTCAACTCCTGGAGAGATGAATGTTGAACCTAGAGTTGCATATGCTGGGTTAATTGGAGCAATTAGCTTCTCGTTGATTTCTGTACGAGGAATTGCTAGCAAGAATGCGCGACGTAGATCTGCACCCTTACCGCCATGACCCTTGAATAGACCCTTGTATTCATCCTGGCCAGCTGCTGCGTTTACACGGGTATCCCAGTGCTCGTAGCAAGCGTTAATTCCACCGATGACGTTTACGTTTGTTAGCTTCTTCAATGCTGCAACTGAGTCAGCTGTTGGCTGACCTGAGTACACATCGAGTTCACCGTTAGCAAGTGCCTGTGCAGCAGCTGTACCGTCTGAAATGAACTTGAAGATAACTGTGTCAACTGATCCGCTTAGTGCTGGACCTGAGTTGTACTTAGGGTTTGCCTTCAAAGTTACAGATGACTTTGTCACTGCGCTGTCAACGATAAATCCACCGTTACCTACGAATAGGAGTGGGTTTGTTGTTGAATCAACCTGAGTGATGTTGTAAGCCTCTGAATAAACCTTTCCAAGACCCTTTAGTACTGCAGTGTTCTTTGAAGTGTAAGCAGCGTAGAAGCGATCACGTGCAGCTTCGTTATCCTTAACTGACTGTAGACCCTTCTTACCTTCTGCAATAAGAACCATTGCGTGGACAGCTGATGGTCCAGGACCGAATAGATCCCAGTTAGCAATCTTCTTCTTCCACTGAAGTGTTACAGACATCTTGTCAGCTGAAAGTACTGGAGCTCCAACGATGTTGTCGTTGTAAGTTCCGCCGTATCCATTTGAGTTGAATGCTGGAACGTTGTCGCTGTCTGGATCTCCTAGACCAGCTTCAATTGAGTACTTATTGCTTGAAAGAACGTGTGAAAGCAATAGGTCAACTGCGTTGATTGGAGTTCCATCAGACCAAACGCGGCCTGGAGCAACTGTGTACTGAACGCGGAAATCTGTTGCAGTGTTCTTTACGATCTTGTATGAACCAAAGATCTTGTTCTGAATTACGTTCTTCTTGTTATCTACGTAATTGAAACCAGAACCTGAAAGGTATCCCACTTTGCTGTTGATTGTGAGGTTTGTATCTGGTGTACCTGAGTTAAATGACGTCAGTGAGTTTGTGTCGTGAATAACGACAGTTGAACGAGTTGCAGCTTGTGCAGGTGTTAGCAGTGAAACTGCCAACGCCGCTGATGCTGCAGCTGCGAGCGCAAACTTTGCGCTACGTGTGAACTTCATAGTTCCTCCTTGAGGGTTAAAGAAAAGCGTCTGTGAAGAGTCGACCACTCCATAGGCGCTTTTGGTGGTGGAAGTCTGCCTTAGTGAACGCCAGGTGAGCAACAGGAGAACAGTTTGCATGTGCGCATGCTTTATAACGACCAGGTAAAGATTTGGTGCAATCGGGGTGATGTCGGGGCTACTGTGAAGGTTTGGCCGTCTCGGCAATGTTGATCAAGAAGCCAATCGATAGGAAGGCAATAGCACTGGCTATTGCCCCGCCAACAAACATTGGCAGGCGCAAGCTGTAATGAGCAAGGACGCCGCCCAGCAATGATCCAAGCGGCATCATCCCCCAGACCAATGTTCGGCGGGTGCCGTGGATGCGTCCATACAGTTCGGTAGGAATAACAGTTTGATACGTAGCCATCAAAAGGATGTTCCATTGTGAAACTGCAAAAGCGCCAAAGGTAGCAAGTGCGACATAGAAGTAAATGTTCGGAGCAAATCCATTGATCAATAAGACCGCCGAACTTGATGTGATTCCAAAGGTCATGACGGTGCTGCGGCCAAATTTCTTAGAAAGGCGCGGAGCCATGAAAGCACCAGAAATAGCACCAAGACTTTGAATAGTAAGAATGACTCCGAACAGTTGTTTCGGTAGTTCTAGTTCTTTAATGATGAACAAGACCATTGTTGCCGTACCCATGGAGTAACACACGCCAATAGATGCTGTAGTCACGACAAGTCGGCGCAAAACCTTTTCGTTGTACAAATATCGGATTCCGAACTTCATATCTGCAACAAATTTTTTCTTTTCTTTTTCAACATCATCTTTACGAACATCTTGCAAATACTTAATGGGGATTGACAGCGCTAACAATGCCGCCACTGCCAAACCAAGGCTGTTAATAAAGAACGGTAAGGCAATAGCGATTGCATATATGAATCCACTGATTGGTGCGCCAACAAAGCCTTGAATAACAGTCTCTGAAATTTGAAGTCTAGAATTGCCCTTTTCAAAGTTCTTCTCTTCCAGAATCTGTGGAATTAGCGATTGCGATGTTGTATCGGCTGCGACTTCGCAGACGCCAATCACAAACGAGGCGAAAAGTAACCAATAAATTGTGACGTGATGGGTTGCAATCAAAAGGGCCAGCAGGCCAACTACCGCGCTTCGTGTCGCATTTGCACCAGCCAGGATGAAACGACGGTCAACCCGGTCAACCATTACGCCAATAGGTATTGCAAACAGCAGCCATGGCAGCATCACCATGGCGCCAATTGCTGAAATTAAGACTGTGCTGTCTGTGAGAGTAATAGCCAAAAGCGGGGCCGCTGCGATAAGAATTCCATCTGAAAGGTTAGAAATTATGCTCGCCGCCCACATGCGGTTAAAGGCTGGACCCATGCCTGCAACCTTATAGGACGGCCTCAAATAAGAAGGAGCTTCCGTGCCTTATCTACCGCAGTATGACGGCCATCAACATCTAACTTGCGATACACATTACGCAAGTGCGTTTTCATTGTGTTCTGCGAAATATGTAGTTGTTTTGCAATTGCACTGATCGGATTGCCAGTTGTTAGATGCTTCAAAATCTCAAGTTCGCGGGCCGTTAACTTATCTTCTAACGCACCAGTATCTGAATTTGAACTCTTAATCCGCTCTGACATCTCGTGCACCACGCTTTCTATGAAGATAGTTGGCTTAGCTGCAGCAGCCTTCACCATGATTGGATACAACCGATTTTGGCGAACAAAGTATTCGTGGAAACCGACTTCTGCCCCAAGGTCTAGGGCGGTCCGTAAGTAATTCAATGCCACATTTTCTTGATCGATGTTGATTGTTGCTTGATACAAGATCTTGTTAACCCTTTGTCGTGGCGTATTTTCGGGTAATTGGGCCACTAATGCATGAATGTGCTTTGGATCTGCTTCAAATTTTACGTTCATGTCAATCTGGCGAACCATTTCAATTTTTGGCAAGCGCTGTAATAGTTCTTCAGCACGTTTCCAGTCATTTAAAACAAAGCGCAAGAAGACATCTGTGACATCAATAATCCAACCCAGCTGATTTGGGGTTTGTAGGTGCTTATGTTTTTCGCGTTGCGCAGCCAATACATCTACAACATGAGTAATTAGACCTTGCGTAATCTGAATCCGAGAGCGAGTACCAATGCT
>SESB01002356.1_pt1 | contig 11182 bp, 8 predicted proteins | sample 3171441 | NCBI WGS metagenome assembly SESB01 (sample SAMN06051867, study PRJNA518727) | freshwater metagenome | biome: subpolar coniferous forest; feature: holomictic lake; material: water; isolation source: holomictic Lake 227, 6 m depth | place: Canada: near Kenora, Ontario | collected 2014-07-08...
GCCCGTCGCCAAGCGCGCGAACCACGAAGAGAAGGTCTCGTCCGGCAACAACGTCGGCCGCAAAGGCCACAACCCACTTCCCACCTGTACCATGACCACCTGCCGCCTCATGCCGTCGCATGTATGAAGTCAGCTTGGGATCAAGTCGGTAAAAGAGGAGGGAGTCAAGGGAAATATACGAAGCGTAAGCGCTTGGGCGCTCCCTTCATCCGTCGATCAAAAAACGATTTCTGGTTACGTGGTTTCGGATTGGCGTGAAATTCTATAAATATTTCTCGAAGAGCATCATTGGAGCGAATCTTGGATGACTTTCCTTGATCGGTTGGTCACGTCCTCAACGACGGCATCGAGCAGCGGAGTGCCAGCAAAACTTTGGCAGAGTTCGGCCAACTGGCAGGCAGCGCCACCGCCTTGGTTGCAAGCCTCTCTTTCACCACGTTCCACCCGATCCTCTACGTCGCGGGAAAACGCTTTCCAGTGCTCCAGTGCCAGCTGGCGCGGGGGCGCTCGCCATACGTCCCTTGGACATGATGATCAGGTCCACGCCCCTGACGGCTCGCCCCGCGAAGAGGAAAAAAAAGCACCATCCGGTTTCATAGCTATAATTGAGACGGGCTGCCGAACGACCAACTCGACGGTCGGCGACGCTCCAAACGGGCGCGCTTGGGTTACATCAATATATCACATTGATTTTTCAGGGCTATTCGCTAAATTTTCGATAGCCCAGTCTAACTTATAGCTGCGCGAATCTAATCTATAGCTAGGTAGTCCAATCCATAGCTAGAACTGACAGGTGGGAGTCTGCTAACTCATTGAAAAGATTTGGTTGGGGGACTAGGACCATCTGTCACAACCAACCTAACCCATTGATCTAATTCAACAAAAAACCGTTAGTTAGCTAACTCGGTGACACAATGTGTCCCTCAAAGTGACACACAATGCGTTCGTATTGCCGAATTACTCGATTGTGATTCCCTTGTCAATTGAAAATTGACTATGAGAGACCTGGTCATAGGTTGATAGGTGGAACCAAGTCATGCCCCTCTATTTCAAAGTTTGCGACGGTGCGGTAAGATCAGTGATTACGGCATCGTCCTGCATGCCTCCGCACGTTCGCAAAGTGGTGTAGCAATGAACTACCATAAGTTAGGTAAGTCGCTTAGCGCAGTCGGCGTATATATAACAATCGGCGCCATATTTTTATGGTTTGTTAATTATGGCGGTTCACTTATGCGTAATCCCCCTGATTACGGATACATTAGTTGCATATTCTCAACCCCACCGCGTTGTCAAATTGTCGGTTGGATACAGAATATCGTTAATGGACAATTTGAATATAACCCACTATACCTCTGGGTTGGAGTCGCAATGGGTATTGTTGGAGAGATTATGATTTATTCCATCGACAATAACCAAGTCCCGATATCTTCACCACTACAACCTAATTCAACGCTAGCTGACTCTCTGAACTTCGCTCATCAGAATCATTTGGGAGAGATGTTTCGTGATGGTAAGGGACTGCGTCATGACGACGAGGAGGCTGTCCGACACTTCCGTGATGCCGCTGAAGCTGGGTATCCGCCTGCCCAGTTTAATCTGGGGATGATGTATGTGGACGGGCGAGGGGTCTCTCAGGACGATTACGACGCTACCCACTGGTTCTCACTAGCAGCTGAGCAAGGGTACGCACCAGCCCAGTGCAGCTACGCTACGATGTTGGCTGATGGGCGAGGCGTTCCCCACAATCAGACCGAGGCACTGCGACTCTACTATCTCTCAGCCGAACAGAACCATCTCCCTGCCATGCATAACCTCGGCTACATTCACGAAAAGGGAATCGGTGTCGCTCAAGATATAGCCGAAGCGATTAAGTGGTATCGTAAGGCATCGGATGCTGGTTACGCACCGAGTCAATATGCTTTAGCTTTATGTTATGAGACTGGTACAGGTCTCCAGCAGAATGATAGACATGCGTTGTACTGGATGAGACGGTCTGCGGATCAAGGGCATGAAGACTCTCAAATTTGGATGGGACACAAATCGGCAAAGGGCGAGGGTGTTAAGATAGATCAGGTAAAAGCTCTCGTTTGGTTCTCATTAGCTGCCAACCAAGGAAATCATGAGGCGGCGAAGCTACGAGATGCATTAGGAAAAACAATGTCACAGTCTCAGATTTCTGACGCCTATCGTCAGGTTAAGGCATGGAAACCAAAGCTCAGCAAAAAACCTTAACGGTGATCGGAGCCGCGTTCTCTCTTCTCCAACCTCATGTCACTTTAATAATCTGCTACGTACGTAAATGAAGGGTGGTTCAAATGGATTCGGAAAATATTAGAATCGCTTTCTTTGTCGTAGGAATTATTTCTGCGATATTCGTTTATAAACGTTTTCCACAAGTTGCAAAGTGGAAACGATGGGTAAATGCATTAGCAACCGTTATGTTCGTGTCATATATCTTAAACTTAACGAATGGGTTTGTAAGAGACTACAGATCATTCCATGATACAGACTATATTCTTGCTTCATACGAAAAACAAATGATTGCAACAAACCCCTTCATCAAGGTTTTTATGGAAGACAATCCAGAGGCGTGGGATAAATTTGCTGTAACGGTTATTGAGGGTGTAAAATCAACAAACGGTAAAGGGACACCAGAACTTCAAGCTTTCTATGCAAAAGGAATGGCAGAGTTTAGGGCAAAGGTTATGCCTAAGGTTGCTAATGCAAGCGATGCAACGATTGTTGAACTGGTTAAGGCTGATTTGGAACTAAATCGTTCGCTACTGAAAGAGTCACCAGTTCAGTGTGTTAAACGCTCTGTAGGTCAACTTGATATTCGATCTCTGCAACCTGAAAGCCGTGAGGCACTCAGGCAACTTATGAATCTCCACGTTAAGGCTTATCATGAAGGCATCATGAACTCACCGCACGAAACGAATAAAGATGCTTTAAATGAAAACATTGAGAAAACATTTTATTATCGGAATCCAAATAACCCCGACACAAGATCACTAACGAAAGAGGAATACGATGCCTTTACATCATCTGGCACCAGCGATGATCCTGTAGTTAAATGCAGGTCAGCGGTACAGTTTGTCATTAATGCACTTGATATGCCTAATAACAAGTACGTATTGCGTGCCATTATTGCGCAGTAAGTACAAGAAATAGGAAAAGTTCTTGCTACACCACGCTATCAAGTGTAGCAAGAACCACCTAAACTTCTTTATGTAGAGGACTCCATATGGTAGGGAATGACTAATAGTCACGGTAAATTTTATCGAAACACTCACGTGAGGCACGATCACGCCACAAAAAGTGACAGTAGGTATATTCTGTATCTATCTGCCAAGATGAAGGTGATCGTTTGATAACCTTGTCGAGTATGGAAAGTGCATGATGGGGAACGGGATTTTGCACTGTATAGAAGTACTTCATAATATCATCTCGAAGTAGGCTTGGATTGATAAACTTATAATGGAAACGTTGACATATATGTACAAGCTTAAACCATTTTTTGCACGCAGACTTAACTTGGTAGGATTTTGCCAGTAAATCTACCAACCAACTGGCTGTCAAATATAGTGCAAGCCAGAGGAAAGTGCTGAGATATGAAATGTAGGGGGATATTGCTTGTATTGACTCCTTGTTTACATGTAACTCATATAACCCAGCCCCCATGGATAAAATAACAAATAAAAAAACCAAAATAGTAATTTTACCGCTTTTTGACTGTGCCTTAAGCTTAGGGTCATTTTTGAGTGCGTTGTGATTCGAAATTTCAGAAGGTACAAGAGTAGAATAGGTCAAAGAGCTAGCAAGGGATTCACTCTGTTCGCCGATAGTTAGGCTTAATAACATTTCAACAAGCAGCGCCTCTAATTCCGTACATGCGAGCCATGGCATTGTTAGAAACTTGTTAGCTTCTGAGCATAGCAATGCGACGCCATACTCATTTAATATAAAATGAGTTCGATTCTTTAAAATAAAGGTTTCTTTAGCAAACTCAGGATGAGGAAAAACAGCTTGTAAATAGGATTGTAGCAAAATTTTGTCTTTTTTATCAGCCTCGCCTTTTGCATAATCGGCTTGCAGCCGAGCGCAGTCATCATATGGGTAAGGTTCACATAGCTTGCGAATCTCCGTGACAATTTCGACGCAACTTTCCAACTTCCTTTTAAAAGCAGCTACAGTATCGTGACAGCGGATACTCTCGTAGACCGTTCTTTCTCCAACTTCAGCAATGAGTGTCAGAAGTGGCGAGGATGAAGAGTTTGTAATATAAGAATCTTCTGCAACTTGAGACAAATGTTGGTTGAGAACCTGTTTAAACCTGAGGTAGCTGTGATGCTGTTTTGGCGAAAAGCCTGTATGATCAATAAGATAAGTTAATGCAGTCTGTAATTGTTGATCAAGCGATATCGCAGGTGGAGTTTGTATATAATGGGAATATTGTATGAGTGTTCCAACATAGGGGATAGGGGGACAATCGTCAGCTAGGAACGCTTTGAGTGTCGGAATTGTATAATTTTCTCCATCAAGAACTGTCTCAGGGTTTTTGTCATTAATAAGTTCATGGAATGATATGGATATGTCAACTACACTAACACCGTTAGGCGGTGTTCTCTGAAGACAATTCAATATGAACTCAAATACAGGTTGGCGCAAAAAAACATTGATTGTAAATGTTCGATGTCTACGAGAGCCTTGGGCAATATATGTATTACTATCCTTATCTGTGTGTGCATCAGTTCGTGATAAGAAAGCTTGAGATGAGGTACTATGAAAAACAACAAAGACTGCCATGTGATCGATTATATCGTCTATCGATGAAACTGTTGTACAATCCTTCTTAACTGAAGGTGGAACAATGTAAGCATAATAGTGTTTGGTATAGCCATAACAATGAATAACAGCTGAGCCGTCTTCTAGGAAATGGGTTTGATCTAATTCAACTGCAATATCCCAAGTCATAATAACACTCCACTTACAATCAGGGGTGATCTTGAAGGAACATTGTAGCAGCGACTTCGTGAAGGGCGGCAGCCTTTTTTACCCATTTGACTGCCTCTGCATGGTCAACAGGAACTCCATTGCCGAATTCGTAAAGCATGCCTATGGCATAGAACGCCATACCTATGTTGTGTTCAGCAGCCTTTTTATACCATAACATGGCTACCTTATAATCAGTAGGTCCATCTGGAAAGCCGCCGTAAAGATATCCAAGGCTTTGGTAGGCTTGGAATTCGCCCGCCTCTCCTGCCTTCTTATACCAAAATTCGGCTTGCTTAAAGTCCCTTGGTAGGTTTTCACCCTGTTGGTATCTGTAACCAAGTGAGGACATTGCTAAGGGGTAGCCTGCGTTTGCTGCCTTGGTAACTAAACTTAGTGCCAGAGCATCATCCTCGGGAACACCATCACCATTTGAAAATATCCAACTGAGCATGTACATGCACTCGGCATTACCTAAAGTCACACCTCTTTCAAATAACTGCTTTGCGTGATTATAGTCCTTAGCATCATAAGCCGCTTTTCCTTGAGCCGCTAGTTCGCTAGGGGAGAGTTTCGTAATATCACCAACAATAACGTAATTTGCAGAACTGGGATTATTGATTTGAATAGCATTCATATGTCTAGTGATCGTTCCAGAGATTAGGATTGCCCTAGCCTTACTAAGGCAGGACATGTGGTTGTGATATTTCTCTTCTAACGCACCTTGACGAAAAAAGTCGTCAATAATCTTTGGTTTGCTATTATCTTTAGTTGCTCTAAGCTGAGCCTCAAGCCACTTTTCTTCCTCGTTGGTCAAAGCAGGGGTGGCGGCACACTGGGTATTGATTTGGTCTGCGAAAACATTCTCATAAGCCGCACTCTGCATATTACTGAATACCAAATTCTCACATTCATCGTAGATTGTTGAGTTAGCTAAGACCTCTGATAACTTAGCTTTGTACTCTGCGGACTCTGCTCCATACTGAACTCTAGTTTTGTTAAGAACCTCGTCAACCCGTTGATTCTTAACGCACTTGGTTAGAACAACTTCCTCAACAAATGGCGATAACCCCATCAGGTGATAGATACTGTTCGAAGCCTCATTCATCGACGGCATATAGTAATCTTGTGAACTTGCAGCGAACATGTGATCAATCCAAAACTGACTGACCTCCATTTCTTCGAGGTAGGCTTTAACCCGCCTTGTCAACTCCTTCTGGAGGTTGATATATTCCACATCGGATAACTTCCTTGCCTCGTCGCGTGGCAAATAGGGTCTATGAATAGCTAGGTAATTACCAAGCCGTTTAATGCCACTAACATACAGTAAAAAGCAGGAGCTGGCACAAACAGAGTTTTCTTTGTTATCAATCTGAGTTGTAACAATGGGTTCCCTGCCAGTGTCCCACCATGCAGCCCTTGTTTCTAGGCGTAGCTTGCGTATCTGAGTACCAAGCTTTAGCGATTCATCTACGTTTCCGCCCTTGGAATACAGGTACAGCGGCGAAATCCCTGATCCATATTCTTTGTAGAGAGCCATAAAGCGTTCATAGTCACCAGCGACAATCTCACCTTCCATCTTACTGCCTTGGACGTAATTGCCATTGCGTGCCTTCGCTAATTCGAAGGTGGCTCCGAGGGCGAGCTGGGGCAGAAGGAGTGTCAGGGCGAACACCAGACCCGATGTGCGACTGAGGACGATCCCGAAAATTTTCATGCCAGCCTCGATCCGAATGGAGTCGCTTAGCCTTATACCTCAAACCCCTCGAACCGTACACGTTCCGAGAGGTAGGGGGCTACTATTTGTAGCGTATAGCCCCTTGTAATTACGCTATTCTGTGCATAAGATCGATGCCATTGATTCGAAACTTAAGAATGAGAAATGACAAATCTAAATCTGCTACGGTATATCATGTCACAGTGACAGCCAGCATCCAAGCCCGTGATCACTAGATTTCCTATTGTCATCGCACTGAGGCGAATTCGATGTATACTACACTTACCATTCTTGGTGTTTTCGTTGGCATTGCGTACGTTTACCACAAGATACGTATTGAACTTGAGAAATCCTCGTTCGCCTTCAGTGCTAGAATGCGTGCTAAAAGACTTTCAGTTTTGTTTAATGATGGAAAATGTTCCCCGAGAATACCCCAACAGAGGTCTATCCCCGAGAATCTTATTGAAGGATTTCGTCCACACATAGGACATCTAAATTATGACAAACCTTTTGATCAAACTCAGGCGTGGGAGACAATAACGTATATTAGACAATATTTAGAAGGGAGGGCTAAGCTCGTAGAACGTGAAAGGGACAATCGCGACATCTTATACAATAAATTACTCAGCCTAGGATTGATTATCCCTATCCGCTCCCCTAGTGACCCAGAACATGAGAGTGATGACGAAAAGCTTGTCGAATTTATGAATACACACTTTTCACCTACATCTCAAGCAAGTCAAAGCTTCATACGAGCCGCACATTATTTAGGTCTGAAAACAGAAACTGGAGGTGCAATCACAAGCTATGAGGACTTTGATAAATTATACAATCAGTATTTTGATCGTGATAAGATTAGAATTATACGAACCCTCTATGATAATGCGGTTAACAAGAGAGTTATCATAACTAACCAAATTCTTGATGTCTTTTTTGTTCGCGCCAGATTACAAGTTGTTTCAGATATTTTAAAAAATGCACTACTGCGCATGAGTGCAGATGAGGATGATCAAATATTCTTCCGAAGATACCTTAAATATAAAGCAAATTATGGCTTTACACAGGATAAGAATGTATTAGAACACCTCGACGATAAGGGAGATTATATCCTAACAGAGGATAATACCGTTTCGTTGCAGACATTACATTTGTTTCGACTGGCACTAGCGGAACAATTAAACGACGCGTTAGTTGCGCAGCGTTACGAATACCCTGCTAGAAATTATAAGATGTTAACGGAGTTTTACTACGATCTGATCGACTGTCTCTGTTCGCTTAACCCCCACTATAAGTTTGCCTATGATAGCTTTGGTGATGATCCGATTTCAGAGTTTACCCCAGATACAGCCTCAGAGTTGAAGTTGTATTGTGCTGATGGGAATAAATCATGGCGCCTAGGACATGCTATATTCAATGGTGTGAAATGCACTTCAGATGGTATCGAGCATACAGAGTTTCGCGGAACGACAGATATGGATGCTATTAAATTCCATATTTCAAAAATGAATAAACCTGAGAGAATTGCCTTGTCCGTGTTTGCCTTATCCTCACTTAAATATATCTATGAAACTATTGTACATAGCATGACGGATTACTCTCGCGCGCTGGAAAACCTGCATTTTGTCATGCACAAAGGATCGAGAGCCAACTTAATCTTCGCGGCACTGTTTGAGGACACCCTATATGACGCATGGTATCAAGAAACCGTAGAGAGTATTTCCATTAAGCAACAGTTCGCATGGTCTATCCTAAAGCCATCTTATGGTCAACCACTTCACTACATTAGTCCCTTGTTCGAACAGCTTTGCAGCGAAGAAGCAGACCGCGGACTGACTAATTATTTTGTGAAGGCACTTAAACCGTATCCCAACGCATGTGAACTCCTCATAAAGTGTTTTGCCCGATATAGTTACGAGCAACTGAGAAATAAAAGATTAATCGGGTACGATGATGCTAAACTATGTGAACATGATGATTTTGTGAAAATCCTGCTGGAACACTTTGATCGCTTTAAGCATCTCTACAATAGTGACCTATATTCGGATTATATGAATTTGGGTATCACGCAGATCAGGACAACACTTAATGTGATGGCGCGACACTCAGACGGGCATATGACAGAATGTACAATGCGAACACTAGACTCTTTATTCTACTATCAACACATGAGAGAGCCAGTTATTAGAGCGGTCATGAACCCATTTGATGCGATTGATGATTATATCAAACTGTAGGTATGGCATACATTCAGCTGATCGATTAGTGCGAAGTATATTATAAGTTCAGTACCATTATCGTTCTCAGACACACGCCCATGACCGCCATCCAGAGAGTCTATCGCTCCGCAAACTTATCCGATTGAACGTACTGGGCACAATCTGGGATTCTGGTAGGGAACGTATCAAATCCCACTATGATGGTGGGATATTAGTGTAGCCCTCATCATAGCTAGGGTCTAATCATGATCTGGAACGCCACCCTTCCTGCAGTCATGATCATCATCGCCTTTAATATGCTCATTGTAGTATTGACCGATTGAGTTGGCTGACAGCAACTCAGTAACCGAATCAGAATCAATATGGCAATAATGATAGTAGGTACCGCGCAAACTGATTAGCAGATAATCATCCTTGTCATCATAACAAACCCTATTAACTAAACTGCTTCGTCCAACATCACGGCAGGTAAATTTATCAAGACTGACATCGCCACGGTATTTAACATAAACTATCTCAGCGCTTACCAAATGGGTAGAAAATATTAGCATGATAGCTGAGATGGCTAATTTAATCACGAGCGTCTCCATCCGTAAGCTTTATCGGGACTATTGCACGGCTATGCGTCTCGGTACAGGAAGCAAAAAACCCCGAACAATGTGGGATTAAATCGCAGCCTTCGCATTCATTAACAAGTATCTGCTTATGATCAGAAATTGACTGTCTGGCAAAGCCCCATATCTGTTTATCAAGGACGCAGTAGGTCAGATTATAGACAGAAACTGGCATGCCCCGATGATGAAGGTATCGAACGCAATTGCTCAAGCTATCATGATAGTCAATCGGATCAATCCATAAATCGGTGAAGTTCGTTCTGGCATATCCCATATGTTCCAAACCCATAAAGGCAACCTGTCTCATATATGGCAGTTTTCGCCATATGAATTCAGAAAGCTCGGGTAACCTTGGAATGCTTTGTTTATGGAGCACAATGCGAACTTCAGACTCAATTCCAAATTCTTCTAGGTTATAAAATCCAGTAATTGTGTCCCTGAACGCCCCCTTTGCTTGAGCTATGTAGTCGTGAACATCGGGGACATCCGCATGCAGGGGGATGGAGAACCGAAGGCGGGGATGAGCTACCTTGGCAATCTCCGCTACTAAATTTCTGTTGGCGAAACCTCGCCCATTTGACAAGCAAGTTATCGTTGTATCGGGCAAATCAGCTTTCAGCTTGGCAAGCAACCGTACAAGCCCCTCACGAAGCAACGTTGGTTCGCCACCCGTGATTCCCAGTGTGGTTGGCGGGTTCGCCTTCAGCAGATCGATGATCCTGAATAGCGAGGGTAACGGATCGTGATCTGTCTCCCTTGGCGGCTGGGAACACATGATGCAGAGATTGTCGCACCTCTCTGTCACAAACAGGCTGTTATGAGGCGAAGCTGAGCGATAGAGGGTTCTCGTTCTCCCTGTTGCGCCATCAATCAGCACCAGATCGCCAGCTTCGAGGTGATCGAGGTTCTCATAGCGTCCGACGTTCCATGATGCAGGCAGCCCCACAGCGTCGGCATCGGTCAGGATCGCCAGATACCCATCGAGGTTCCCTGAAGGAACTGATCCGCGACATAGCAGGACGGTTTCCTCGGGGATGACGTTCTCAGCCGAACAGGCAATACGCCCGATGCCCCCAGCGAAGGGGGTGCGGAACTGACCATATGCGGTCATCACCGTTGCCATGGAACCCTCGGCAGATCGCGGTGGGAGGGCTGAACCCATGACATCAGGATTCGCTGAAGCTCGGCATCGCCACTATCCAGAAGCCTGAACAGGTGTTCGAAAACACCCATGTTCTTTTTACAGAAGCTACTCGTTGGACGATGCCCAAACAAATCACCTTGGGTTCGGTAGTTTCGAATAGGGTCAGCGCCACAGAATGGGACAAAGGCACAATCTGAACATCCTACCAAGGATTCTGCAACGCCAGCAGCCGCAATACATTGCTGTGTTTCACTTAGCATTAATTCTGAAAATGAATTATTAATAGTTCCCAGTTTAAACGAATAGTCACCCATTTCACCAAGCATACGAGCTTCGTCTGAGGCATAGACTGAACAATCGTGGTTATATAAAACAACCCCAAAGCCTTCCCCTGTTGGTGACTGCAAATCAACGAAACCAACACCACCAGATGTGAGAATCTTTCGCAGTAGAATACCCGCATAACCCTCAGCAAAATGAACACCCTTACGATTTATAT
>SESB01002359.1_pt1 | contig 11174 bp, 5 predicted proteins | sample 3171441 | NCBI WGS metagenome assembly SESB01 (sample SAMN06051867, study PRJNA518727) | freshwater metagenome | biome: subpolar coniferous forest; feature: holomictic lake; material: water; isolation source: holomictic Lake 227, 6 m depth | place: Canada: near Kenora, Ontario | collected 2014-07-08...
ATGTCAGGTCATAGATAAGTATTCTTCATGGGGTGTCGGTGACTTGAACACGGTGTCGTAATCCCTTTTGATATGTCAGGTCATAGATAAGACGCACCCGTAGCGAGCTAGGATATAAACTCGGCCTGCTGTCGTAATCCCTTTTGATATGTCAGGTCATAGATAAGCCGGGTCAAACCCGCGCCGTTGCTCCGCCTCCTCTGTCGTAATCCCTTTTGATATGTCAGGTCGTAGATAAGTAAGTTGTTAGTACTCAGGACTTTGCCACTCAGAACTGTCGTAATCCCTTTTGATATGTCAGGTCGTAGATAAGAAACGAGGAAGAATTCCAGCGCGAGCTGATCCTCTGGTCGTAATCCCTTTTGATATGTCAGGTCGTAGATAAGACTGATCACGACGTGACGATGAAAGATGCGGGGTTTGTCGTAATCCCTTTTGATATGTCAGGTCGTAGATAAGGATAGTTCAGGCGAAGGAGTTTATAAGGGCACGGCTGTCGTAATCCCTTTTGATATGTCAGGTCGTAGATAAGTTGAGATTAATTTTGATAAAGTAGTAGAATCGGGTTCGTCGTAATCCCTTTTGATATGTCAGGTCGTAGATAAGATATTGTTCAGTACCTGCCGTATACAGCGGTCACTCCTGTCGTAATCCCTTTTGATATGTCAGGTCGTAGATAAGTGGGGAAAAAGCTCGCTGGTGAGGAAAAGGTTGAGTTGTCGTAATCCCTTTTGATATGTCAGGTCGTAGATAAGATAAACCCCCCACCCATACCTATACACATAAATAACGTCGTAATCCCTTTTGATATGTCAGGTCGTAGATAAGTTTGCAGCCGCCTCTGTAGCTTTTGCGGCGGAGACTCGTCGTAATCCCTTTTGATATGTCAGGTCGTAGATAAGTGATAAAGAAATAATTCACCCCCAATCTTGGGGAAGTCGTAATCCCTTTTGATATGTCAGGTCGTAGATAAGGCGAAGCAATTCTCCTTAAACGCATTCTTGACTTGTGTCGTAATCCCTTTTGATATGTCAGGTCGTAGATAAGATAATTGCCAATATGCTTATGAAATCGAGCTTTGACTGTCGTAATCCCTTTTGATATGTCAGGTCGTAGATAAGAAATTCGGCGCCATTCTTTTTGATCGCGTTAGCCATGTCGTAATCCCTTTTGATATGTCAGGTCGTAGATAAGAAACTCTGTAAAGAACTTAACTTCTAATTTTTCTCTTGTCGTAATCCCTTTTGATATGTCAGGTCGTAGATAAGTTATTTGTTTCCGCTTTTACTTACCTCTACCCGATGTCGTAATCCCTTTTGATATGTCAGGTCGTAGATAAGATGATAGGGAACTCGAATTACTGGCTCTCGGTCAGCATCGAAGGTCGTAATCCCTTTTGATATGTCAGGTCGTAGATAAGTATGAATGCCGGGGAGTCGCTTGTTGACACGATGAAGGGGGTCGTAATCCCTTTTGATATGTCAGGTCGTAGATAAGGATTTAGAGAAGCTCTATGTAAAAATTTACAGATGGTCAAGTCGTAATCCCTTTTGATATGTCAGGTCGTAGATAAGGTGCATTGCAGACATTATTGGTGGCGTTCCTTCTCGGGTCGTAATCCCTTTTGATATGTCAGGTCGTAGATAAGAACTAACAAGAATGTGCAGAATGCAGCTCCAGTTTTGTCGTAATCCCTTTTGATATGTCAGGTCGTAGATAAGTCGTTACATGTTTGACGAGAATTTGTTCCCCGACAGGTCGTAATCCCTTTTGATATGTCAGGTCGTAGATAAGCCGGCGTACGTGAAATCCCTCAAATGTTCTATTTCTGAAGTCGTAATCCCTTTTGATATGTCAGGTCGTAGATAAGACAGCTCAACGGAGTCATTGTCGGCAATAAGCTTCGGTCGTAATCCCTTTTGATATGTCAGGTCGTAGATAAGAATGCAGATTGATTCATTAATAGCAATTATCAGCTCGTCGTAATCCCTTTTGATATGTCAGGTCGTAGATAAGTTGTCAGGGAGGATGATGTTCAAGAAGAAATTAAAGGTCGTAATCCCTTTTGATATGTCAGGTCGTAGATAAGAGATACTTTCGACGAAGAGAAGCTCGCCAGTACCGAAGTCGTAATCCCTTTTGATATGTCAGGTCGTAGATAAGAGGCGTGGAAAGGTAAAAAGATATTTTTCTGGGGAAGTCGTAATCCCTTTTGATATGTCAGGTCGTAGATAAGGCATAATGTAACTCCGGTTGTTTCTGGACATCGGACGTCGTAATCCCTTTTGATATGTCAGGTCGTAGATAAGTGTACCCTGTGAAACCCTTGACTGGCGGGCCTCGGCGGGCCAAAATACACGGAGCAACCCTTTTTGCTCCAACACTCTGTCAAATAACATCTTTTTCACGGTAAATCAAAACAACAACTGCATAAAGAACAATCTGTTGGCGACGTTACACGGAGGTTTTAACAGGCTTTACGCCATAACAGATTTCATAATATAACGTTACTCTTTTTAACGCCCTGAATTTTCGATTTTCGAAAAGCTCCGTGCAGGAATAACGCTTTTGCATGGTTCAAGTAATGAAATAATATACGTTTTCGCTCCATTTTCCTTGTCAACAAATGAAAATATCATTCATTCTCGATTCAAAAATCCGGTAAAAGCAGACGAGGCGTCATCACGGTAACCACTTTACTTTCACGATAAAGAGAGAAAATTCGTAATTTATCGGATAAAGAGAGTTACGGTTTTAGCAATTTTTCTGTCGGTTCCATTCAACCCCAAAGACCCGGAGCAACCTATGGGATGGCTTTACAACCAGATGGCTCGGCCTGAAACGCTGCGTCAAGCGTGGAACAAGGTGGTTTCGAACGACGGCATTGCCGGGTACGACAGGCAGTCGATTACCGACTATTCCTGGCGCATTGAGGAGCATCTTGCAGCCCTCAGCCAGCAGCTTTTGAGCGGCACCTACGAGCCACAGCCGCTCCTGAAACTGGTCATGCTCAAGCCAAGCGGAAAACTGCGCAACCTCCTGATTCCTACCGTGATGGAGCGGGTGGCACAAACTGCGGCAACAATTGTGCTCACTCCACTGGTAGAATCTGAACTGGGAGCCAATACCTTTGCTTACCGCAAGGGTTTGTCGCGCATGACCGCCGCCCATGAAATTGAGAGGCTGCGGAACCTTGGCTACCAGTGGGTGCTCGATGCCGATATCAGCAACTTTTTTGATACGGTTGATCATCCTTTGCTTTTTCAGCGCTTTCGTAAACTTTGTGACGATGAGGAGTTGCTCTCGCTGATTACGCAATGGTTGACTGCACTTATTGTTGACGGGCATAAGCCAAAAGTAAAGAACACCACTGGCCTGCCGCAGGGATGCCCCATTTCACCGATGCTGGCAAACCTTTATCTGGATAAATTCGATGAGCGCATGGAAGAGGAGGGGTTCAAGCTGGTGCGATTTGCTGATGATTTTCTCATTCTCTGCAAATCAAAACCGAAAGCCGAAGCGGCCCTCCAACTTTCGGAAAGTGCGCTGGCAGAACTGAAGCTGCAACTCAACAACGAAAAGACAAGCATCACCACTTTTTCTGAAGGGTTCAAATACCTCGGTTATCTCTTTATCCGATCACTGGTACTGCCCACCAAAATGCACCCGGAGGAGTGGTACGACAAACTTGGAAAACTGAAACTCCGCAAAGCGCCAAAACAAGAGAAAACCGACGATAGTGATAACTACGAACTGCAAACCGGCGACTCCGGTACCATAACCGTCACAAAAGAGAGACTGCTCCAGACCGAGTTTGGTGAAAAGCTGCTGCAAAGCCTCGAAAAACAGGAGATTGACGTTGACCAGTTCCTTGAAAATACCGCCAAAAAGGAAAGAGTGCTGCAAAAAGAGAAGCAGGTCGCCCTCAACAAACTCTACTCTCCACTGCTTAACACCCTCTACCTGCAAGAGCAGGGCAGCATACTGCTCAAGGATGGTGACCGGTTCAGTGTTGAAAAAGAGGGTCGTCAGATCAACGAAATCAATGTTCGCAGGGTGGAACAAATTCTGGTGCTTGGCAATATCACACTCTCCACGTTGGCAATGCAGTACTGCATGAAAAGCAACATTCCCGTCACCTTCCTCTCTCAACACGGCAGTTATTTCGGCAGGCTCGAAGCCACCACTGCCGACCAGTCGGCTATCGAGCGCTTCCAGTACCTCCGATCGCTTGACGAACCCTTTGCTCTTGATCTTGCCCGGCGCATTGTTGAGGCAAAAATCAGAAATTCGCGCACCATGATTCAAAAAGAGAGGGCGCTGGCGTGGGAAAGCAACGGAGAGCTGAAAGAGAAATTCGACAGCACTCTTTTGCTTATGCATGAGCTGTATGAGCAAACAAAAACCAGTGCAAGCATTGAGGCACTCAGGAAGCTCGAAAGCGAATCGGCGGCTCTCTATTTTGAACTCTACGGGCTGCTCTTCAAAAAGGAGTTACCCTTTTACAACAACGCATTCAGTCGGGTGCGGCGGCCACCAACCGATCCGGTGAACAGTTTGCTGAGCTTTGGTTATACCCTGCTGCATAACAACATTTTTTCATTAGTGCGCATGAAGGGAATGAACCCCTATATCGGATTTCTGCACGCGGAAGAGAGAGGGAATCCGGCACTGATCAACGATCTCACGGAGGAGTTCAGAACCCTTATCGACACAATGACACTGCACACGCTCAATAAAGGGGTGCTACGAAACAGGGATTTTTATTATCCTGCCAGCAATGCCGGATGTTTTATGACCGATGATGCGCGGAAAAAATTTCTTGCCGTGTTTGAACAACGAATGTGGGAGGAGTCGCAGGATACACACAGCGGCCAAGCCATGAACATCAGGCGGCTTATTGAAATGCAGGTGGTCAAAATCAGCGAAGTGCTTGCCGGAACAAGAGCTTTCTATGAGCCCTGGCAGGCAACTTGATTTTGCGGAATCAGGTAATGTAATAATAGTCGGTTTCGCTCACTTTTCCTTGCCCGAGAATGGTGATTTCCTCTTTGCACGACTCACAAATCCGGTAAAAGCGGACACTGTCTTCCTCCAGTTTCATCACCCGTTTCAATCGTCGCTGCATCTGTTGCACCTGCTTTTCGGTCAGCTCACATTCAAAAACGCTGTACTGCACCCGCACGCCATAGGCTTCCATCAGTTTTGCGACTTTCGGCAAACGCTTTACGTCGCAAATATCGTACGAAACAAGCAGAAACATGGGTTACCTCCTGATGTAGGGCATATAGGGTTTCTCTCCTTTCAGGTAGAGTGCAAACTGGCCAACTTGCAAATCGAGGCAACGGCGGTAGCTTACCTGATAGCCGGTTGCGGTATGGGTTGTTTCGCGGTGCAGGAGGTTTTCAAATTCCCGCAGATAGGTTTTGCGCGACTCGTCGTTCAGGTAACACCCTTTCGGAGTTCCGTCGTCATGGCGGGCAATCGTGAATTCATGCAGGCCGATCAACTGCTTGTTGATAATGCCGATGACCATGCCGTCAATCAGCGTCCGAAACTCTTCGATCAGGTCGCTGATCAAGGCCGGGTGCTGGGGTTTGTCGGCATGGAGAAAGCCGACGTAGGGATGCAACCGGTGGAGCCGTGCCATTGAAAAGATGTTGTTGAAGAGCAGGCTGTAGCCGAAACTGAGCATGGCATTGACCGGGTCGGTGGGCGGACGGCGAACCCTCAGCTTGAAGGTGAAGGTGCCTGGCTCAAAAAGCTCCTCAAAAACACTGAAATAAAGTGCTGCGCCCTCCCCTTCATAGCCACGAACCGCTTCAACACTCTCCGCCCTTTCGAGTGCCTCTTCAAGCAGGTGCATTCTCGCAATTGCCCGGTGCAGCGGCTCGTTCAACGGTTTTGTTTCGGCATGTCTTTTCAGGAGCACGCCGGAGTTATGCAGTTTGGCACGCACAAAATTCTGCGCACACTCAAAAAGAAACTTCTCGTTGGTGGAACGCTCAAACTGCAACCGCTCAAGCGCAATGTTGACATCATCGGTCGATTCAATCCGGCTGTAATACTTGCCCTGTTGAGAAAGCAGCACAATCGGAATGTTTTGCATCAGGCAGTGCCTCATAGCCGCAGGGGTAATCATGCAGGCGCCGAAGATAACAATCTGGCCAACCTTGATGGAGGGCAACTCAATCAGCTCCAGCTCTTCACTCTCCCTGGCATGGATAACCCGAAAGCGCTCGTTTTCAATGCGGAGCGTTGAGCCTTGCTCTTCGATATAGAGCGTGCGGAGAAATGCGGTATCGTCGCTCAAAATTTAAATAATTTAACATTTTCAAGAGTCTATGCTAACGCATTTAAGCAAATGTAATCGGCCAATATTATCACCAATAGCAATCATATTACTTGCTTTCACCAAAACAGTTGGTATCGCATCAATATGAAATAATGGCTTGTAATGCCGTGTATTAATTTCCCATAAAGAAATAAGCTTATCATATGTCAATATAATTAACCTAAAATTGTCATTTGAAAAAACACATTTAACAACTGAGTCATCAAAGCTTTTTAAATTATCAAATTCATTGCAAACTAACAGGTCAAATAATTTTAAACTTCCATATAAAGAATCACGTTCTTGAAAAAAATTAACAACGATTTTCGAAGAATCTGAAGAAAACACTATGTCTCTTAATACACCAGATCCTATACCAATGGTTATAATGTCTGACAAAGGATTTATATCCCATAAGTTTATACTAAAATCAATGTCATATGTTCCTTTATCACGAATAACTATAATTACTTTTGAATTGTCTGGGGAAAACGAAATCCTTAAAACATCTTCGTAGATATTTATTTTTGCAACACTTATATCTAAATCAATGGCTTTAATTTCAAGAACAGCCATAATATCACTATCGTCTTGATCTTTGTTATTTTGAATATATAGTATAGCAATGAATAATCCATCGTCAGAAAGAGATATATTTTTAATCCAGAAGTCATGACCTACAAACAAATCAAAGCTATGATAAGGATTAATTTCCTTAAAACATTTCGTATTACTATCCAATTTTCCAACCGTCCCAAAAAATACAAATAAAAATACAACAGGAAATCCGAACTCTACCAGAGATAAAACAAAATCAATTATTTTAGAGTTAAATGCAAAAAAACTATCTTCATTAGTAATTGTTACAATAATTTTCCCGCCGATAAAAGATATCGGGCAATATACATCCCATTGATAAATGCTTTTACTAAACTCCAAAGATGATGCCTCTTCTGATAAATCATCGAGATCCCATATTTCAATTAATTTATCATCAGAGACCAGCAACACCTTTTTTTTATCTAACGAAAAAATAGCGCCAGTAAAATTAAATTGACTGGAGACAACTTTTTTTAAAAATCCACCTGTTTCATTCTTCCATATACGAGCGGTTTTATCATCTGACGTTGTAATAATCAAATCTTCGTCAATTGAAAAATTGATAAAATTTACTTTATCAACGTGATAATGATTTATTCTTGACGGCTTTTCATAAATCCGTGAATTCCAAACTCTTGCACTATGATCATGAGATGCAGTAATAATAGATTGGTCATCTTCAGAAAACTGTGCATATATTACCTGATCTTCATGCCCTCTCAGAATATTTATAACTTTTTCAGTTGCAACGTCCCAAATTCTTGCAGTTTTATCACTTGAAGAAGAAACAACAAATTGATCATCATGAGAAAATAAAGCAGACAATACCGAAAATGTATGTCCATTAAAAACTCGATATTGTTCACCATTTTGCACGTTCCAAATTATAATTTTTTTATCATGAGAAGAAGTTATTGCTTTTGTTTGGTCATGAGAGAAAAATGCAGTGTTAATTGGCGCAATGTGTCCTTTAAGCTCAAGAGAGTTATCTGAAACCAAATTCCAAATTCTTGCTGTATTGTCATCCGAAGCAGAAATAATCATTTTTCCGTCATTAGAATAAATTGCACAATTCACTCCATCTGTGTGACCAATTAATATTTTTTTTTCAAGATTATCAATATCCCAAATTATAATTTTATTGTCTTTAGAAGCTGTTACAACTTTAGAGTTATCAGGTGAAAACATAGCAAAATTAACAGGATATTCGTGTTCGTTTAAAATTTTAATTTTTTTACCAGTTTTCGCATCCCAAATTATCGCGGAATTATCATCCGAAGCTGTCACGACCATTTTTCCATCACTCGAAAATGATGCTGTGTTTACAACATCGCTATGCCCATCTAAAACAATAGATGACTTACTTATTGTATTCCATATTATTGCAGTAGTATCTTCAGAAGAAGTAACAAAAAACAAACCATCCTTACTACATGACAATGATTTAATAATACCCTCATGTCCATAAAAAGTGTAAACTAATAATCCATTTTCAGAACTCCACAATTTTGCTGTCGCATCTTTTGATATTGTAATAATTTCCTTGCTGTTAGGGAAAATATTTGGGGTAATATATTTTGCACTGTAAACAACATCTCCGTGTCCTATTATTCTTAATCTTTCAGATCCAGGTGGTGTTAAACTTGGAAATAACATGATACTGCCATTATCACTTTGGTCAATTCTGGCATCCTGTAACAAGATCTTGAGTTGATTATCCGAATAATACGCAAGTCTTCCCCATAGTTGATACGAAAGCTCTGAACAATTTTTTGAAATTGAATCGAAGGAAAGAAAAACTGCTTGTCCAATTTTTTCAAGTAATGGATTTTTTGACTCAGAAGTATATTCATAAATAAGTTCATGAATCCCTACTGCATTAACTTTTCTTTTAATCCATTTATAGCTAGTTAATAAGTGCTCGATATCAGATAATCGTTTAGATCGTCTTAAATGCCAAGTTAATCGACGCCATAAGTATGAGTTTGATTGTGGGATATTTGACCAATCATTTTCATATTGCTCATACAACTCGTTGAGAAAAAGATTGTTTATTGAAATCTCGTAGTCATCCTTGATTTCACATTGACTACGCAGATAACAAAAAATATTACTATGAATTTTAACCTCTCTAACATTAAGTGAAAATGATTCAAATAATGACTTATTGCTTAATTTACAACAAAGCTCTTCAGTGGCACTCTCAGACATTTTAGAAGTCTTTTTCCAAAGTGCAGCAATTATATTTAAGGAGATAGATTCATTTTCAGGAAAAATTGATAATTCATAAAATCTATTCTTATTATTATTTAAATCTTCAATACTTATTTCAATGCATATACGAATCGCTTTATGACGTTCTTTATCGCTTACTTTTTCAGGGTCAAATACAGCCAAACCTTCTTCATCAAGGCGATCTATACACATTTTAATCGAATCAAGAGCAACCTTGCCACCCTCCACTTTTTCCCATAGCCATCTATTTATCATTGACAATAATTGAGCCCAATTCCCTAATTTCAAGCATAACGCATTAAGCAGTAAGTCTTCTTGGGAATCCTTTTCGATTTGGATATCTTTTTTTATTAACTTTTGAGCATCTTCGTCATCTAATCTACCTACTTCAATTTTTTTTGTTTCTCTGGGAAATATATCATAATTTCTGGACGTTATAAGTCTAACACAATAAGGTCCACCCTGTAAAAATGGGTTTAATTGAATTTCAGACCAAACATCATCAATTACTAATAAAAGCCTTTTATTACCTATAACACTTACCAACTCTTGACTAACTCTATCGTCATTCTCTTGAAGACAAACATTGTCGTTAATTTGTTTTACTACACTTACAAGTAACTTTTTTAAATCCGGTCCTTCACATTTTTTACCAACAGGAATGCTTATTATTTTTTCAAAGCGACGTTTAATTTGCGAATCATTACCTATCCAATTTGCAAGGACTGTTTTTCCGTACCCACCAAAGCCCACCAATGCAACTACCGAATAGTTATTTATTGCCTGTATAATTTTTTCATATTGAACTGCGCGTTCAACAAAATTTTCAGGTAGATGAAAGTAATCATGATTTCTTCCTCCATCAATAATTTCAACTTCAAGCTTATCAATACACTTTACTATATTTTCACATTTTATTATTCTAGTCTCGTTGTCTTTGCTAGAATGTACTATACCTATTACACCACCAGAAATACTTGTAAAAACTGCCCCTCCGCTAAACCCTTTATCAACTTTAACAGGCACTCTGTATGACTCATAAACTTTCCCCTTCAAAGGTAATTTATTCCATGGGTTAGAGTGTGTAGTAGTTGTGTTTCTGTATGTATCGAGTGTACTTACAGCGACACTGTCATATAAATAATCAGAAACAACCTCGCAACCCTGAGGAAATTTATTAAGTTTCGTTCCCGGAAAACCATACAGTACAAATTTATCAGTATTTAAAAACCCTTTCTGCAAAGTAACAACTTTTGCGCCAGTAATAGCGATTTTTAGAATTGCAATATCAATGTCTGGATCTGAATATTTTTCAACCCAAAGCGCTTCATATATTTCCTCACAATAACGAACCTTTAACTTCTCAAGTGGAAATATTACATGATGACAAGTTATTAAATATCCATCACTTCTAATCAAAAAACCAGAACCAATCGGCGTTTCATTTTCGCCAAGAATAGCAACCATGGATTGCTTAAAAGTATTAATGGCAATTCCATTCATGTAATAACTATTAATCTTTTTTTAATTCCCATGTAGCGGCAATCTTTATATTTGCAGTTGCAGTTCCTTTGGCAAGAAAAGGAATACCTGTCTCACCACCAAATTGCAATCCAAACTCAACACAAATTGATTTTGGAGTACCAATACCAGATGAGTTTGATGGAATATTTTCAATAATAGATTCGACAATAAACTTTGTTGTTTTGTTCATTTTTTTTTGCCATTCTATCACTCTTTCTGCAACGTTTTCAATATTCTTATCAAAACTCACTACGTGAAGTTCATCATCCTCAATTTCTTCATATTGAACCATTATAGAAGAACCATCAACAAGCTGTATTTCTGTTAATTTTGCAGACATAAATACCTCCGTAAGGAAAAAGTTAAAATAGATTTATCTAATAATATCAAACTATTTTCATCATTAAATGAATTCTTGATATTTAGCCCCTAATTGTAGCATATCTTATTATGATGTAAAATCGATACATCAAACAGATGT
>SESB01002360.1_pt1 | contig 11174 bp, 21 predicted proteins | sample 3171441 | NCBI WGS metagenome assembly SESB01 (sample SAMN06051867, study PRJNA518727) | freshwater metagenome | biome: subpolar coniferous forest; feature: holomictic lake; material: water; isolation source: holomictic Lake 227, 6 m depth | place: Canada: near Kenora, Ontario | collected...
AAACAACTGCAGGCAGAGTTGGAGCTATCAAAAAAGACCCATTAACAAGAGCGTAAATGATTAAGAAAGTTGTAATAGTCGTGATTTTGCTCGCAGTATGCTGGTTCTTGTATGAGAAGTTTATCAAAGCTGCTCAAGAGCCTTCTGCTATAATGGATGGAGACGCTATGGGACAATCCTTGGGTTTAAAAAAAATATCATTTGAAACCGCTCAATCAAAAGGAATTAAACCAGGAGAATATACAGTGAATCCCGCAAGGCCTGGAGCAGCTCAAACGAGTATTGGTTATAGTTCAGCATCAAGACCTGGCGCTAGTTTAATTGATCCCACAAAAAGAAAGTAATGAGATTTACAAGCGCAAAATATGAAGATTTGGGACAGGTTACCGCTAGAGTTAACCGCGTAACAGGCGGTCTTGAGATTAATCCCCGGATTTGGTCAGTTCTTAATTCTGATTACAAAGATTTCGTTTTATATCACGAGGATGGACATTTGAGATTGGAAACCGCAGATGAATTTGAGGTAAACAAATATGCCGTTGATCGATTCATTGAAACGGCAACTCTTGACAACCCAAAGTTAGAACAGCGCATAGTGGTTTTATCCGATATGCTGTCCCCGAAAGGAATGAGAAAATTCACCGGCGAGGTATATAGCGAATTTAGTGCAGATGGCGCATCTGCAGGTCTAGCATCTACAGGTGGGGATGAGTACGGAATTGGACAAGGCCTAACTGCTTTAAGTGTACTACTTCCTGCAATTGGAATTGGGAGGAATGCCAGGCAAAAAGAATTGGAGGCTAGCGCAAAAACACAGCAAGAATTATTAACAGCTCAGAGCGCTTATTCATCAAAAAAGACAACGAATCAAATAATCATTATCAGTGTTGCAGGGGGGCTATTGATTGTTGCCCTGGTACTGTATTTTACTTTTAAGCGATGAGTGAATATAACAATTTTCTTGGCATAGGTGAAGGCAAACGTAAAGCCAGAATTGAGGAAGAGAAACGCAAAACCAAGCAATTGGAGGCTGACCTGGCAGCAAAAAATGCAGCTGCAGCTGTAACTGTTATGAATGCTCAAGGCACTTTGGATAAAGTGCAGGCTGGCGCTCAAAAATATGGTATTTACGCAGCCGTGGCAATTATCATCATCATTATGGTCGCCCTATATTTCATCATTAAAGCGAGAAAGAAATGAGCTCAATAAACGTCCCCTCCCCTACCAAGGGAATTTCCTATGCCATTTGGGCTGTGATCATTGCCCTGGTTGGAATATATGCAGTAAGGCGCATCATCAAGCTGATTGACGACATGAAAGCCCGCAAGGCAGAGAATGATTTGATCAACAGCATCAACCCTGCAGCGCTCACATTTCCGGCAACACAGTATTCCATCTTTGCTGATGAACTGGCGGCAGCTTTTGACGGACTCGGCACTGACAATACGGCGCTAAATGATGTCATGGAGAAAATGGGAAGCAACTCGGATGTTTTACAGCTTATGAAAGCCTTTGGCACCAGAGAAAGCAAGCATTCAGCGAATTTTGGGCTCACCTCATTTTCAGGCAACCTTACACAACAGATAAGCAATGAGCTTAGCTCGGGGGAGAAAGAAAAGCTCAACGCAATTTTGACGGTAAAGGGTATCACTGTAACATTCTAAAGCTGTGAAAAAGAAAACCTTTATCATATTGGTAGTCCTCCTGGTAGTGCTTGTCATAGCCTGGACAATCTTCAAGAAAAAGACCGCTATTTTGGCCGATCCGACACCGCTCACACCGGGGACGTTCAACCCCACTGGAGGCAGCACGGCACCGGTCACCAAAAAGCCGGACTATCCCTTTTATCCTGGTGAGGATCTGCCGATGATCGGCCAGCTCCAGCAGGCTTTAAATTTAAAGCACAATGCAGGATTGTCAGTTGATTCCATTTGGGGAACAAAGACAAAAGCAGCTTTAAAGGCCGCGACCGGTCGCGACAATGCCAATACCTATTGGGATGCAATTCAGATTTTAAACTCAATTTAAAAGATATGTCAAATTTCCTTGAATCCACATTTGTAAAAAACCTTGTAGACAAAGGCGAAGGACCAACCATTCCGGTCAACACTTCAGTCAGTTTTGACAGCAAGTCAGTGACCAACCTGGTCATTGGGATTTTTGTAGCAGGCTTTCTGGTTGTATTAACATGGTATGCCTTCAAAAAACTGAAGTAAAACGATTGAACCCCGATTAGCACGCTGGGCAGAGGTCGTAATGACGTAATCCAGGTTCGCTAACCAAGGTTCAACAAAACAAAGATACAACAAACAACAAAAGTCAACAGAATGTCTCAAATTAAAGTGCTTCGCGAAGAAGTGAAAAAATGGATTAAGGAATCTGGCTTAGAGAAAAAGCAGTTTGTTGCTTTACCTCTTGGGAAGATTGTCCATTTTACGCCAAATGGTTTGAAGCATTCGATAAGCAGACATTACAAGTATCCTGAAGTTGAAATTCAAATTACCAAGCAGTTACCAGGCATCCTGACTAACTCATTATATATGGGATTTGAGAAAAATACTTTGAAATCAAAAGAAATTCTTGGAGTACATAACTTTTACAACATAGTCGTATTCAAGACAGACATTTATGAGGTTTGGTTTAAGGTAGTAGAAACCACTTCAAAGCTTTATTATTATGACAATGGAGTCATTTCTAAATTATAAAAAAATAAGGAGATCAATTAGCTGGGGTCCATATCGGGGGATAACTGGCATAGTTATCAGCTAACCGATCCTTGTACTAATTAATCTCCTTAAAAGCCGCACAAAGATACAACAATGAAAACACCTAAGTCAATATGAAGCCAGCAGATTTTTTAAATACATACGGCGATTCCATCGTGATGGGGACAGAAGGCTTCAAGCTTTTCCCTTCGGTAAAGGCTGCACAGATGGCACTGGAGACCTCATGGGGAGAAAAGATCAAAGGCAACAATGCTTTTGGGATCAAAGCTGCAGGGGCCACCTCTCCTTATTGGAAAGGGAAAACCATTGAATTTTCCACCACGGAGTATATTAACAATATCAAAACAGCGGTTACCGCTGTGTTTCGCAATTATGCATCCCTGGGAGACAGCATTGCGGATCACTCCTATTTCCTTGCTCAAAACAAACGATACACCGATGTCCTGAAGGCAACCACACCTGAAGACCAGGCTAAGGCACTGCAGGCTGCAGGTTACGCTACCGATCCTGATTATGCTTCAAAGCTAATCAGCATCATCAACAGCAACAATTTCAAAGTACTTGATCAAAAAAAAAAGTTATGAAATACACCATTTTAATCATGGCAGTTGTGCTTGTCCTGATTGGTTTGTATTTGGGAGTTAAACAATTAAACAGCTAGTCAGATGGTCATTGCATCCTTTTCAAATTATCCCGATATCCGTGCATCTGCAGATGTAGTTGACGAGGTATCCGACAGCCTCATGTATATGGGAATTGCAGGACCCGGCACCACTTCAGTGGAGGATCCGACCTGGTCTGTGTGTAGAGTTCAGAAGGCAGGCTCTATACTTACGATTACTTGGGCTGATGGACAATGCTTGTTCAACAAAGCTTTTGCTGATCGCGCAGATCTTAATTACACATTTCGCAAATTTTAACCCATGTCAATCATCTTTGATCCGATTCTTGGCCGCTTACGCAAACAAGACCTCTCCGAGCCTATCGCGGGCACTGTGTTTGGAGCAAACATCGACAGTGGCCCATTGGTGGGTGGACAGATGAAAACGGTCACACACGGCTTGAATAAGCTTCATCTTGAGTTTTATGTATCATACCAGGGCAACAATTTGCCTGTGGATTACCTGGCAAAGAACGAGGCAGATCCTATGAACAAACTGGACATTCGGGTAGTAGATAGTCTTGACAGTGTAAACATTGAAGTTGCTGGCCATGATTAAGAAAATAATTTTCGTTGTCTTTATTGCCTTAATTGCATTTAAGGCACACGCTCAATTGCCTATTCAGGCAGACGTAAAGGTTGCCGGACATATTGAGAAATACAAAAACTCAATTTTGCAATACCGGCTTCCCGACTCAGCCGGAATGCCCGGGCAGGTGATTACCTTTCCCTCTATTGGGAAGAATTTAATTTGGCAGACAGCGACAGTCAGCTCGCAAGTATGGAAAAAAGAAGTCGTCGGTGACGCGGAGAACCATTGGAGTGTGCCATTTTCATTAAACAGCACAGCTACGATACTTTATAACGGCCAACCTTTAAGATCTACACAATGGACAGGCAGTGGATCCACGACTTTGAATGTCGTTCTTGACGTTCGAAAATATGATTACCTGGTTATCATCAATTAAAACGCTTATTATGAAAAAGCTTATCATTTCTTTGTTATTTGTCCTGGTCAGTTTCCTGGTTTATTCCCAGGCTACGCCTTCGTTTCAGGTACGTGTTGCCAATGCCACAACGGCATTCGGAATCAATGTCGCTGTAGGAACAACCGTTTACGATGTTTCCAGTGACAAATATTATGTATGCAAAACTGGTAGTGCATCAACCTTGACACTCACAACCGGATCTGCAAACTTCACTTTATTGGGCGGCACCGGGGCGTATATGACAGCCCTTGGCATGCTCAAGGAAGGGACGCTCATTGGTAGTCGAACCAAAATAGACCTGCAGGACAGTACCGGCATGGCTGTTACAGTAACCGATGATCCGACAAACAATCGTGTTAAGTATTCCTTTAGAAACACTGCTCCCGATCAAACAGTCTCAATTGCGAACGGGACCGGGATGTCTGTTACGGGTACCTATCCAAACTTCACGGCGACCAACACGGCACCCGATCAGACTGTAGTCATGAATAACGGAGCAGGAATTTCTGTTACCGGGACTTACCCAAACTTCACAGTCGCGGCCACTGCAAAAACAGCGATAGTGGAAGATTTTGAGCAGGCGACCGATAGTATTGCAAACAACCGATGCTATTTTCAGCTTACCCAAACACCGACTGCAGGGACAATAAGTGTACTGATAAATGGCACCAATTTAAAACCTACAACTCAATACGCAATTATTGGAAATAAATTGAGGGTAGGCTTTGCAGTGTATCAGTACGACAAAATTCAAATCTCATATTCTTACTAAGCCTTAAAGCACTTTATGCGCCAGACAATACTTTTCTTAGCATTGTTTTTATTGTCATTTGGGGCTTTCGCTCAGGCAAAGCCTACCGGGAATTACCAGGTGCCGAATGTCAGTACAAATTTCGGGATCACTATTCCCAAGGGTACGTTTATGTATGACCTTGGAGCTGACAGGACGTATAGGTGTATAACATCCGCGACAGCGTCAGAAAATCTCACAACAGCTTCCGCTAAGTTCACCCTGGTAGGCAATGGTCTGTATTTGACTTCGGAGGTAGACGGCTCTGTGAGTAATGAGGGATCCCTTAGTGTCATAAATGTGGGAGGGAATAGTAATTACCCGTCAATTCATAGCAATACGTCAGGGAGTACAGATATTGCATTGTCTGTAGGTGGAAGTGGGTTAAGTCTATTTGGCAATCCTGCAACCGGTGGAATAATGATTTCTTCAACTCCAATGACTACGCTGTGGAAAGAAGGAACTTTGATCGGAACGCAATACAGATTGGATGTTCAGGATTCATCCGGGATAAATGTTGTTGTGACGAATGATCCGTCAAACCTTCGGGTAAAGCTGGGGATCATCAATACAGCGCCGGATCAGACAGTGACTATCAGTAATGGCACCGGGATATCTCATTCAGGAACTTATCCAAATTTCACTATCACCAATGCGGCACCGGATCAAACCGTAAGTATTACGAATGGGACAGGAATTTCGCACAGTGGAACCTATCCAAATTTCACGATCACCAATACGGCACCTAATCAGACAGTGACAATTTCAAGCGGGACTGGATTAACCGTTACCGGGACTTATCCTAATTTCACTTTGACCAATTCAGCGCCTTGGGCTGCTGGCTTGGGGGATTACATTCAAAATCAGACGGCAAGTCCACAGACAGCTGGGTTTTCGATTTCAGGAAGGGGATTAATTACATGGTCAACAAATACAGTAGCTTTTTCTGTTACAAAGACTACAGGTGTATTACCTGCCGCACAGTTTACAAATTCTGCAGCATCGAATGGGACGGGCTTAGAAGGTATTGGAACAGGCGTTAATAGCATTGGTGTCAAAGGTACAGCAACAAGTGCGAGCGGAGGCGTTGGGGGGTTTTTCTCATCATTTAATTCAGGCGGTGACACCGCGTGTTCAGTACAGATTTCTGCGGGAGGGGCGCGAAATTTCATTAATTGCTATTTCTCAACGACAGGCGGATATATTGTTGACGTGGCCGGAAATGTGACACAGACAGGATTTCTAAGCATTGGGAAAGTGTTAACATTTGCAAACCGATATGCTAATACCAGCAGTGGTAATGCTTGTACTATCAATTGGAACCGCGGCAATTCACAGACTTACACCAATTCCGAAAACTCAACTTTTACATTTACAGCTCCACCAGGAAATGCTGGCTTAAAGCTAAAAATAATACACGCAGCCAATACTAACACATATAACATAACATGGCCTTCAACTGTCAAGTGGCCTAGTGGAACAGCCCCAACGCTGACACAGGCCTCCGGGGCAAAAGACTGGGTTAATTTTGAATATGATGCTACAGACGGCACATACTCTGCTATGTGGGTTGGAGATGTAAAATAAACTGCAATGAATAAATTTTGGAAATATTTCGGCTATGCCGCTATTAGCATCTTTGTTTTAGGTGCCGCAATCATCGGGATCATTTATTTAATCTTGACCTCGGACGGGGCTTCGCATTGCTTATGAAAAAGATACTTTTTGTTATAATACTATTTATTGCAACTGATAAGGGCTTTGCACAGTTGAGTCAAACCAGGTATCCTGGGACTGCAGATGGGGGCTTCGAATGGGTTTATGGTGGATATGGCGGAGCCGATGCAATTAAAGTACTTGACGGAGAAGGCGTTTTTGCTATAGGGGGTTACAGCGGGGATATCATTTGCTGTTTAAAGGGGACAAACTTTGGGTTTACAATACCTGTAGGGAGTACAATTACTGGAATAGTGCTTTACAAAACAGGGTCAAGTTGGGGCGTAGGATATCCTTTAGATAACACGTTGATGTTAATTAATGCTGCTGGAAGTTTGGTGGGTGATAATAAAGCGAATACCAGTGAGATTTGGGCTGGAACTTACCAAACGTGGAATTATGGCACATCAAGTGATAAATGGGGATACGATTGGACTGTTGACGAAATTAACAGCCCTGGCTTTGGAATAAGTCTTGAAGCACTTATTTACACTTATGACGGGTGGACACGTGGATACATTGACGCATTTAGCATTAGGGTTTACTATTCACCTCCAAAGTCAAAAAACATATTTTTTGGAAACGCATTTTAACTTTTACAACATATGAAGAAATTCACGATCATCTTGCTTTTTATCCTTACCAGTCTTGGCGGATATTCTCAAATCTCAGTTCCTATTCCTTACTATGTGGTTGATACCAATATTGCAGGGCAAATATTTATTATAAACTGGGATGGCAATGCTCAGTTTATTCCCAGGGACAGCATCGCCTATGATAGCCTAGGACAGGCTCATGTTAATCACGCGTATTTCTCATTAACAGAAAGCTATGTTGTTGTGACAATGACAAAGATCCGGATCCTTTCACCAGGTGATACAATTCAAAGGATGGAGACTGTCAGGATCAGATACCTTGACATGGCAGGATGGATAGGATCGCTTTACAATACCTTACCACAGGAAGGAATGTATTTCGAGAAAATCGTAGGGATTTTGAATAAAAAGATTTCTGAAGAGTAACAACATAAGAATTTAACCATGGAAACAAAACTAATTCTGGTAACTACAACTTCAGGAGACTTTGAACTCAGACCATTTAGCATTGTGGATCAATTTACAGTGAAGGTTTTTTTGCGTCCAAATCGGGAGATGGGTTACGCCGTTTGTCCATTTTGTCAAACGCGGATGCTTATTGAGATCAAAACTTTCAATGGTTGTGCCCCAAATTGCGCAGGAAAGGTAAAATCAGATTTGAAGCCAAACGCGCCTATGGTGAATTGTGGTGCAAAGTTTTACCCGTTTCCCCTTTTCCCAAATGACAATCGCTTATTCTGTAAGTCAGGAAAACCATATCAAAAACCTAACAAATAAAACCATGTTACAAAATTTTAACCATTGGAAAACTACCGTAATCGGTATCATCATTGCTCTTTTGAGCATTCTGCAAATCAGCAACATTATCAGCCCGGAGCAAATGACCCAGCTGTCAGCCGCCGTGCCATTACTTGGCGATAAGCTTCAGGAACTCTTAGGTATTATTGCCGGCATTTTCTTGTTTTTCGCCAGAGATCCTAAAGACCCAAAGGCTGCTTAATTAATGAGTGACGTTGATTCCTTTTTCAGAAGCTTGAAGAGACAGTTCTGGATCTTCTTTGTTGGTCAGATTGCATTAATTATGATGCTGGCGGTCGGGTTTTATTACAGAACAGAAAATTTCAGGACCAACCAGGTTGAATTCAATATTGATCAAAAAGCGATTAACATGAGAGTTGAACAGGAACTGAGATCCAAAGTCAGTATTGAAATGTCCGTCGAGATGCAAAAGCAATATAACGAAAGAGCTGTAAGGATGGAAAGCAAACTCGATCGGCTTTTTAAACCTGCAATATGAAAAGAATTCTGTTTTTTATCTCCCTTTTATCGCTGATTGCTTGCAGTCCACAAGCCCGGTTATCCAGGATACTAAAAAACCATCCTGAACTGGTTAAGACGGACACCACTTCCAGCATAGACACAACGTCAAAGCCCGGGGTTAGAATTGACACCGTATTGTGGATGATGCCCTACCCTGTTCCTGGTAAGCGGGATACGTTTCTTCTGAAAAAGGATAGCCTGGTCGTTCGTTTTATTCGCATCCAGGATACGGCTAGCCATCGCGAAGGCTTCCAGGTGACCGCACAGGGTCCGCCTGTCACAACTATCAGTAAAAAGGTAAGTACAAGTCAAACCGCAGCCTTGACGGAAACACTTCGGCACAAGCTCCTGCGCTGGCTTGTTATCGTAGGACTGATTTTGTGGACCGGATTTTTGGTAAAAAAAACATTTTTTAGTTAGAGCATATGAAGACAAATGAGAAGGATCCTACCTCAAAATTGACAAAAAAAGAAATGTTCATTGGCATGGATCCGGAAAAACTAAAACACAAAAGAAAAAAGAATGCGGCAGCAAAAGGTAAACCCAACAGGAAATAAACCAGCCGAAGGCGGCAGAGTTGAGCAATACTGGCGACAAAAAGGTTATAAGGTCAAGGCCGACACACTGCGGCCAGGCTTTAAATTTCCGGTAAACTTCGATCCATTCGACCAGGAACCGATCCTGAAGGCCTATAAAGTTAAGGGCTTCGACTATGGGAATTGGGTAAACATGGAAGACCGGTTTAATTTTCTCTTGGGCGGTTATATGGCCATGCAGGATGTTACCACAATACTTGGATGCGGCAAAAACTTCGGGATGAACCGCAGATTAGGTATTGCATATGGAGCCAGGGGGAAAGGCGGTGGGGCACTGGCCCATTTTGAGCCGGACGCATTCATGATCAACCTTACCAAAAATCATGGCTGGCATAGCTTAGGTCATGAGTATGGTCATGCGCTTGACTATTACTTCGGGCTTTATGTCGAACCAGGCAATTCGGGCGCTTTGTCCGGTGGAATAAGTACTGCCAGGATTATTCCATTGACGACCTTCAGTAAAACATCTTTACGATATGCAGTCAATGACTTGTTAAACTCAATCCTTACCACAACGGTGGCCAAAAAGATTATTGCTTCGCCTTTAAGCGTTCGGCTTCAGAACACCGGTGCGGAATATTATAACCGTCGTAATGAAATATTTGCCCGCTTGTTTGAGCAGTGGTTACTTTATTCGCTAAAGCAAAAAGGAATTCACAATTTCTTTTTAACAAAGGAGAAATATGAGCGAAAGGTCTATCTGACTGAATCAGAATTTCTCAAAGCACTGCCAAAGATCAACCGGACTATGAAAAAACTTGGTGCCAAACTTAAAACAAGCAAAGCATAACTTTCATGATCACGAAATGATATCAAAATGACGTTCCAGGTTGTTCCGGATCTCAAAATTTTGATATTAAAATGGGGTGCAGCAGCTCCGGATCCGCACCAGGTTAATTCTAAAAATGATATTAAAACCCCTTGGATCGTTCTTTGACGTTTGATTATTGCAATTTCGTGCCGGCAAGATCTTGTCGGCATTTTTTTTGCTTTTAATATCAAAAGACGATCCCCGGATGTTCCGGATCTCAAAATTTTAATATTAAAAGTTCCCTCAGCAGCTCGGGATCCGTCCCAGGGTAAATGGTAAAATGATATCAAAAGCTGATCGCATTCCATTTATCCATTGCTTTTGTCTTTTCCTTATCCAATACCCTGGCATAAATCTGAGTGTGCCGGATCTCTGTGTGTCCTAAAAGTTTTTGCACTGTGGTTAAAGGGACCTCAAGATCTGACAGGCAAATAGTGGCAAATGTATGACGGGCGCAATGAAAGGAAATGTTCTTTTCAATTTTAGCCTTAGTCATGATCTCTTTCAGATAGCGGTTTGTTGGTTGGTTTGAATATACCCGGAAGATATTTTCAAACGGAAGCCCTGGAGTGATCAAAGCGTTGGCTTTGTCGTGCAAAGGGATTACCAGGTTGATCTGTGTTTTATGGATCTTCAGCTTGATTGTATTGTCATTGTGTACGTTTACATGAAGCAAGGACTTCACATCAGTAAACCTCAACCCTGTATAACAGGCAAACAGGAAATACTGCAGAATCGTCATTTGCGTTTTGGTAAACTGTTTTTTGTCGTACATCTCCTGAAGGAGCTGTACTTCCTCCAGTGACAGAAACTCGCGGGATCCGTCCCCGTGTTTCACCTTTACATCCTTGAGCGGGTTTGTTTTGATGCAACCGGCAACAATTGCCTTATTCAGGTAGGCTTTGAGTGTCCTGAAGGCTTTGTGGATGGTGATGGTATTATTGCCTCTGTCTATTAGCCAGGATTCAT
>SESB01002362.1_pt1 | contig 11164 bp, 9 predicted proteins | sample 3171441 | NCBI WGS metagenome assembly SESB01 (sample SAMN06051867, study PRJNA518727) | freshwater metagenome | biome: subpolar coniferous forest; feature: holomictic lake; material: water; isolation source: holomictic Lake 227, 6 m depth | place: Canada: near Kenora, Ontario | collected 2014-07-08...
ACTGATCAATACCCTAAAGGGTTATGAAACGGCGGTCAGGGAAGGAGAAAGAATTGGCGTGTCGGTGATTAAACCACCGTTGCGAGACAGGGATTAACTGTTTGGTAAGGAGCCGGAAAAACCAAAACGATATCTTTTCAGCAGGCAGGCCCCGGTTGGCCGGGGAGGCTTCTGCCGGCCATTCTTTTATACAGGATCCACAAAATAATGCCTGCAGACAAGTATACCAGGATTGCCGGCAAGGAACAGTCTATCCCGGTTTTCCCGCCATTGATGAGATCGTTGTTTCCAACGTTAAATGAAATTATTGCCTCTTTCAATTTACTGCTGCTGCTTTCAAAGGAAATTATTTTCCCGAGAAAAAAAATGTTCCACACCGCGTGGACAATACCGGCATTCCAGATACTTTTTGAATATAAATAGACCATGGTAAACAAAAACGAAACAAGCAGGCCAGCAACAAAAAGCTGAACGACATTTAAAAAGGATCCCACCGCGCCTAGATGCAGGGCGGTAAAAAATAGTGCAGGAATTAAAAATGCCATCCAGGAACGGTATTTAATCTTAAACAAATTATAAAGGTAACCCCTTACGAATACCTCCTCTACAACGCCTGTTGCCAGTGACATGCCAAAACCCCAGATGAATAAACCGGTTACCGAGTCCAGCCTGAAATCAATGCCCGGGGTCGCCAGGGTCAGGTTGCCGGTAATGTAAAAAAGAAACAAGGTTGATGCCGGGAACAACAAGGCTATGATGAACCAGGTAAAGATCCTTGTGTGACGGTTATCCAGTACAATTTCATTTAAAGGATATTTGATGAAATATTTTGCGTAGAAATAAAATGCCGTTATTGTCAATGGAATCCGTGCAGATTCAGAAAGAAAAACCAGGCCGGCAGTATCTTTCATAACCATCCTTGGAATCGCGGCCACAATTCCTCCAATCACGAAGCATCCGAAGAATCCGGCAAAATGAAGCCAGATTTTAGCGGTCTTAACATCGTTTGTTTCAATTTTCATACTTTTCATTTTCAGGGTCCCGGGAGCCACGCCGCTTTTCTGTTTTTCATGAGTGCTGTTATCCGGGAAAAATGGAGCCTCTGTCCGCTCCCTGCCGATTTTACTAGACCACGATATCTTCCCTATAATCATAAAGGAGAGATGGTCAGATTATTCCGGCGAAGAGAGGTCAAAATGGGCGTTTTTTCTGATATACCCCGTAAATATAGTCAAACCAGTTGAATTATAAGACTTTCAGATATAATCAGCAGTCCCCGATCAACCGTTTTTATTTTTATTTAGTCCAAATGTATTTAAAAAACCATTTCATTTAGTGCCGGTTTACATACAAAGAATATGAGATTTGCCTGAGTCATCTTCCTGGTCACAATATTGTCCATCGAAGGGGTAAAAGCCTCAAATGATTCGCTTACCCTGGCGGAGGCTTTCGTGAACCTCTCCCTTTAGCGCAAATATTTTAACACACTTGCCCCCGGCTGCATCCCGAAAATCCTCCGCTATGAAGACCATGAATTATCCTCGATCAGCGACACGCAATTCACCAGGCTGAACAGCAAGTTGTACAATTTCACAAAGGCCCTGTGGCTCCTTAACAAGGGAAGACAAACCTTCAGGAAAGATACGCTGGCCGGCCGGAAAACATTGCCTGAGTGGAAAGTGGACAAGGCGGATTATCCGACCACTTGCCGCCGGTTTTGATTGACCACCTAAACCTATCAACAATAAACATACAAGGGTGGTCAGTATTCGCCGGCCCGGTGACGGTCAAATCCATCGGCGTATCCAACACTTCGCCTATCTCTCCAAAATCCTTTCAATCATCCCGGACTTCCCCGTCAATCAACTGCACACGTTCCTGCCCGGGCAAAAATAATCATTACGCATCAACGGAAATAGAGGCCTGTGGCCGAAGGCTTACAATTAAACTGCTTATGAAATTTAATTTGTGGATTTCTTTTACACCAGGTTATTATTCAATGTTGAGAGAAAAAGCCGAGTTATAAATCGGAATTAAAAATGGATATTACTTTAAACCAACGCGATAAGAGTTTTATTAAACCTTCATAAAAATAGATCAAATCAACAGTAAACAAAATGACAACGACAGTGAAGGCAGGTTCAAAATAAAGATGCCAGTAATGATATAAGTAGAAAACAACCAGTAATATAATCGTAGAAGTAAGCAATTGAATAATTTTTGTTGAAACATGATACCATTTATGATAAAATTTATAAAGAATCATGAACAGCCACACATGAAAGAACGTTAAAATAAATGTTATCAATAAGCTTACCCAGCCCCATACATAGTGTAAATGGACCTTGTCAAGCAACATCAGTACGATATTGGCATTTATCACAACCCCAAACATGTCTGGATTACTTCGTCCGCTTATTTTGTCATTAAATGGAGTAAAGTGTTTGTCTTCGATATCTGTGGAAGACAAGAAAGGCTCTCCAAGATACCCCATTAGCACAATCCGATCCTTTATTAATTCAAGCTTCTTACTTCCTGTAAAAACGTCTTTAGCATCGATCATTATAAAATTTGCACTTGTTAAGGAGTAAAGGATTGTCTGAAAGCTATTGTGGGATAGTATATCCTTCTTAATTGAAGGATTGAAGGACATGGCTACCTGAGTTGCAAAAGAAAACACTGTATCCTGACCTTCTTTGATATTTGAAATAAAGTATCGAATGGTACTGGTATTTTTGAAATCACTGCCAATATTGATAAACCCGGTTTTCTTGTCCTTAACTTGATCGAACGGTTTTAGCAAACTACAGAAAGCATTCTTTTCAGGATTGTACTGTTCATATTTTGAGGCAAGTACGATATTATTTGAATTATTTATAACATTTGCCAACAGTGAATCTTGTTCTTTGTTCTTTGGACCCCGAAAAACAACATCTATTCCAATAATCTTGGGCCTATATCGATTGATTATTTCTATCTCCTTGGCCAATTCAGCCCTATTAAGTTTTCCGACGTTAATTAGAATGATATCAGGGATAATAGTAGTATTTGTTTGTTTAATCTTTGAAAAATACAGATCAGTATATCTGAAATCTTCAAACGCCCTTTTAAATGGATCAAAGATGTGGGTATTGAGTGTGAACATGCTTAACATTGCAACAACCACGATGGAAAATATAGTGGCCAAGAAAGTATCCTTTGTTAATACCTTGTTATTCTGTTGTATTTGCTTCATGGGCTATTTTTTTAATTCAAAAGATAATGAATATATTGAGATTTGTCCCGGCAACTTCAAATTCATCTCTGTAGAAATGGTTTGCTTGGTTTTTGAATTCAAAGATTTAGCATAAAGGGTTTCAAATGGCACAATGGTCCCAACTGTTTGCTGCGTTGATTGACAGGCATAGAGAAAGGAATCTAAATTGAAGGGTCTTTTTGTTGCTATTAGCTTCCAAACTTCAATTCCATAGGGGGGGAAGCACCCTAATATCGGGCTATCCCATGTCTTCCCAGGTAAAATGTAATACTTTTCAGATTTTGTTGAATCAGCGAGAATTACAATATTTACCTTATTGTCAGCCTGGATGTCAAGCAAAGTAAAGAAAACAGGTTGTGTGCTTTCATTTCTTACTCTGAAAATAAAAGGTTGGTTTGTTTTTATGACAACCTTTCCGGAATCATCTAATAGATTTGCAAATGACTGCATTTTGTCAATAACATTATTTCCTTCTATGGTTTTTATTGTTATTGGCACGATCTCCCCAGTAGTATATAATGACGAATCAACAACCTCCAGGCCTCGCATATGCCTTGTGACCGTATCTGAAACAAACATTAATGGCGCATCGGTGATCACTATTTGTGATTTTCGAGACCCTCTTTCAACCCCAATTTTGTTATCAAACTGTATTTGATTCTCATGATGAAATAATTCATAATACATATAATGAGCATATGTACTTAAGATCGCACCTTTCGTGGATTTTAGAAGGTTAGCCAGTTGAACATGTGTATATAGTCCCTTGTCTTTAATCGCTGCATATTTTTTCCCATTGTGGAAAATCAATTGTGAGTTCTCACCTATGAAAATATTTTTTTCCAAGAGAATCTGGCCGCTTTTTATCATAATATGTTCATTTGGTCCTAGGTAGGTGACAGTTCCCTCCAAATAAAGAACCTTCATTGGTTGACCATATACATAGATGCCTGTAAAAAAGAAAATTGCGAGTATTATTCTTCTCATTAACTTGTGGTTATAACTTATTGTTAAAAACACTTTCCAGAATTAGATAGCTACATACAAAATTGATATCGCTTCCCAATCATTGTATGGCAGCCATAATTTTATCGAAAACTTGATTGCAGATTTTATCCAGGTCACTTACCATTCCAGAAACCTTTTGGGAACTCAGAATATTTTTATCCCCTTTCTTCAAAATATAATTAATTTCGATTTGCTTATTTTTCACTCGATACTTCCCTTTAATAACATATGCATCCGGGTAATTACCATTTCTTGTGAACTGAAAACCTGCGCCCTTGCCATTTTCTGATTGATTATCAAGTTTAACATTGATTTTTTCAGCAAGTTCGATTTCTTCCCCTTCTAAATCATCATTACTAAACTGACATGGCAGGAAGATGGCTTTAGGTTCAGAAAGTTCAATTTTCTTTTTATCTTCTTCTGTCATCTCTCCGATAATCAGTCGTCCTGATGTTCCAGGTGTTTTCAATAATGGCTCCTGGATGCCACTTATATCCTTTGCCATCAATGGGACCTCATTTTTTGCATATTGGAACAACTGTTCAACATCAATAAATTCGCCTTCTTCGATTTTTTCCAGTCTAGCACCACGCATACCTTTCAACAGTGAATAGGTTAGAAGACCATGCCCGTAAATCCCGGCCTCATAACTTACTGCATTTGCTGCTGAACTTGCAAGCAAATATGACCCTGTGGCATCCTGGGTGAATTCCAGTGCACGTTTCTCGCTGGATGGAATCTCTTTGGATAATGACGCTAAAAGGTTCTCTGTGGCCCTGCCAGAAGCACATGCGTCGATGATCAGTACTTTCTTACGCGCGGGAATCTGATTCAGGCATGTACCAATATCCTGACTTGACAAAGCTTTGTATTTTCTGAAAACCGGATCATTCAAGTATATTGCATCGGCTCCGTCTGCCTCCATTGTCAAGTAATAGAACAACCCGTCCTGCCCTCCGTAATTCACTCCATGACCTGAGAAATATATTACAACGATATCTTCCGGCTTGGCGAGCGACATACTCCCAAGCTGGGTCAGGATATTTATATTAGTGGGCTCAACCCCTTCTTTTCCAGTGGCAAGCAATTTCACGTGGACATTCTCCTTGCCAAACAGCCGGGATGCACCAAGCACCAAAGCATTACTGAAGGCTTCGGCATCGATTGCCGCGTACTTAAGGTCAATGTGGGCACCTGCATAATCCGATGTGCCTACTACCAGTCCATAAAGTTGTGGCATCGTCCTGGTTTTGTTTTTTTTAGGTTCAATTACCCCGACACCTTTTTTGATTCTACTCTTAGGAATATAATGGACGGTATCAGGTCTGCTTGACAAGTACCCTTCAGCATTCCAAGCCACAACCTTGATCACATTAGTCGTGTCTGAACTGAAAAAGTTTGCATACTTTGATAAATCCAGGGCAATGGATATTTCATGCTTCGCACTATCCTGGTCACTCCTGATATCTTCCTTTACCTGGATGTTATCAATAAACACCGATACCTTCCCGATCCCCCCACCTCTGTTGGTAAGTTTTATAATCAATTGATCATTTTCAATTTTCAGACTCTTCGAGGGAAACAGCCGTACATAATCAAATGCCGGTACATGCCTGGGTTTTTCTTGACTGTAACCAAGTAGGATTGGCAGAAGACCAGGTTGGTAGTAACGATGTTTTAATTGATCAAACTCAATTATTTGCCATGGTTCTTGAGCATTATTGCTGTCATTTACAACAAAATACATCTGTCTCATTGCCCCTGGTGAAGCATCAAACAATCCCGATGGAGATTGCACTACCCAATCTGTTGAGTCAAATGAAATCAATGTTGCAATTTCTTCACCTGTTTCCGTACTCCATATCTTAGTCGTGTTATCCATTGAACTTGTTATGATAAACTTGTCATCATAGCTAAAATCGCCTGAACAAACGCTTCCTTTATGTCCTTTTAGTGTTTTAAGTGGCTCTCCTGAAGAGGTTAGCCAAATTCGGGCGGTTCTGTCTCGGCCAGCTGTAACGATAATTTTACCGTCATGGCTAAAATTAGCAGTGTTTACAGCATTTTGGTGTCCTTTTAATTTCAATACAATTTTCCCTGTTTCATTATCCCACAAAATGGGATTCCTGAAATAACCGGTTGTTACAATAAATTTTTCATTCGGGCTGTAAACAGCAGTAAAAACTTGGTTGTCACTTCGCACATTAAACGTTCTATGTACATTCCCCGTTGAAGATTCAATGATTGTAGCTGTACTGTCATAATTCGCTGTAAGAATATGCGCACCGTCATGACTAAACCTGCCCTGATTTATAGGAAAACTAAACTTACTAAATTCCTTTACAAGTTTTCCGGAAGTAGTTTCCCAAGTTTGAATAATCCGATCGCTTGAAACAGTAAGGATAAATTCCCCATCTGCACTAAATTTGGCAGATTTATATTCAAAACAGCTATCACAATGAAAGTTATGAATAATTTTTCCTGAATTTGCCTCCCAAACCTTCACCGAACCATCCCTGCTCGCAGTAACAATAAGTCTATTGTCCGGACTAAAGTCAGATGAATTTATCTGTTTTGTATGTCCAAACAGATTGTTGGAAATTTTACCAGTTGCGATTTCCCATACTTTGGCACAATTGCTATAACTGCTGGTTAATATATATTTACCATCCGTGCTAAAAACTGCAGTTCTTGGTATTTCAAGGTTCCACATAACTTTAGCCTCAATGGACATTCCATATTCTATTGTAGTACCAATATGACCTTTTAACCGGGCAAGTATCTTATGAGAGGAAGTTTCCCAAATTATTGCTGAATTATCCCAACCTGCCGTTATAAAGTATTTGCCGTCGTGGCTGAAATTTAATGATTGCACATATGCAATGTGAGCATTCATCCTGAACAATAAATCCCCTGTTGATGCGTCCCAAAGTATTGCAGTACTATCAATCCCTCTAGATAGAATATATTTATCATCAGGACTGTATATAACTTCCTCCACAAAGTGTTTGTGCCCTTTAAGGACACGGAGCACCCGACCTGCTTTTATATCCCACACCCTTATAGTTGAATCATTACCGCCTGTTACAAGTTGTTTTCCATCACTATTAAAACTCCCTGTTTCTACTAATAAAGAGGAAGCTGATAGACGTTTTATTTGCGCTCCTGTATGAGTATCCCAAACTGTAGTTATGCCTTCTGAACTTGTACCTGCAATAAGTTTCCCGTTAGGGCTTATAAAAATCGCAAGCATGAACTTTTCTAGAGATGTCAATGTATTAATCAATTTTCCGGTTGCCGATTCCCGGATTTTTATAGTTTTATGAGATCCCAAAACAACAAACTTTGAATCGGGACTGAAGAGAATTGTACCTACATCTTCGTTCTTTGGTCCTGTTAATACATATAACAATTTTCCTGATTCAAAGTTCCAGGATATAACTATACCATCAATACAACCAACTGTCAGGTATTTTCCATTGGGACTTAAAGCAAATGAAGTCACATAGTCAGTTGGAATATTAATTGTGCTGATCAATCTTTTTGATGAAATTTCAAAACAACATGCCTTGATATTTCCAGTATAATAGGTAGTGGAAAGGGTCAATATATGTTTTCCATCTGGGGTAAATATAGCATCTCCAATGGTGTCAAAATTGAGGATCATTTTATAACTCCCTGTCTCCCATAATTTGCCTGAATTATCCTCATCGCTGAATGTTAGGATATATTTGCCATCCAGGCTGAAAACAGCTGATTTCAGGGGACCACTGTGTCCGTTTGGCAAAATCAATTGAGGCTTTTGACTCTGGCAAACCGAATCCATAAAGCAAAATATGATCAGTAATAAAAAGGGAAATCGTAAGTTGTTCATTTCAGTGGAACTTAGCATTGATAAGAATCCGAACACAAGGTCTGGATAACATAAGCAGCCATGGCCGACCTAAAGGACACTTTTAAAATTATAAATGACAGGCAATTTGACGCTCCATTAGTAAAATTAAAACAAAATCTCAATGACAAACAGATTGCATTAAAATATTTTCGTATTCAAAAAATGACAAGATTTCTCCGACCATTTAAACTCTAACTCCGAAATTAACACCTATTGATATTGCAAGTCTTAAAACCGAAATGGAACTTCTTTCTTCGTTGACCCATTTGCAATTGATGGATGGTAGTGAGAACAGACGGAAGGGAGTTCAATAAGAACCAGTAATATTGATAATTCTGCTATAAGCCCGTCAAAACTAATTGGCGGGCTTTTTTAGTAAAGTGCGAGATATCACTATCGCATTTCACATTCCGCATTTGTAATTGCTCCCCCTTACTGATCAAAGTTGCAACCGGGGAACTTTTAATCTCAAGATATAAATTCCCCGATTTTGGTTTAAATTTGTGGAAAAAACATGTCTTTATTTCTTGATACCTTAATTAAGGTTCTCTTCATCGGCGGTGTCATGTTGTTTCTGCTTGAAGCAGGTCGCAGGATCGGCAAACATTCAATGACTGTTGATCCAGCAGGGGCACATCAGGGACTTGGTCCTGTCGAAACAGCTGTTTTTGGTCTGATGGGTCTGATCATTGCACTTTCTTTTTCGGGTGCTGCATTAAGGTTCGACCAGCGAAGGATGCTGATCATTGATGAATCGAATGCTATCGGAACAGCATATTTAAGGGTCGACCTGCTGCCCGAAGATTCACAACCTGCCATTCGCCGATATTTCCGTGATTACCTTGAAGCGAGGATAGAACTATATCAGAAGATATCCAATAAAAACAAAGTAGCTGATCTGGAACAGAAGACAACTGCTCTCCAGATGAAAATCTGGAAAGCTTCAGTTATTGCAAGCCGTCAATCGGAAAATATCAGTGCCTCCCTGCTGTTACTTCCGGCCCTGAATTCTATGATAGATATATATAGCACGCGGACGGCAATCAGGCAGATACATCAACCCAATATCATTTTTATTGTTATGATTCTTCTAGCCTGGGTGTGTTCTTTAATTTCCGGATTTGGGATGTCAATCCGGAAATCAAGAAGCTGGATTCATCTTATCGGTTTTGTCCTGGCCTTGCTAATCACCATTATGGTAATTATTGACCTGGAATATCCGCGCGTCGGATTTATCCGTATAGATTCGCTTGATGTGCTTTTATATGACCTGAGAAAGATCATGGTATAACTGAACAAAACGGAACAATTGACCACCTTTCGCCGATTTTGGTTGACCACATTATTATAGTAGTAATCCATCGATTGAAATGGTCAGACTGCTCCGGCAACCGCTGGTCAAAGAGAGCATTTTTTCGAATGTAGCCATACAAAATCATCAAAGTAACAGAACGTTTCTATGTGGATGTTTATCAACTTGACAATTTCCAGGGAAATCATTACAAGGAGAACCTGTAGCTATATATTGAATCTTTGTCATGAAAAGTGATGGTAAAGGATTCGAGGGTGAAGCTTGACACTCTAAAAGTATTATATTTTCTTACCCCATCAATCGTTCCTTCCATCATGATCAACCCATTTTCATTATACACCTTGGTAATATTCAGGTAATCATGAATCTCTTTTACATCGAGATCTGAGCCCCCACAATCCAGAACAACCAATTCAGTACCCAACACCTTTGATTTACTACCTAATATCTTTACGAAGTCATCAAATTTTGGAATTACATTCGAGTAAGCAATGCCAGAGAATGATGCCTCAGAACTTTCAGAACCTCCCCATTGAGATCCCCATTTGTTTCCCTGGGTACGGGCATCAGTTAAAAAGATAATGTTTGCATGCATAATTGCTGCCTGCATTTTTATTTTCCTATACGCTCTTTGTTTGACTCTCTCCTGGTTTGAAAACTCGGTAGTTCCTTTTGCCTTTGCTCCAACGTCACCAAGTTTGAACAGTCCGTGAACTTCACTTTCTACTTTAGTAATGGTAACATTCTCAAAATCCTTCGGACCATTGACTGTTTTGTATGATGTATTCTCTGCAAATAGCTGAACACGACCAGACTTAAACACAATTTTCTGTACTGTATTTTTAAAAACAGCATTGATCAAATCCTCATTCGGATAGGTAAACTTGATAGCATCAGGAGTTATCTCCTTTACGGTGCAAACAATTTTTTCGTTGTTCGTGAAGATCGTGTCAGATTGAGAAAATGTTGATAATGTTATGACTAGCAATCCGAGAGTAAAGAATAAACTTTTCATCAGGTAAATAGTTTAGTTATTAATAATGAATAAATAGAATGAAATTTACAAGGTTAAAGATACACCATTTCTTAAATCAGCTACTGTTTTTCTTGAAAGATGAGGCCTTACATATCCCACCGACTGCACGTCTTCTGCCATTCTGAAGTGAATGCCATGCAAATGAATATAATACAGAATATGCAAATATTTTTGTATCATGCAATTTGTATCCATTATACGGTTAACCTCTAAATTATTGAATTAAACCCCTTTTGGGTACCTCCTATGACTCCAATATCAAATCCAACAATATGTCCGATGCAGTGGATATTACGCTCTAATTGACCCCTCTTATACGCATCAAATTGACCCCCCAAAGTTAACTGCCCTGTTTTAACATTTATCATACCTGAGAATGCCATAAGCAAAGTTATACTTTATTGCATTGTTATTATATTCATTTCCTTCTTCATTCCGTATCTTTTTCTCAAAGACTCACCGTTAAGCTCGATCTTGTGGGCATCATGGACAATGCGGTCAAGGATAGCGTCAGCGATGGTTTGTTCCCCGATTATATCGTACCAGTTTACCACAGGTAGTTGGGATGTAATGATCGTTGAGCGTTTGCCGTGACGGTCCTCCATGATTTCAAGCAACATGTTGCGATTCTGGCTGTCCAGCGGTTGTAGGCCAAAA
>SESB01002365.1_pt1 | contig 11144 bp, 10 predicted proteins | sample 3171441 | NCBI WGS metagenome assembly SESB01 (sample SAMN06051867, study PRJNA518727) | freshwater metagenome | biome: subpolar coniferous forest; feature: holomictic lake; material: water; isolation source: holomictic Lake 227, 6 m depth | place: Canada: near Kenora, Ontario | collected...
ATCACCGCAAAGCCCATCACCATAAGCGGTCTCACGGCATACGACAAGGACTACGACGGCAACGACAAGGCGATAGTCAACACCTCCGCTGTCCTCTTCAACGGCTGGATTACCCCTGACGATCTCTATCTGTCGGCAACCGGAACATTCAACAATGCGGATGTCGGTAACGACAAGGTTGTTACCTTAACCACTACCTACGGAGGCCTCGACAGGAATAACTACACCATTACCGGCCAGGCAACGACCACGGCAAGCATACTGAGTGTCGGAACGTTGACGCCACCACCACCTATAGTACAATCACCGGTATCAGCTCTCGGGCTTATTGTAGAGTATGTAGCGCCTCCATCAGACAAGCACGCAGGGCTGATTGTTGTCACGATTCCCCAGTCCGTACTTACGTTCGGAACGACCTTCACCATTCCGCTTCCTGAAGATGTACAGACGGCGATAGCTAAAGGGACTCCTGACATCACCCTTGAAGGTGGTGCTGATCTGCCAAACTGGTTGACCTATGATCCCAAAACAAAGTCTTTCAAGGTAGACGGTGCCACTTCGGAGTCACTTGCGACTCCGGTTAACGTTGTCGTGCGTATTGATGACAAGAGCTGGACCGTAGAAATTACCTCAACCCAATAACGCGATCGGTCAGGGAGAGCTTCGGGCTGGAAGAGTACGGTATGACGTTTCCGTACACTTCCAGCCCTTCTCTTGCAGGCACGGGCAAGGGCTTTATGGCTTCTGCTTGCCCAGATAACGCAGCTTTGCGGTATCGAAACCGAGAGTTGCCGCTTTGGCCACCAGCGCCTTGAGCTGCCCCGGAGCCATCACCGAATCTTTCGACAAAATCCAGAAATAGGATTTATCGCGGCCGCAGACCATCGCCCAGCGGTAGCCCGCCTTGTCGAGATCAATCACATTGTAGCTCGCATAAAAAGGGCCAAAGAAGGAGACCTTCAGGGCACCCTCTGTGGTTTTTTTATCGTCGACAAAAACGCCGCGCCCCTGAATGGTTTTCCATTTTTGTTCTTTCAGGTCAAACCCCTTGTTCACCACCTTGACGCTGCCATCCGGGGCAAGCGAATAGGTTGCCGATACCGGATCAAGCTCCTTTTCAAACCGGTTATCGAGACGGACAATTTCATGCCAGGTGCCGAGATAACGATCAAGAGAAAAATCCTCCACAACCGTGATTCCCTGCGGAACACCGGTGCATCCTGCAAGCAGGAGAAAACAGAGCAAAAACAGTTTTTTCATGTGACAGACTCCAATGATGTTTGTTTCAAAAAAAAATTCCCTTTCAGAGTTCCAGAAAACAGAAAGACAGAAAATCAGGAAGAGGGACTGGAACGAACTACCCGAAAGCCGAAAGTGACGTCCCTGACCGCCGGACGATAGTCGTTCCGGGCAGAGCAACGCAGACACTCGGGAACATAGCTCCACGAGCCGCCGCGCAACGCACGGGCGGATTTAAAATACTCATCCGACGTATTGTTTTCGTATAAATCTTCCATCCACTCCCACACATTGCCTGCCATATCATATAGCCCCTCCGGTGTAGCACCATCGGGATAGCGCCCTACAGGAGTTGTGGCGCCTTCATTACTATCATAATTGGCTCTAGTGGTTGAGGGCTCTTCCTCGCCCCAAGGGTATGTTCTGCTCTCTTTGCCACCTGCGGCATATTCCCACTCCTTTTCTGTGGGCAAATGATAAAGGGTGCCATCCTGATCATTGCTCTCAAGCAGCGAAAGCCAGAGACAATAGGCCTTGGCAGCATACCAGGTTACACCCATCACCGGTTGATCTTCCTTGTTGAATCGCTTGTCGTCATCATAATACGAGGAAAAAAGCTTTGCCCACGATTTTTCTCCCTTGAGATAGTCGCTGAATCCGTCAATGTTCCCGACAAAAGCAAACAGACGCTTTTTATAGGTTTCAACAGTAATAATATCGGAAAATGCACTCTCTTTTGAGTCAAAATATCCTATAAACTGCCTGTAGAGCTTATTAGTAACCGTGTATTTAGCCACATAGAGGTCAGGCACTGTTTCCTGCTTCCCGGTCACGGAGAAGGTAAAAGTGCCGCCATCGACAAGGATGTATTGCGCATCAAATTCATAAGAATTACATCTTACAGAAATTGCCTTGGCACTCACGATCACTTTACAGGCGATGTCAGCGGTAATGTCAGATACAATTTTAACCCCGGGAATTTCATAAGCAAGACGCAGAATATCACGATCATCGGTAAGCTTCGGTTCAGCATAAACAAACTCCCGTACAGCATCAACGGCTTCCTGACTGCCGATAATTTCAAGGCATCTCAAAACATATCGCTTCCTGTTATCCGCGACTTTCAAAGCCTCTTTGTTTTTTTGTCCGTCTGCAATATTCGGCTCAAGCAGCTTTGCTTTCAGTGCATCAATTTTTTTCCATGGCGCTTCTTCGACAAGAAGGTAGAGCAAATCCTGCTGTTTCGGCGACAACGTTTCACTGACTGGCGAATCAAAAAGCTTCTGCATAAAAGCATCAAAAACTTTGGCATCAACCTGCCAGATAAAAAACCTCAGGGTCTCCTGCCACCAGTCAAAACGGTCACTTCCGAAATGAAGTATCAGCTTGTTGATCTGATCATAAGGGCGATCTTCCCTGAGCTGAAAAGCTGCAAGATACTCCCGAAATGTCTTATGGCTGAACCGGTACTCGTTACCAACATATTCTACGAGCAACCCTGCCCGATCAACAATATTTTCAAAAAATTTATCTGCGGAAGGCGGATTGTCCAGATCGCTCAATACCTTCTGCATCCTTTTTTGCATTTCTGCCTGATCAGCCTCATCCTTTGTCAACTCTTCCTGCATCCATAGAGCAACAGGAGAAAGTACCTTTTTAGCTTCTGTTGCCGTAAGCAAAGGCATCAAACCTCGTCGCCGATCACGATAATCAAGCAAATAGCCCAATGCGACATCATAAAGTTCTACACGGCTTTTGGGCAGAGATTCACGTTCCTTCCACAACGTGGCCATAATCTGCAACAAGAGCGGAATCCCTGCCAATTCGCGTAACTGCTCATTTTTTTTATCACTCAAAAAGGCAATGAGAGCATGTTCTTTTGCCTTGGCTGCTTCCTGCTGTTCAAAATTCCACTCCTCCTCTGTTTTGGATGGAGGGCGCACTTCACCCGAATAACTTGCAGAAAACCATCTCCCAATAAATTCGTCCTGCATCTCGGGCGTGAAATTTTCAATTTCAGCTTTTGAGTGCAGCGACCGCAGCTCAATCCCGTCACCTTTGCGATACCCCGTGGTTCTTGAAGAGACTACCACAAAGGCCTTTGTATGGGTTACAATACGATCAATCCATTTGCATGCTTCAATTCTATCCTGCACGTCACTGATTTCATCCAGTCCGTCAAGCAGCACCAATGACTGTTCATCCTCAAGCCATTGCGAAAAAAGTTCCCAGGAGAGCTTTCCCTGAGTCCATGCACTCAAATACATGTCAAGCGTCTGATAGCTGTCTCCCTCTTTTTTTAGATCACGCAAAGAAAAAAAGAATACTTTCAGAGGCTCGGTGAAGCCGAATTCAGCATAACACTTATCCTCCAGCAATCTAAGAACATAATGGCTGAGCAGTGTAGTTTTTCCTGAACCGGGATCACCAAGTACCAGCAAAAGACGATGGCGCTCAAAAGCCTGCTTCATGACTTGTTCCGGTGCAAGATGACGTCCCGCATAAGCTTGAGAGGTCTCAAGTTTTTGTTCTTGTCCTGAAATGGAAAGACTTAATGAAACAAAGGTATCACTCAGCTTTACCATAAAACTGGTAAATGCCGAAGAGGAGGGAATCCCGCACTTGTCACGATCAGTGATAAGCGCAAGCCTATACCATTCCTCTTTTTTTCTGGCTTCATCCTCTTTTTGCCGTTTGCTATGCTCATTTTGTGCATTCAACACTTCGGTCGTAGAACTCGTTATATCAGGAATTCTTTTTCTTCGTTGAAAAGCAAAAATTCCCAATGTCGTGAGCACGCCCAGTAAAACCCCAAAGAAGGCCAGCACTTCTGTTCGAGAAACTCCTTTTTCTTCAGAATCTTCCCCAACTTTTTTCTTGCTTGCCAATGCGCTATCCGGCTTTACTGGTGCAAGCATTCTGGCATTGCCATGCAACGAACCATTCTGCACCATCTTGCCAGAAATCGAGTTGCCTGCAAGTCCGGAGGTTTCAACAGAAGAGGGTTTACGGTCAGGAAATTCCAATGCATAGACCTTACCTGCATCACCCAGGAGGCATAAAGCAACAAGAACAATCTTGTCAATCATGAAGAAATGTGAATGCTTCATCAAACAAAAGAATAGTGTATTCACCGATAATCTTTTTGAGCCGCCAACGACCACAACATCTTGAGATGTATAGAAGTTGTGGGCACGACCAACTCACCCGATCAGAATCTGTTTCACCGTTTTTGGCATAGAACGCAAGACTGCATTTCTTTCATTACCAACCCCCACCCCGAAAACTGATTCATCGCTTCAGAACTCCTTCTCCTGATCGTGAAGCCTCTATAGCCTCCAGAATATCTTGCGTTGTCGCTCTTGTTTTCACCCCATAGATATCAAAAGGTGAGCTTGATGCCTGTCTATACACAATGGCAAAGAGAGCACAGACGGCACGTTCCAAAAATTCTCTCATCATCTCTTTTCAGCTTCAGCAATGATCTTTTCAAGTGAGGCAAAAACATCCTTTGCCGGTAGGGTGCGGTTGCTCCAATAATCTTCAAGCCCTTCAGTAACCGATTGCATAAATGCTATTTTATCAAGCATCTGTTGATATAATTCCGCATCAAGCAGCACAGCCGAACCTCTCCCTGACCGCGTTAGCAACAGTGGTTGCTTACTGACGCTCAGCTCCTCCATATACCGTTCGATATTGTTTCCGAAATCAGTTGATGAAGCAACGTTCCCTACCTGAATGGTATGCATGACATTCACAAGAAGTAATAACGTGAGACTCTCTTGTACAAGGTAACGCCATTCATACAAAAATCATTACCCGTTTTATGAGAAACAACCCAACCCCAACGAGCGCAAAAGGTTGCGGATATCGGCCTGCCAGGCGTGACTCTGTTTCACCGGTTCAGGCCTGGCTTACAATCTGAGGATGTGAAGCGAACATTGTTTTTACAGGTTGCCGCTTTTGTCAAGCAATTTTGGGAGGCTGGCTCGCTGAGAAGTTGAAGGCGACGAGTTTGTTCCAGTTGATGGCCCCGTTGTTGTCGCAATACTCGATACTAAATTGGCGGGTAAATTTATTGACCATCCGGGCATAGGAGTCCTGAAACTCTTCGTTTTTTTATTGGGCCTTGTGACCCAGCGGGTCGATCAGCTCGGTATAGAGGTTTGGATCGCACGAGATAAACTCCCAAAAGGTCTGACCGCAATGCCGGATTTCCAGCCGCCATAGACTTTTTCATTGATAAAAATGGCAAGTCCCTCAAGCCAGTCACCAAAAACAGTCTCTTCGTTTGATGAGATATGGGCATCAACCAGTCCCTTGACCATCTCGCCAACAATCTGGACAGGTTTAAAACTAAAGAGGCAGGGATTTTGCAATTCCAGCAACCCCGGGAGAGTCAATGCATTGAGAGCAGCAACTCTTTTCTGATTCAGGGTGCCGATGGTCTCTTCGATAAAGAGCGACAGGTCACTCATGGCAAACGGGGTCATTATTCTAAACTTCCTGCAGGGTTACCATCCGTTCTTGTTTCCGTACGTATGAGCGTTCAAAGGCATAAGATGTTCATGTGTCACAGTAGTTGCGTAGCATGCGATACCGCACTGGCTGAAACTTACACTATTTTTTAATTTATCCTTTAGAGCGGCGCACCCCTGGCGTGTCGAGGATGAAAGAGCTTTACAAGCCACATCATCCCTGCCCGATAACATTGGCAGGCAAACAAATGCGATAATTCCGTATACTCCCCTTTTTATGAGACCAACCAAAACAGGAGACCCACATCATGGCAATGACTGTAGAGATCAAGAACAACAAGCTTTGTATTGAAATCGACCTCGAAAAACCTACCCCTTCGGCTTCAGGCAAAACCCTTGTTGTTGCAAGCACGCATGGCAATACGACTACCACCGCAGAGGTGAATGGCAAGCCGATCATCATCGGTCTGAACGCCTATATCAAGCCTTGAGGTACAATCCGGCTCTCTAAGAGAAAACGATAACGAGCAGGCAGGGCAACAATAATGAGGCCCTGCCTGACTGACGGGAAACGATGGCCGCTATGCCGAGAGCACGTTCCGGCAGGCCTCGCCGGGATATTCGATTTCAACGGTTGAGTGATAGAGCCCGTACCGATCAACCAGTGCCCTGATCCGCTCCTTAAGCTGCATGTAGGCTTCGGCGTCGAGCAGGGTATCGACTTCAAGGTGGGCGGTAAAGACGGTATGAACACCATCGAGTGACCATAAATGGGCATGGTGAACGGCATGAATACGCTCCATCGCCTCAATCTCTCTTGTAATGAGGGCGATATCAAGCTCAGCGGGTACCGCCTGCAAAAAGACCGGCAGCATCGCTTTCAGATTTTTGACGACACCGGAGAGGATGTAGAGCGTGATAATAATGGCAAGAAGCGGGTCGAGCACCGGGATATCCCAGAAGTAGAGCACAACGGCAACAACCAGCACAGCTACCCATCCGAGCACATCTTCGAGCAGGTGGAGGGCAACAACTTTGGCGTTCAGTCCGCTCTCTTTGGAAAGTTTTGCCATCGCAATACCATTGACAAGAACACCAACAATGGCCAGAAGAATCATACCGCCGGCATCAGGTTTGTGCGGTTCGAGAATGCGGGGTATGGCGTGGACGAGCACAAAGAGTGAACTGGTAAGCAACACCACCGTACTGATAAACGCCCCGAGCAGAGAGAAGCGCTTGTAGCCATAGGAGTAGCGTGCGCTGCTCTTTTCGCCGGATATGCTCTCGAAATACCATGCCTGGGCAAGGGCAAAGCAGTCGCCAAGATCGTGAACGGCATCGGCGAGGATTGCCGTACTGCCCGTTATCATTCCCCCGACACCCTCGACAAGGGTAAAGCCGAGATTGAGGAAAAAGGCAACCTTGATGTTGCCGGATGCATGGTGATGGTGGTGATGATGATGATGATGAGGTGCAGCATCATGCTCATGCCCATGCCCATGCTCACACTCTCCTGATGTTGTTTTGCTCATAGTGAATTCGGGTTTTCTGGTGATTTTGACCTCTCTCGGGCCACTTATTCAAAGACGACAGTTTTTTTGCCATTCACGAGAATACGGTGTTCGGAGTGAAGGCGAAGGGCGTGGGCAAGCACAAGCCGCTCAAGATCACGCCCTTTGCGGACAAGATCGTCAAGCGAATCCTTGTGACTCACCCGGACGATATCCTGCTCGATAATCGGCCCCTGGTCGAGTTCTTCGGTAACGTAGTGGCTTGTTGCGCCGATTATTTTGACCCCCCGTTCGTAGGCCTGCCGGTAGGGACTGCTGCCGACAAAGGCTGGCAGAAAGGAGTGGTGAATGTTGATGATCTGGCCCGGATAGCGGTCAACAAACTGCGGGGAAAGCACCTGCATATAGCGGGCAAGGACAACGGTATCGATCGAATGTTTCTCAAGCAAGTCGATCTCCTGCCGCTCAATCTCCAGCTTGTTTTCGCGGGTGACGGGAAAATGATGGAACGGGATGGCGTGGTGCGCGGCAAGGGAGCCAAGATCAGGATGGTTTGCCACAATCAGCGCAATATCTATGGAGAACTCCCCGATACTGTTGCGCCAGAGAATTTCCTGGAGACAATGGTCGTAGCGGGATACAAAAATTGCTATGCGGGTTTTGCGACCGGTAAAACGGATTTTCCAGGAGGCGTTGAACTCTTTTGCCAGGGGAGCAAAGGCCTCAACCAGTTCAGTAACGGGAATCGAGAAGTTTTCAGTGCTCCATGAAACCCTTATAAAAAAAGTTTTTTCTACGGGATCAACATGCTCGTCGAGATCCAGAATATTGCCTCCCCGCTCATAAATGAAGTGCGAAATACGGGAAACCAGACCGGGTCGGTCAGCACAGGATAGCAGAAGAATAGCTACCGTATGGGGTGAAGTCATTATTTTTTTTGATTGCACAGCATTTGCATTTGCAAAAAAACAGGAAGTTGCCGAGAGAAAGAAATTTAATGTATTTTTTTGCCGAATCGGTGGTTGATACAACACAACGAGTGATGGGGAAACTATGAAAGTTTTACCAAAACTCCGCTCAAACCCGGACAGAGGTGTGATGAGCATCTTTACCATTTACAGCCTGATCTACAAAAAGCAGTCCCATGAAAACAAAAATTCAATGGAGTATCGCCTCAACGAGCGTCGTGCTGCTCTCTCTCCTCAGTTATCTTTTTGCGGATATTCAAACCGCATTGTGGTTTCATGCCCTTGATAAAACCTTTTTTTACAAGGTATTCCGCAAAGTAACGCTCTTTGGCGACTCTTTCGGCTACCTGATTGGCGGGCTGCTGCTCTTTGCCATTTTTCGCAAGTGGAACCGCTATTGGGCCTCTTCGGGCCTTTTCCTCTTCTCTACCGTCGCCGTTTCCGGATTAAGTGCCGACCTTGTCAAATATGTCGCTGGCAGGGCTAGACCAAAACTCTATTTTCAGGAGCATCTCTACGGTTTTAACTCGTTCCATTGGGAACACGCGTGGACTTCCTTTCCTTCCGGCCATTCGGCAACAGCATTGAGTGTTGCGACTCTCCTTGCCATCCTTTACCCGCGATGGCGGGTTGTCGCTCTTTTTGGCGGTCTCCTGATCGCTTTCAGCCGTATTGTTCTTGCCGAGCACTATATCAGCGATGTCATTGCCGGCTCTTTTCTGGGCATCGTTTCCACGGTGCTGCTCTATAACTTTTATTTCAAAGCGAAATTTGAGACCTCTGATCACCATAAAATCTGAAACGGGCTGGTTTCTGGCAGCGCTGGCGACACTCATCTTTGCGAGCTTTTTCCTGTGCCTTGGATCGGCACCTCTTTTTGATGTCGATGAAGGGGCGTTCAGTGAGGCAACGCGGGAGATGATGGTCAGTAAAAATTATCTGACCACCATGCTCAATGGCGCACCCCGTTTTGACAAGCCGATTCTGATTTACTGGCTGCAGCTTGCCTCGGTCAAGCTTTTCGGGCTTAATGAGTTTGCCTTCCGCTTTCCTTCTGCCCTGGGCGGAGGCGTTTGGGCAACGTCGATTTTTTTTGCAATGCGCAGGGAGATGGGCAACCGTCATGCTTTTTTTGCTGCGGCAATGATGGTGCTCTCGCTGCAGGTTCTGGTGATTGCAAGGGCAGCCATTGCCGATGGTGTGCTGAACTGCTTTCTTGCCCTTACCATGTTCAGCCTGCTCCACCATTACAACACAGGCTCAAAACCGGCACTCTCTCTTGCCTTTGCTGCTGCGGGGTTTGGTATGCTCACCAAAGGGCCGATTGCCGTCATTATTCCCGTTGCCGTAACCTTTCTTTTCTCACTGCAAGAAAAGTCATTGAAAACATGGTTCAGGATGCTCTGCAACCCGTCAGGAATCGCTCTCTTTTTTGCCATTACCCTTCCCTGGTATCTGCTTGAATACCGCGAACAGGGAATGAATTTTGTTGAGGGATTTTTCTTCACACACAACATCAACCGGTTTAACTCCTCCTTTGAGGGGCATTCGGGCTCTCTCTTCTATTATATTCCGGTCATTATTCTTGGCCTCACACCATTTACCGGCCTCGTGTTTACCGTTCTTTTCAACATCAAAAGCCTGCTTTCCGACCGGATGAACCGCTTTTTTCTGATCTGGTTCGGTTTTGTCTTTCTCTTTTTCTCTCTCTCCGGCACCAAACTGCCCCACTACATGATTTACGGCTATACGCCGCTCTTTATCCTCATGGCCCGGGCGCTGCCTTTAAGCCACCATCCCCGGCTTTTTGCCATCTGGCCGCTGCTTCAACTTGCCTCGTTTGCCACCCTTCCGCTGCTCCTGCCGGTGGCTTTGCAATACAGTGATGACAGCTATGTCAGAGCACTTATTGAAGGGTGCAGAGGGCTTACCGGGCAGAGCTATCTGCTGATCATCGGTGCTGCCATAGCAGGAGTCGCTCTCATACAACTCCTGCCCCGTTTGTCTGCCGAAGGGAAACTGATCGCTACCGGGGTTGTCTTTGCGCTTCTTGTCAATCTCAGCCTTATACCTCTTGCCGGAAAGCTGATGCAGGAACCGGTGAAAGAGGTTGCTCTCATAGCAAAAAATAAGGGTTATAAAATCGTCATGTGGAAAACCTGGAACCCCTCTTTTTTAGTATATTCGACATCTTTTGTTGAAAAGCGTATACCAAGGCCAGGTGAGATTGTTTTGACAACAGTCAAAGGGCTTGAACTGCTTGATAATCCAGCCGTACTCTATCGCAAAAACGGTATGGTACTGGCAAAACTGAGGCAATGAGTCCTGATACCTTGAAGCTTTCGGTGGTCATACCGGTGATGAATGAAGCTGCGAATATAAAACCCCTCTTTGCTGCTCTCGCCCTGTCGCTTGCTGATGTTGAGCATGAGATCATTTTTGTTGACGATGGCTCTACTGATAACACCGTGAATGAAATCCGTGCATACGCTCCTGCAAATGCGCAACTCGTCATACTCAACAAAAATTACGGGCAAACAACCGCGATTGCTGCTGGCATTGATCAGGCGCGTGGTGAGCTGATAGCCACCATGGACGGTGATATGGAGAACGATCCTTCGGATATTCCGATGATGATACAGTACCTTCATGACCATGACCTTGATGTTGTCGCAGGCCGACGGGCAAAACGGCAAGATGGATTATTTTTGAGGATAATTCCCAGCAAGATAGCCAATGCCCTTATCAGAAATCTGACGAAGGTACACATCCGTGACTATGGCTGTACACTGAAGGTGTTCAAACAGGATGTTGCAAAAAATCTGGGTCTGTATGGTGAACTGCACCGTTTTATACCGGTTCTTGTGCAACTCTACGGTGCAAAAATGGAAGAGGTTGATTTGCGGCATAACCCCCGAAAGTTCGGGAAATCAAAATACGGTATTGAC
>SESB01002366.1_pt1 | contig 11142 bp, 17 predicted proteins | sample 3171441 | NCBI WGS metagenome assembly SESB01 (sample SAMN06051867, study PRJNA518727) | freshwater metagenome | biome: subpolar coniferous forest; feature: holomictic lake; material: water; isolation source: holomictic Lake 227, 6 m depth | place: Canada: near Kenora, Ontario | collected...
CAAAAACCCATGCTCTTCATCTACCGAAACAGCGGGGCGGGTTACAATTATTTTACTAATAGTCCCTTCCTTATACAATTTAATTGCCATCTGTACGGCTAACATTGTTTTACCCGTGCCGGCTGGGCCGATGGCTAAAATAATGTACTTCTTGGGGTTTTTTAGCAATTCAAAATAGTTCTCTTGGCTTAGGTTTCGCGGAACTATATGTACTTGCTGGCTGCGTTTTAAGTAGGGCTTAATTTGTATTAAGTTACTATGTGGTTCTTTATGGAAACGTGGATCTCGTTGTTCACTCATATCCCTGTCCCTTCTTCTGTTGGCTCTAGGCAATTTTACCTCCTTGGTGAAGATCGACCTGCGTTAATATTTAAAAGTTATTTCAAAATACCGTCTCAAAGGAGCCAAAAACGATATACTAAAGTTTATTACTCTATGTATAGATTATGCTAAATATCTTATACTAATGGGAGTTAAAGTCTGTGCTTGACCAAAATATAATTAATGACGTGTTTACTCAAAGATATAGTATTGAAAATACTGCACAATTTGAGAATGGTGAGTTATTTCCTACTCGCGAACGCATAATGACTAAAATGCCGTATAGTGGATATGCGTTATTATCTAAGATAGGGGTTGACGAAAAGATTTTAGATATAGGTTGCGGAAGAAATTTATTCAAATCACAAAGACCTAACTTAATAGGTATTGATCCAGTAACTATAGAAGCCGATCTACAGATAGCATTTCAAGACTATAGAACAACTGAAAAATTTGATGTTATCTTATGTTTAGGCAGTGTACAATTTGGGGTAATACAAGATATAAAATCTCAAATAGCAAGAATGACATGGCTTATTAAACAAGGTGGTAGGATTTATTGGAGATGTAATACACGAACAGATTTTTTCTGGGAATTTCCGTGGACTAAAGAATTACATCAAACACTTGCTACAGAATTTGGTTATACGCTTGCCGATATTCAAGATGAATATGCGCATCCCGATTATCCAGAAACTTACAGAATATATGCTGAATGGGTTAAAAATTAAAATACGAGAACTGCTATGCACGATATTATAGATGTTATAAAAAACTTACAAACACTTAGTGAAAACAATAGTGCGTTTAAAGTACTCAAAGACTTTGAACGTGTTATTGATGAACTAGATGTTTATGTATTTAAAAATTGGGAAGACGGTGAACTCATTGCCGGACCAAAGGTAAATCGTTACGACGTAGAATGTAAGTTTATGTGGGATAGAGACCATATGCCCGATCCTAATGGCGGCAAACGTCTTGTAGAATACGGCTGTCAAGTAATCTATGCTAAAGAAGTGGTTATGCTACCACGTAAGATTAAAGATCCGGGTGATTTCCGTCCTGGTACTAAAAAGGGCAAGATTGATGCACATCCAATTTGGACCGTAACTATTACTATGCCTAAGAAATTAATGCAGGACGTTTATGTCGGCAAAGAAAATAAAGAAAATAACAGAATGGCTGAACTGATGAAATACAGCGAACAAGATGCGCAGGCCGAAAATGTCGCGCAAACAGAACCACAGGAGACACCAGCAGATGCCACAACTTAATGAAGGACTACGATCCGGAGACTTAGAAAACTATGTATCAGAAATTTTTACAGTTGATCAATACAAAAGTAAAATGGGAGAAGATAGTGATGTTATAGTATTAGGATTTCGTGTACGTGATAAAAATCCAGCAATTGATATGATGGAGTTTATTGAACGCGGATACGATTTTATACTCGATGCAGATATGAGCGCAGGTGAAGAACACGACGGACAATATCAAGTGTTTGTAGAAATACAAAGAACACCTGAATTAAAAACACAATTAAAAGAGTTGTTAAATGGCGTTGGACAATTGTGTAGTTGCCGTGAATGGAAATTTAGATATCAAAAGGACTCAAAGAGTTTAGAATTTAATGAAGATAACATATCCGAAGCAATTCCTATGACTAGAGAAGATTACGAAAGTAAGATCATGGAAATAAAAAATAATGATATTAGAGAATTCTTTGATCAGGGTATTGTGAATGTTGCTCTTGAATCCGATAGTAATTTAATATTCAGTAAGCAATATGCAGGTGATATTGCTGCTAAATTTATTGCAATTGGAGATTATGAGGATGTGAAGAAGACGGTTCCCGGTCCGTTATCGTTAGATGAAAGCAGTCAAAGTCAAATGTTCTTTTTAGCCAAATATATAGGCAATTACGAAATCAATAAAATTGGTAAACAATTTTTAATTAGGAACGGCGATAAGGCCGTGGTCATAGAAAAAGACAGGTGGTAACAATATGAAAATACTCGTAACAGGAAATCCAGATTACGGTATTGCTAAAAGTTTGAAAGAAGTGTTGACTACAGATCACGAACTAGTGTTTCTAAGCAGAAAAACTAATGACACAGATTTAACCACTGAAGCAGGCATTGCTAAATTATTACATTATAGTACAGATTGTGATGTATTCATAAACAACTCATGTTTGACTGATTTTGCACAAACTACAGTTTATTATAAACTATGGAACTATTGGAAATCAATTAAGAAATCAGGTACTATAGTTAATATGGGCAGTAATGCCGAAAAGATTGTAAATCAATCATGGATGTATAGCGCCGAAAAAGCAGCACTAAAAAAAGCCAGCGAACAAGGTGCTTATAAATCAGCGTGGGAACGTTCTGGAATTAAAGTAACATATATATCAGTAGGTCATGTTAATACTCCGTTTATTGAAAAACGAGATCCGGGATTTAAAAAACACACAATGGAAGAAATAGCCAATTTGGTCAAATGGGTTATTGATTATCCATTTAATACAAACATAAACGACTTGACTATATGTCCGATACAATAATTATTAAAGATATAGATGTTAAATGGACTGAATTAATTTTAAATGAAATCTATGCGGATTCAGATAACCCATGGATTAGTACTGCTGATAAAAGTACAGCAATGTTTGCTAATAACAAATTAAAAAGTATAAATTATCCATTCTTACATCCCACGCTGTATCTTAAATTTATGGAGGCTATACGACCGTTCTGTCAGAAATATACAAGACCAGGTTTTAAAGAAACTTTAAATTTTTGTAAACATACTAAAGATATTTTAAATCATAGTGGTATATTTGGTAAAATGGCCGTTTGGAAATTAGAGCCAGGCGAAGAAGTAGAACCACATGCAGATTTGTTAGAATATCATTTATATGTGAATCGATGGATATATCAACTTAATTTAGATAGTTCAAACACCGATATTATAGTTGATAATAAAAAATTAGAAATGCAACCTGGATGGATGTTTGAGTTGGATTTGCCGTTAGTACACTCTTTTATAAATAAGTCTAGTGAAACTTGGTATTTTTTAACGTTTGATGCATGGAAGGTATAGATAATGTTTTTAATGAATTTTTTACCCAATTGGATATTTCATGCTATATTATTGGCAGGTGTATTGGGGTTGATTGCTAGTTTTGTATTAAAATTTATTCCTTTTATTAGCACATACATATTACCTATACAAGTTGGGTCTGTATTGCTAGTGGTAGTAGGTGTTTGGTTTGAGGGCGCTATGAGCAATCAAGCAGAGTGGGAAGCCCGTGTAGCAGAAATGCAGGTTAAGGTTGCTGAAGCAGCAGCAAAGGGTCAAGAAGCCAACGTTAAAATAATTACTAAAACTGTTAAACAACTTGAATTAGTTAGAACAAGGGGCGACGATATAATCAACTACGTAGATCGCGAAGTAGTTAAAGATAAAGAAGTTATTAAATTTGTAGAGAATTGCCCTATTCCACAAATTATTATCAATACACACAACGCCGCAGCATTAAATCAACCTATTGAGGCCAATAAATGAGATTAATTAAATTATTTGTCCTTGCAATTTTTATTATACTTGCATTTCTAATTACTGGATGTAGTACTACAGTACCAGTAACTGCTAGATTTCCAGATGCACCTATATTGATATTAGAAAAATGCCCGCAATTAAAAACTATCGAAGGTGAATCTGTAAGTATTATTGATTTTACTAAAACTGTTACATTAAATTATACAACATATTACGAATGTGCAGTTAAAAGCGATGCCTGGATTGAATGGTATCAAACACAAAAACAAATATTTGAAGAGGTAAGTAAATAATGTCGAATTTTATTTTAAGCATAGAGCAACTTGGACAACTTATTCCAAATAATCATTATATTGATCATTGGTACCATGCGTTAGAGCAAGCATTACCCGACTATGATATTAATACACCTAATAGAGTAGCGGCATTTCTTGCTCAATGTGCTCACGAAAGCGGCGGTTTTACTGCTATTAAAGAAAACTTAAATTATCGTGCTGCCACACTACGCAAGGTATTTCCTAAATATTTCCCTAGTGATGATATTGCCAATGCCTATGCTGGTAAACAAGAAATGATCGCCAATCGTGTATATGCTAATCGTATGGGCAACGGCGATGAACACAGTGGAGATGGTTATAATTATTGCGGACGTGGATTAATTCAATTAACTGGCAAACAAAATTATCAAAATTTTGCTGATAGTTTACAAATGTCTGTAGAAGATGTTCCAGAATATTTGGCCACATTTGAAGGTGCTGTACAAAGCGCCTGCTGGTTTTGGGAAGCAAACAATTTAAATGTACAAGCCGACCAGGGCGATATTAAAACAATGACACGTAAAATCAATGGTGGTTACATTGGGTTAGAAGATCGTATCAAACACTACGAACATGCACTGCATGTTCTAGGGGCATAATAAACACACTAAGGAGCATAAAATGGCAGACGAACAAAAACCTTTATCACGCAGCGAACGTGAAGCACAAATTAAAGACAAAGCAGGACTAGTAATTGTAATCATGGCCTTGTTCATGGCTATTACAACTTATTTTAGTAACAGTTATTCTGGCGCTGTGTTGAAGAACATGCTAAAGGCCACAGACACATACTCTTTCTATCAGTCTAAAAGTATCAAGCAAACTATTGCTGAAGGGCAATTGGAAGATGCTAAACTAACTAAAGACAAAGCACGTATTGAAAAATTAGAAGCCAAGATTGCTCGCTATGAAAGCGATCCTGAAAAAGGCGAAGGCAAGAAAGAATTGTTAGCAAAAGCACAGGCATACGAAGCAGTTCGCGATGACGCTGCTAGACATAGCCCATGGCTAACATTTGCCAGCATGGCATTCCAATTGGCCATTGTGTTGTTATCAGCAAGTATTCTAGCCGTTAATAACAAGATGTACAAAATCAGCGAAGTAGTGGCTGTAATAGGTGTATTATTGTTGGGTCAGGGCATTTGGCTCTGGATGTAACTTAACTACACAGTTAATATAACACCCTGCTCCTTTAAATAATAGTACACTATTATGGAGCAGGCTAATGTGGATTCCCAAACCTGGTATTCTGATATCCGCATTGTCTGTGGCATTTCTTACGGCTTCATCAGATCCCCTTGCTCCTATCATTATTCCGCAAGATAGTCACCACTGGCAAAAATTAGACAAAGTATGCGAGACTGGTAGAAAAACTTACGGTGCCAACGAATTCTTAGAAAATGGTAAGGTATGTCGTTGGACCATGGTCCCATATTGGCCTGCAGACCGGATAGTATGGGATGCTGCTAGACTAGCAGAAAGAAAGGGAGAAAAGTAATGGACCCAATTACTATTGGTTTAGCATTTACTGCGGCTCAATCTGCTATTGGTCATATTAAACAAGCAATTGCTCTAGGTAAAGATGTTAACAGTATTATTGGACAAGTAGGACATTTCTTCGAGGCGGCTGATCAAGTTCATATGGCCAGCATCAAGGCTAAACACGGAGCGATGAACAAATCTGATGCCCAAATTAGCCGTATGGCACTCGAGTTTGCTATGCGCAGCAATCAATTACGTGAGGATGAAAGAGCCCTTAAGGATATGATTTACTGGCAGTTAGGTAAGCCAGAGATTTGGCAAGAAATGATTGCTGAACGTACTAGGTTATTAAAAGAAAAGCGTGAAGGCGAAGAGGCTCTAGCAAAAGCCAAACAAGCACATAAAGAAAAGATGGCACAATACGGAATGCTAGCGATGTACCTTATAGGTGCTGCGTTGGTTATTGGATCATTTGGTATGATGGGGGTTCAGTTATACAGCATGGCCGAAGAACAAAAAGCATTTGAGGCTGCTCAAGCAAAAGTCTTAAAGATTCGTAGAGAACAGCAATGGGCTAGAGAACAAGAACAGAAAAAACAATTAGAAGAAGCAATTAAATAAAATTTAATGCCTATGCGGGTCGTTTGCCCAGTCTTTAAACAATACCCAAAATATCATAACTAAAGGTACGCATCCAAGCAAAAACAAGATATCGTTAAAAGTAATGACTATGTTAAAATACATCAATTATTTATTGGGGTATTTTGATAAATATCAGTACACTTAACGGAGCATAGTATGGCAGACGAAACCATAGAAAAAATCAGCGCAAGCGAGAAGAAAAAAGAAGACTGGATGAACAGTAAATGGCGTCCAATGATGGGCTGGATGTACATGCTAATCTGTACCATGGACATGGTAGTATTTCCAGTGCTATGGAGTTTGCTACAAAGTCTCAGTCACGGAGCAGTTAATTCTCAATGGCAACCATTGACCTTGCAGGGTGCTGGATTATTCCACATCGCAATGGGTGCTGTTCTTGGTATTGCAGCACACGGTCGTACACAAGAAAAACTAAATGGCGCTAATAATGGCGGCTTAGGTGGGGCAGGTTTAGGTACTACCTATGTTCCACCGGGTCAAGGACAAGTTAACGTAAGCAACCAACCAGGAATGGGAGGAGGATTTGGAGGAGGATCAAATGGCGGATTCAGTTCATCATCAGGCGGGGCTCCAGCATTTGGCGCTCCGGCAGCAGGAGGCTTCGGCAACTCCGGCGGTTTTGGTTCACCAGCACCAGCATCAACAGGCTTTGGTGGTGGTTCAGGATTTGGAGCGCCAACGGGTGGCTCCCCAACAGTCGTAACAGGGTTTGGCGGCAAGCCTGCTCCGGTACAACCACAACAACCAATGTTATAAGGAAACATAAAATGAATAAATTATTAGCAGTATTACTCGTGGGCTTTATTTCCAGTACAGCATATGCTGGTGGAGAGATGAAAGAAGTTTGTCACGATAAATTAGACAAGGCCGGCAAGCCTGTAATGAAGGACGGTAAAGCAGTCCAAGCATGTAAAAAAATCAAGGTTCATAAGAAACTTGAAGGAACGGATGTTCCAGTTAAGAAATAAAACCTCTTGACATAACCTAAAAGGTATAGTATAATTTACTATACCTTTTTTCTATTATGGCAGATTACTATCAAACATTAGGAGTTGACCGCAACTCATCACAAGAAGATATCAAACGAGCATATCGCAGTTTGGCATCAAAACATCATCCAGACAAGGGTGGTGATACTGTTAGATTTCAAGAAATCCAAGCAGCATATGCCACTCTAAGTGATCCTCAGAAAAAAGAAGAATACGATAATCCTCGTCCACAGGGATTTCACGGAGGTGGTGGATTTCCTCAGGGATTTGAAGATGTATTTTCTCAAATGTTTGGGGGTGGTGGAAATCCGTTTTTTGGTGGTGGGTTTAGACCGCAACCACAACGTAATAGAACATTAAATTTACAAACACAAATATCACTGGAAGAAGCATTTTATGGTAAAGAACTGTTAACTACCATACAATTGCCATCAGGTAGGGAGCAAGTATTACAGGTAAAAATTCCACCTGGTATAAATGACGGATTAACATTAAGACTTGCAGGTATGGGAGATGATAGTATTGCTCATCAGCCAAGGGGTGATATACATTTAGGTATACACGTACAACCACATCCCGTGTATCAACGGCAGGGCGATGACCTTGTAAGAATTATATCTATTAATTGCTTTGATGCTATATTAGGTAAACTATTTCAATTTGAAACTATAGATGATAAAACTTTAGAGATTAATATTGCTCCGGGAACACAGCACGGACAAACGCTTGCAGTACAGGGATATGGAATGCCTAATATACAAAATTCATATATAAGAGGACGATTATTATTAAATATCAATGTCACTGTTCCTACTAATCTTTCAGAAGAGCAGAAATTACTAGTTCAACAAATTAATGAATAATTCTTATCTATACAAACTTCGTGCATTATGGGTATTTGGTTTAATATCCTGGATTATATCAGTTATATATTTCTGTACAACCGGAGACTGGTTATGGTTTTTAACCACCGTTGTTGTTGCTAAGATCATAGTTGTTCTTGCTAATCATGTAGGAATGCATAGATATTTTAGTCATAAGAGTTTTAGCACCACAGCAAGAAAACATAAATTTTTAGTATGGTGGAGTGTGCTACTTGGTTCAGGTAGTCCTATAATGTACGCAACTACACATAGGCATCATCACAAGTATAGTGACACCGAATTAGACCTTCATAGTCCACTAAACGAAAAAGGATCATATTGGAAAATTTGGTTAGGACTGTGGGAAATGAAATCAATTATCTGGTTAAGAAACGTTAAGAGAGTACGCATTACTACCGATTTAATTCGAGATCCTACTATAAGATTTGTACATGAACATTACTTTAAAATTTGGACGGGAATTATATTATGCTCGATATTAGTAGGTAGCATTACAACATGGAAAATTCCCATGTTCTTAGTGTTCTGTCCTATAGGATGGAATGTAATCGGAAGAAATCTATTTAATACTATCGCCCATACAAACGGTATAGGAGCATATAGAAATTTTGATACCCCAGACGAAAGTCAAAACAAAACATGGGCACATTGGTATTTTTTAGGAGAAGGGTATCATAATAATCATCACAAATATCCTAATGAGTACAATCAAGCAATGCTAGCAGGAGAATGGGATTTTGCCGCATGGGTCGTTGATACATTTTTCTGGGTTGACCCGTCAGACCCTAAAGCCTACAAACTATAACCTTTAAAAATATGTTAAACATTATAAAATTTCCAAACCCAATACTAAGGCAACGTATGCCAGAGTTTAACTTTGCTGATCCTATAGTAAATCCAGTTGAACTTGAAAAAGACATGATAGAAATCATGTTACAAAATGACGGTATAGGTCTTGCTGCTAATCAAGCAGGTATTGCTGCCCGTGTGTTTGTTATGGGTCATCAAAGTAATCCAGCAGCAGCACAGGCATTTTTTAATCCTGTTATTATAGGAAATACAGAAGAGATTGCCGACTTAGAGGAAGGATGCTTGAGTTTCCCTGGAATATATGTTAATATTAAAAGACCTACAAAAATCAAAGCACGTTGGCAAAATAGTAAAGGAGAATTTGAAGAAGGAGAATTCGACGGATATAATTGTAAGTGCTTCTTACACGAATACGATCATTTAGAGGGAATAACATTCCAAGATAGGGTCAGCGCTCTTAAATGGGCAATGGCAGTTAAAAAAATTAAACAAAAGAGAAAATACAAATAATGCTACAACCGAATAAAGACCTTGAAGAAATTTTTGAATCGGCAGTTAGCCTTGCCAGTGAACATAATCATGAATATATTACATTGGAACATTTCCTGTATAGCATGGTTAGGAATGAGCCATTTGCAAAGTTGCTAACAAATTTTGGTACTGATGTGCCTGTATTAGTTAAGGATCTTGAAAAATATATTTTGGATAGTTTAAACGGCATTGTTAACACATCAGTTGACCGTCCTAAAAAAACTCAAGCAGTTGAAAGAATTCTCAATAGAGCGTTTTCACATACATTGTTTGCAGGTAGGCACTTGATTGAACCTGTTGATTGTTTTATTAGCATATTTGCTGAAAAGAAAAGTTATGCAAACTATTTCATACGTAAGGCAAATATTGATAAAGACAAGTTCTTAAGTTATGTACAAAAAGAATATTCCAAAGAGGAAGAAATTGAAGAAGGAACCGGTCCTGCTTTGAACCCACAACTTGAGCGTATGCTCAATCAATTCTGTGTTAATTTATCTGCTCGTGCTAAGAGCAAGAAAATTGATCCTGTTATCGGTCGTGAAAAAGAAATTGAAGAAGTACAACTAGTACTAGCACGTAGAAATAAAGCAATGTAATGCTTATTGGTGATCCAGGCGTAGGTAAGACTGCTATTGCAGAAGGCCTAGCACGTAAGATCCACGAAGGTGCTGTTCCAAAATTTATTCAAGACAATACAGTTTATAGTTTAGATATCAGTGCTATGCTTGCCGGTAGCAAATATCGTGGTGACTTTGAAGAACGCCTAAAGATGGTGTTAGGTGCTCTTGAAAAGAAAAAGAATTGTATCCTATTTATTGACGAGGCACACATGATGAACGGTGCTGGTGCTGCTAGCGGTAGTAGTAATGATATGGCAAATATGCTTAAACCAGCATTGAGTAAAGGTACTATTAAAGTTGTAGCCAGTACAACATGGGAAGAATTCCGTAAGCACTTTGAAAAGGATCGTGCGCTCATGCGTCGATTCCAACGTGTTACTGTTGATGAGCCGGATGAAGCAACTGCCATTAAGATTATGAAAGGTCTACGCAAGTATTACGAAAAACATCACGGTGTTAAGATTACTAATCAAGCACTAGTCGATGCGGTGACTTATTCTGTCAAATATATGACTGATAAAAAATTGCCAGACAAGGCTATTGATCTTATTGACTGTGCCTGCGCACGTTTTAAAGTTAAAGACGAAGAAAATGGTATTGTTGATCACGATGAGATTCTATTTGAAGTAGCAAAGATTGCTAACCTACCATTAGAACAAATTAATTCTAAAGAAGGATCAAACTTAGCAGGTCTTGAAAAGAGTATGCGTAATAAGGTATTTGGTCAAGAGAAAGCAATTGAAACTTTACTAGACAAGATCTTTATCGCACAAGCAGGACTAAAATCCTTTAATAAACCGATTGGTAGTTTCTTGTTTGTTGGGCCAACTGGTGTAGGTAAAACTGAAGTTGCTAAACAACTTGCTACAAATATGGGAATTAAATTAATACGATTTGATATGAGCGAATATCAAGAAAAACACAGCGTGGCTAAGTTTATTGGTGCTCCTCCCGGATATGT
>SESB01002375.1_pt1 | contig 11118 bp, 5 predicted proteins | sample 3171441 | NCBI WGS metagenome assembly SESB01 (sample SAMN06051867, study PRJNA518727) | freshwater metagenome | biome: subpolar coniferous forest; feature: holomictic lake; material: water; isolation source: holomictic Lake 227, 6 m depth | place: Canada: near Kenora, Ontario | collected 2014-07-08...
ATCAAAAACTCAGAATACATGGCAGGGAAATTGATAGTCCATTAGTTGATTTTAGTATTTGTAGTGCTGATTTACAATACTTTAAAGGAAATAACTGGAAGGGCATGGATGAAACCCGGGAAAATATAAAAAAAATTGAGCAGATGCAAGGGATTAATTAACTCGTACAGAACGATCTCTGTTGCAATGAATGTTCAGGTAACTACGGTGCACGTTAACGCTTACCTTCCGAAAATATCTTTGTGTTGCAGGTACTCACGCAACAGCTGCATCCTTACATCGATTTCATCGGGTTTATAGGCAGTTTAGGGGGAGCGCTTCAAACAGTTTCTTGTTAACGGTATTGAAAACAGCCGCGGCAGTTGCCGGTTTGCCAGTCCATTGTTCGATTTTGAGCTTTTCTTTTTTGAGCTCTGCAAGCAGCCCAGTCTCAATTTACTTGATTTTCCATTTCTCTGGCGACGCGTGGTATTGTTTACGTAGGATGACGAAATAGAGCAAACAAGGATGCAATCACAAAAAAGCCCCGCCGTTTCGGGCAGGGCTTTTTCCGTGATGGAAACACTGTTATTTGCTGATGATCACTTTCCTGACGACTTTATGTTCGCTGTTCAGGAATACCACCGAATACACGCCGCCGGCAATGGGCCTGAGGTCGATCTCCTTTTCAAAGGTGCCGTTAACCTGCACATCGCCAAGTTCAAAAATCTTCGCGCCCAGCTGGTTGAATATGGCAATGGTGAAGGTCTCCTGAACAGGGCCGGCGATGGTTACCGTGAAGCGGCCGTCGCTGGGTACCGGGTAAACGTTGAAATTGCCGCTTTGCAACTCCTGCTGGCCCGTTACAACCACCCAAACCTTGTTGGAGATGGCCGACGAACAGCCGTTGGTTGTCACGACACACCAGTAATAACCTGTGTTATGGGTAACGGTGTAGGATTGTGAGGTTGCGCCTGCAATGGCGGCGCCCGCATAATACCATTGGTTCCCGCCGGAGGCACTGCTGGTTAAAACAGCGCCGGCTGCGGTTACGACAGGCGCCGAAGGGATGGCATTCATCGTCACGCTGAAGTTCGGGGATACAGTCCCGTTGCCGCAGCTGTTGGTTCCTTTCACGGTAACCGCGCCGGTGCCTGCGGCAGGGCCATAGCTGACCACGATGCTTTTGGTGGCGCCACCCGAGGTGATGGTTGCCCCCGCCGGGACGGTCCATACATAGCCGGTTGCATTGGCGATGGCCGGAACGCTGTAGGCGACCCCTGTTGCATTCACGCATACCGATGCGGAACCGGTTATGGCTCCTGCGGCGGCCGGCAGCGGGTTGACCGTGACGGCAAAGGCAGGCGAGGCGGTACCGTTTCCGCAACTGTTGGTGCCTGATACAAGGATATTGCCCGAAACTGCGGTGGGCGAGAAGTTCACAGTAATGCTCTTTGTCCCGGCACCCGTGGCAATGGCGGCGCCGGCGGGTAGCGTCCAGGTATAGGAGGTCGCATTCAGGATCTCAGCGCAGGAATAGGCCACCCCGCTTGTTCCCGCGCAAAGCGTGGCCGTTCCGGTAACGGCACCGGCGGCATTGGGCATCGGGTTGACGAAGAGGTTATAAACGGTGGGGGTAATGGCAGCACATAAACCGGCATTGCTGTAATTCACCGTGACCGATTGCGCCCCGACGCCGCTCCACGTGACATTGATGGCGTTGGTTCCCTGTCCCGAAGCAATGGTTCCCCCGGCAGATACCGTCCATATATAGTTGGTCATGCCGCTCTCGGTATAATACATGTTCCCTGTCGAGCCGACACAGGGGGCGTTGTTGCTGCCGATGGTGGGGGTCGGGGTCGGGTTGACCTGCACGTTGTAACAGGTGGCGGCTGCAGCGGTGCATCCCGCGGCACTGGTATAGTTGACACAAACGGACTGGGCCCCTGCCGTGGTCCAGGTCACGGTCATCGTGTTGCTGGCAGGGGTTCCTCCTGCGGTAATGACACCACCTGGCGAAACGGTCCATAAATAGTTTGTCATCCCCGGTTGGGTTGTATACACTACGTTCGTGGTCCACTGGCAAACAGATGCCGGACCTGCTATTGCTGGAACCGGGAGCGGATTTACAGTTATGGCATATGAAGCCGGGGTCGCTGCCGTACAGTTGTTAGCGTTGTTATAATTCACAGTAACCGTTTTTGCACCGGCCGTTGACCAGGTAACAGTGATCGCATTGGTTGTTCCCCCGGCAGTGATAAGCCCCCCGGCTGAGACCGACCAGGTGTAACCTGTCATTCCCGCCTGTGTCGTGTAAACATTGCCGGATGAGTTCACGCATGGTGAAGCGGGGCCGGTGATGGTCGGAACGGGAAGTGCATTCACGGTAACATTATAGCAGCCTGGCGATGTTGCCATGCAACCGTTTGCATTGGCATAATTGACGCACACTGTCTGCGCTCCTGCGGCATTCCAGTTAACAGTGAGGGAGTTGGTGCCGGCACCTGCGATAATCGTACCTCCCGCTGAAACCGTCCATACATAACCGGCCATTCCTGCCTGGGTTGTATATACGTTGCCTGTAGCCCCTGCACAAAGTGTTCCCGGACCTGTAACGGTCGGAACCGGCAATGCATTGACGGTCACTGTATAACAAACCGGGGCTGCGGCGGTACATCCTCCGGCGTTGGTGTAGTTTACGCATACTGTTTGTGTACCAACAGTGTTCCAGGTAATTGTAACAGTGTTGCTTGAAGATGTGCCCCCCGCAGTTACCACGCCGCCTGTGACAGTCCAGCTGTAACCGGTCATACCGGCCTGTGTGGTATAGACATTCCCGGAGGATTGTGCGCAGGCTGTTGCAGGCCCCGTGACGGTGGGAACGGGCTGGGAATTAACGGTTATTGCCAGGTTCGGTGAAACCGTCCCGTTTCCGCAGATACTCGATCCGTAAACATTGATGTTCCCGGATACTGCTGTTCCGGAATAGCTTACAGTTATTGAATTGGTGTTGTTTCCTGCAGTGATGGTGGCGCCTGCCGGGAGAGTCCAGTTATAACTGGTCGCGTTTGCGATGACGGGAACTGTATAGACATATCCGGTTCCGTTCTTGCAGACATTTACAGGTCCCGTTACCGTTCCTGCAGCGGCGGCCAGCGGGCAGCCGGTCGTGAAGGTAAGGTCGCCACCGTTGGAGGTTCCGTAGGAATTCACGCCATTAACCCTGAAATGATAGAGTGTGTTCGTAAGCAGGCCGGTGAGGGTTGCACTTACAGGAGTTACGACGCTTCCTGTTACCGGGCTTGGAGTACCTGCAATTGTGGAGCCATAGGCGACAGTTAATCCGTAATCAAAAGTAACCGCCGTGCTGTATCCGTTAGCATTGACTGTGCCGTTAAGGGTTGCACCCGTGGTGGTTACCGAGGTCGCTGGCAGTGTCACAACCACGGGAGTCACCGATGCCGTAGTAAAAGTCATGTCTGTGCTGTTACTAGTCCCGCAGCCATTTACACCGTTTACCCTGTAATGGTAGGTCGTTGCGGGGAGCAGTCCTGTTATGGCTGCACTGACTGCTGTTGCTGAGCTTCCGGTTACCTGGCTGGGAACCCCCGGAACGGTGGTGCCGTAGGCGACGGTCAGCCCATAATCGAAGGTCACCGTCGTGCTGAGGGTATTGGCATTGACGGTTCCGTTCAGGGTGGCGGTAGTTCCGGTAACCGTCGTAGCTGCAACAGGTGTAACCGTTGGCGAGGCGTTCAGGGTGGTGAAGGTGAGGTCGCCGCCGTTTACGGTCACTGCACCGCTTGCTCCCTTGGCCCTGAAATGATACAGTGTGCAGGGAGCGAGGCCGGTAATATTGACACTGACCGCCAGTGCAGTTGATCCCGTAACTGATACCGGAACCCCGGCTACGGAAGTGCCATAAGCTGTTGTCAGGCCATATTCAAACCCCGAGGCTACGGTTGCATTGTTGGCGTTGATGGTGCCGTTCAGGGTGGCCCCCGTAAGTGTGACGGTGGTGGCCGGGGTGGTGGTGACCAGCTGGTTCGGTGAAACCTCGTAAACTCCCATATCGGGAGGATTTGTTCTTCCTGCCCCTGCAATATCAGTTGGAACAGCAGCAAGGTAAACCCCTTTTTTCATAAGGGCTGCATTGGTCGGGTGCAGGTCGGAACCGACAAAGTTCGGATTCAGTGCAAGTGAATTCACATTGCCTCCGAAACCTGCCTGGATATCGGCCAGGGTAGCCCGGTCACTACCAATATAGCCCAGGTTCGGTCCCGTTGTATAATAGTCGTTGTAATCGATACTGCTGAACACAGTGTTGGCGGCGAGAGAATAAATGGCATAACGATTGGTGCCGATGGTCTGTGATGAGCTGAAGATGTTATTCCTCAGGTCGATTGCCCCGGTATTGGTCACCGATGAATAGATCAGGATAGCACTTGGCATTCCCGTGGTCAGTGTTTGTTCCGTGTTCAGGTAAACAGTATTATGGTATATGTTATAACCGAATCCCGAATAGACAATCATCCCGATGCCATTCCACACATAACTTGAATACCCGTACCCTGCGATATCCCAAATGGCATTGTTGATTACGTTACAAGCCGCACTGACTGCCGCTGTTGAACCAAGGTACAACGCTGTCGCCATATACCCGCCGGTATTTGAATTTTTAATGTTGCTGATCATGTTGTTTGAGATCGTGCAACCTGAAGTAGTGCTGAAAAAATAAATGCCGATAGCATTAGATGTCGTGGTGGTGGAGATATTGGTGATAGTGTTCCCCGTTATTGTAATGTTCGATGCCACGACGCCCGATGAAATGGCGATGGCCCGTGGGCCGCCTGCAGTGCCGCTCATAGCGGATATCGTATTACCCGAAATGGTGCTGTTTATCGTCGATGTGGCTAACCAGATTCCTGTTTCATTGGAGGCATCCAGCGTGTTGGCGATATTCCCTATCGTGTTGTTTGTAACAGTTGCCCCGTCAACGCCCTGGACATATACCGGGCATAGCCTTATCGAGTTCGCCCCGGATGTATTCAGTGCATTCCCCGTGATCAGCAGTCCGTTGCCGTTCCCGGCTGCCGGATTGGCAATGCAGTACAGCCCGATATAGGCTTTCTGGATGCTGTTATTCTGGAAGGTGATATTGTTGAAATACCCGGCATTCCCGGGAGTCGTTGCATCGGAGATCATAACCGCGGAGGATGAATTTACCCCGTTGATTAGTATCGTGTTTTTTACAGTGACATTCGTGATTGGTATTGTTCCTGTAGAACCGATTACCAGGACCTGCGGTGTGGTGGCCGAAGTGTTGGTGATTGTAAGGTTCTGGGTTGTTCCACCTGATGTGTTTGAACCGTCAATGATGGTGTTATTGTTCAGGATTTTAAACAACACGTTGGTCACTGAACCGGAAATTGTTGCGGTTACCCCGGTGTTTGGCTTGATTGTAAGGGTGTTGACCGTGCTGGATCCCGCGGCCTGCGGAATGACAATTGGCCAGGTTTCACTTGCCGAACTGTAATTGGCATTCAGTAATAGAACGACGGGACAGGTCATGGTACTGTTTCCCAGGGCGGTCATGGCTGCTGTAAGATTTACATAGTCGGCGCCGGTTGCCCCTACAGTCTTCGTTCCACATATCGGCGAAGCAGTCAGTGTCGTGGTGCTGCCCGTGAGCGGGCTCGTTGTCAGGTACCCGGGACCCGCCCCTCCGGTGTTGTAGGAGAAGACAAAGAAATAATAAAGGGTTGCCGGGTTCAGCAATGTTGCATTGAATGTTGTGGCGTTGGCGGTCGATACGACAAATCCCCCGCCCAGCGCCTGGCCGGCTGTGTATGTAGTGCCATTGACGGGATTTGAAGAGAGCGTGGAGGAGGTGCTTGCCACTACGAGGTATCCTCCGTTGGGAACAGGTGATGCAGCGGTGAATGAACCGCCAACAGACGATACGGCAGGAGTGAGGTTCAGGGCTGTCGGCTGGGCTGTCGGCGGCGAAGTAGGCGAAAGGGGAGGTCCCAGGACATCATCCACCATCAGGTAATATTGATCGGTGGAGATAGACTGGATGGCGATATAAACGTTTTGCCCGATATAGGCGGCCAGGCTGTACGAATACTGGGTGTAAGTCTGGGATCCCGGTGGCGTAACCCCGGAGGCCAGGGTGACAGTGAAATTGGCCGCAGCATTCCCTGTGGTTGACAACAATACGTTAAATTGTTCCGGCCAGGAGGAGCTGTAATTTGAGGCCCAGAAACTGTAGGTTGAATTGCCGGCAGCAGGGGCAAGCTGCGGGGAAACCAGGTAATCGTTGTGCGCAGTTGCAGAATATGCAATGTAAGCGCAGGCAACACCTGTCCGCATGTAGCTTGTCGACCGGACCCAGGTATTGGCATCTCCCAGGTTGATGACACTCCATCCTGTGGGAGGGAATGTGGCTCCTTCAAATCCTTCGTTGAGGTTTTGCCCGAAGGTAAAAAAGGATGTTGCAGAGATCAATAAAAAAAGTAGAAGTTTTTTCATGACATTTTTTTTTGGTTATTACGCGTTGGTTAATTAACCTGAGAATATTGAGGTGTTTAATTCTCCAAATAAAAAAATGACCTGACTGTTTGAAAAACAGGGTGATGGAAAATACCATGAGGTTGGGTCAGGTACTGTATGTATATCTAACCTGTCATAACAGCAAATGGTACCATCATTCTCCATGCTGTTGTTCAATATTTAACCAGGGAATAACCGTAACTGGTTTTGATCAAACAAATATAGTAATCTATTGTTACGAACCATAAAAAAAACCTGCCAATATAGACAGAGCTCTATTTTTGTGATCAATTTGCCGGTAATAAAAGAGGATGACGATTGCATTTGAGGCAGGCCTTTCGCAGGAAGAAGAAGTTTGCGAGGTTGTTCCAGGTACAATTTCGCTCCATCAGATTTATTTTTTGCTTCCCGCAAGGGAAAGGCAAACCCGGTTATTAAACCTGTTAATCAATTTTTTACCCGGTATTTGTTCAATCCATGCCGGTTGCGAAGGGTAATGTTGCTGGCCGCCGACAGCTCTTTTCTCGGAATCTTTCTTAGTTTTGCAGAAAATTACGGGGGTTTGTCTTGCTGCTCCTGCCCTGGGAATATATATCGGGAGAGCTCATTGTTACACTACAAGCCGGAATAAAAAGGTAAAACCGACCGGCTAAACTAAACCATTCTTATGAGAAAGATGTTGATGATTTCAGTGCTCATTGTGCTTGCTGTTTCCGGTTTCGCACAGCAAAGAGGCGTTGCACCACTGGCAAAAGGACAAAAACAATTTAATTTCGGAGTCGGGTTCAGTGTTGATGGAATTCCCCTCTACGCCTCGATGGATTTCGCCCTGCACAAGGATGTCACCCTTACCCCGCTGGTCAGCCTGGAAGTTGGGCCGCATTTTTATGCCGGGGCCGGTATCAAGGCTGATTATCACTGGAATTACCTTCTTGGAATTCCTAAAAAATGGGATTTTTATTCAGGTGCCCATACCACATTTTATTTTGGCAACAGTTTCCTGCCTTACATTGGTCTGCAGGTTGGCGGTCGCTGGTATTTCAATAACCGCTGGGCGCTGAATGCCGAATTGGGCGGGGGGACAGGATTCGGTTCAACCTTCGGCATGAGTTATAAACTCAAATAATAGCGGTTACAGGCAGTTTGCGGCAGGATCAGCCGTCGGCATCGGTCGTGCTGGCGGCGATAGCCTGGCGGACATCCAGGATAATACTCTCAACCTGGCTTTCATTGGATGATAAGATGGCCTGGCAGCATTCCTGCGCCTGGTCCAGTTGGCTTTCGGGGATGTTCCCCGCTGTGTTGAGGAACTCCCCCAGCGATTCAGCCAGGATGGTCCTGTCGTGCCAGTCGCCGATCATCATCTCCGACCGGTTCAGGCCGCTGATGACCTTCTCCAGGTTCCACGAGGGGTTGATCGAATAGATAAGGGTAAGCACGGTGGATAGTTCTTTTATATGCTGCCTGACCTGGTGAAGGTTCGCTTCGCCTGCGCCTGATTCAAACAGTTCAAGGCATAAGGCGGTTTTGTAGGTGATATACCTTCCCGTTTTTTTCCTCAGGGTTGACGGCGTAATTTTACCGGTTTCCTTTTTGATCTTCTTTTCGATCAGGGAGAGCTTTTGCTCATCAAACTTACGGATGACCCCGAGGAATTCGCGTGTTCTTGCCGATTCCTGCTTCAACAGCTCCTGTTTGAACGGCTTAAGGTCGTAAGGGGCAAATTCAGGGCTGGTCAGCAGCAGGAGGTTCACCTGGATCTCCCTGATCCTCCCGGAGGACTGGTAGAGCTTTTTAAAGACCTTTTCGTAAGCGGGATCCTTGTCGCTTTTGGGCCGCACGATCCGCAACAGGTCGATAATGGCCAGGATCTTCTTTACATCGAGCCTGGCACGGTGGATATCCCTCGAGGAACCTGTTATACCAGCTTTGTAGATGTTGACAAGGAAGGTGGCGCAGCGCTTCCGGTAGAAACGGAAAAGAAATTCACCGATATCGTATTTGCCGTCAATCTTCATCAAAAGGATCGTTAAATTGCGCGATTGTCTGGTCGCCCGGGTTGTCCAACGCCTTTTTTACGGTTTTCAGCGACTTGCTCCATGTTTTATAGAGGGAGATGCCCTCCGAAGCCAGCCGTTCCATCCTCCCGGAGGTAACATGGATCGTGATCATATCCTTGAGCATGGCATTTCGGTTGTTCTTCCAGTTTCTCATCCCGTCGATCAACCCGGCATCGAGAAAGGTCTCCAGTTGCGGAACCCGGCCCGACTGATGAAGGTATTTGATCCGTTTGAGACATTGTTCGAACGAATAGCCTTCGGTGACCTGTTCATTGTCAATCCGTTTCAGAACACGCTTAACCTTTCGCTCAAAAAGCTGCGACAGAATCCACACCGTTTCCAGGTAAAAACCGTGTTTAAAGGCCAGTCCCGCATCACTGGCGGAAACAACGCCCCCATTTTTTTCCTTTTTTGACTTCCTGGTTCCTGATCCCATACCCGTTCAATTTTAATATTTCCAGACAAAATTAAGGCATTCGTGTGCAAATATCCTTGTTATCCAGTAATTTAATACTTATTTAACATTGACCACGGGTTGGCGTTGTACTTTTACCGGCAAATCGTAAGAGACTGTTTAACGTTTAATTCCGGATCAATTTTCAACCACAAAGATACAGCCAAATCTCAAATTGCGCGAAGGAATTTATTGCGAACTTTGTGTAATTCATTGTGAACTTTGTGGTTAAAGGAATGGAATTGATTCCCGGAACAGGATTCTTATGATAAGCGACTATATGTTATACCACATCCAACACTTTGAAAATCGATGAGAAAACCATACCCATTTATTGTTCTGCTGATATTTGCCTCCATAACTGGTTTCGCCCAGCTCAACCGCCCAAAACTAGTGGTGGGCATCGTGGTTGACCAGATGCGCCCCGATTACCTCACCCGGTTTTACGACCAGTTCGGCCAGGGTGGTTTTAAACGGCTGATGGCGGAGGGCTATACGATGTGGGACGTTCACTATAATTACATCCCCACCTATACCGGTCCCGGTCATGCCTCCATCTATTCGGGCACCACCCCCAGGTATCATGGCATTACAGGTAATGACATCTATTACCGGGAAAGGAAAAAATCGGAATATTGTGTGAACGATACCTTCAATGTCGTCGGCAACAGTGTGGCCGAAACCGGGAAAGGATTATCGCCGCGGCGATTGATCGCCACAAACATCTGTGACGAATTAAAGCTGTGCACATCAGGAAAATCAACCATAATTTCCATCTCCCTTAAAGACAGGGCTGCGATCCTTTCGGGTGGGCATATGGCCGATTGTGTTTCCTGGTTCGACCAGAAAACAGGCAATTTTGTGACCAGTTCCTACTATGCCGGCCAGCTTCCTGCCTGGCTTTCCACCTTTAACGACCGGAACCTGGCATTTAGCTACATCAATGAGAAATGGACGCCCTTGTATGGCAGCAGTTATTATTCCGATTGTATCACCGATACCACCATCTGCGCGGTGACCAAAACAGGTGAGAAGGTGTTGCCCCGCTTTCCGCATGACCTGCAACTGCCGCTGAATTCGAAAGAGGCAACCTATTCGTTGCTCTATAAATCGCCGCTGGCCAATTCACTGCTGACTGACCTGGCCATCGAGGCGATCAAGAACGGGAATTTGGGAAAGGGAGAAAATCCCGGCTTCCTGGCAATTAGTTATTCAAGCACGGATGTGGTCGGCCACCTGTATGGCCCCCACTCAAAAGAGATCAAGGATACCTACCTGCGGCTGGACCAGGACCTTGACAGGTTGATCACCACACTCGATCAGGCCATCGGCAAGGGAAACTATGTATTGTTTTTAACGGCCGACCACGGGATTCCTGAAGTCCCCCAGTATCTTGCAAGCCGGAAAGTGCCGGCCGGGTATCTCTATCACAAGCCCTTGATCAAACTGGCCGCCGATTTCCTGGATGGCTCGTATACTGCCGGCAAATGGGTCGATACCCTGATCAACGACCAGTTTTATTTAAACAGGAAGCTGATCTCGGAAAAGGGTTTGGACCTGGCCGCCGTTCAGGCACGGCTGGCAAATTATCTCATGCAGCAAAAGGGAATAGCCTTTGCCTATACTGCTGCTGAAATGAAGGAGGGCGAATTTACCTCGAAACTTGCCATGGCTGTTCAAAATGGCTTTCAGCCAAAACTCTCGGGCGACGTCATGCTGGTGATGGAGCCGGGATTTTTTGAATACGAGGAGGGATACCTCGTGGAACACGGATCGGGATATAACTACGACACCAATGTCCCGCTGATCTGGTTCGGGCAAAATATCAAAAAGGGCGAATCGTGGCAGTTGCATTACATCACCGATATTGCCCCGACACTTTCGATGATATTGAGGATTAAATACCCCTCCGCATCCATCGGGAACCCGATCGTTGAAATAAACGGTCAAAAATGAAGTTTTTATATAAAATCCTTTACTGCAAAATAGCTTAAATATCAATACTGATCACTATTGAACCATATAATCATGGAACAACCCAGGCTAAGCAGGCTGGCCGCCTCATGAAAG
>SESB01002381.1_pt1 | contig 11090 bp, 9 predicted proteins | sample 3171441 | NCBI WGS metagenome assembly SESB01 (sample SAMN06051867, study PRJNA518727) | freshwater metagenome | biome: subpolar coniferous forest; feature: holomictic lake; material: water; isolation source: holomictic Lake 227, 6 m depth | place: Canada: near Kenora, Ontario | collected 2014-07-08...
TGCAGCCTTACTTGCCGTTCTTTTGAGCAGTAATAGCAGCTGCGATCGCCGCCTTGAGCCGATCCTGAGCCTTGCCATAAGCGGTGAAATCGCCAGCTTTAAGTGCAGCCTGCGAATCGGTTAATGCGCTCTGGGCGCTAGCTAGCGCGGCCTTTAGGCTCTGGCTGATGCCAGTAGTGGTACCGGTTGTCGTGGTCCCGGTCGATGTATTAGTTCCAGTTGTTCCGGAATTGCCGCCAAAGACCTGATCAAGAGCCGCCTTCAAGCTGTCATCAAATCCAATCTGATCACCAAAAGAGACCAAGACTTTTTGAAGCAGTGGGAAGGAGGCCGAGTTAGAGGTAGCACGTACATAAACCGGCTGAACATATAAGAGACCGCCACCTACTGGAAGGGTCAATAGGTTACCCAGAACTACATCAGAGCCACCTTGGCGCAAGAGCGAGAGCGCTTGAGCAACTTGCGGCTTCGCCTCAAAGTTTGACGCCACCTGCGATGGACCTGAAATATTGGTCGATCGTGGCAACTGCAAAATTGTGATCTTGCCATATTCGGGACCAGCATCAGAATTAACTACCGCGAAGGCGGTTAAGTTTTGGCGACCTCCTCTAGGAACAAAGGAGGTTGTTAACGAGAAAGCCGCTTTCTTTTCGGTAGGAATTTGCAAGGTCAAGTAATACGGAGGTTGATTACCGGCATTGGCGCCCAGAGATGATGGATCGCTAGGCACGCGCCAGAAATCTTGGCCGCCATAAAAAGCGCTCGCAGTTTCGACGTGATAGGTACCCAAGATGTCGCGTTGGACGCTAAACAAATCTTCGGGGTAACGAATGTGGGCCAAGAGCGCTGGCGAAATCGCACTCTTTGGTTGGACCGTACCTGGGAAGGACTTGCTCCAAGTCTTCAAGACTGGGTCGGAGGTGTCCCATTGATAGAGCGTTACGGTGCCGTCGTAGGCATCAACCGTCGCCTTTACTGAGTTGCGAATGTAGTTAACGGTCTTGTTATCCAAGGCAGTTACCGATGTTGAGCTATTGGTCAGCGCATCAGTTGTGGCGCCATTTAGGTTGGTCTTCTTCGAATATGGATAACCAGCAGATGTGGTGTAACCGTCGACGATCCAGAGGATTTTGCCATTCACGATCGCAGGATATGGATTGCCATCCAAGGTCAACCAAGGTGCAACTTTCGCAACTCGATCACGAGGGTTTCGTTCAAAGAGAATCTTTGAATCCGAGTTAATCAAGTTAGAGAGAATAATTTTCTGATCTTGATATTTAATGGCGAAAAGTAGTCGGGTAAGCAAGTTGCCCATTGGCACCCCACCCTTACCGGTATAGGTGTAGTTCTTCTGACCGTTTGACGAATTGTCATCTGGATAGTCCAGCTCAGTCGGTGTAGCGGTCTTACTTCCACCAATAATCGAATAATCTGGCACGTTCTCGCCGAAGTAAATCCGTGGTTCAAATTTCCCCAAACCATTTGTTGGTGGAATATTTCCAACTACAAAACTTGGCTTGCCATCGGCATCAACGGTATTTCCTGCGGCTGCAACAAAACCAAAGCCGTGGGTGTAAACCAAGTGGTCATTAATCCAGTTTCGACTGGGATTACCGGTGATGTTTAGTTCGCGAACCGAGACAATGGTGTCGCGCTGTTGGCCGCCGATTGTGTAGCGATCTACATCCAGAGAATCTGGGAAGGTGTAATACGGCTTGATCTGCTGTAGTTGGCGGAAGGTAGCCGAGACCACATTTGGATCAATTAAACGAATATTAGAAATTGTGGCGGCATCATTGGTTAGCTGGCCCGCGGTCGCTGTGCTTGTCGCTTGGTAGTCCACAACCTTTGCAGCTGAAACGCCATAAGCGGCGCGAGTAGCATTGATATTCTGCTGGATATATGGCGCCTCCTTTGACGATTCGCTTGGCTTAACCTGGAATTGTTGGATGACGGCTGGATAGACACCGGCAATCAAAACGGAGGAGACAACCATCAAAGTCACGCCTGCTGTTGGAAGAATCCAAGAGCGGCGAACAATGTTGGCGAAGAAAAGCAAGGCGCAAATTAGCGCGATCCCGGCAAGAATTGCTTTCGCTGGTAGAACGGCATTGACATCGGTGTAGGCCAAACCAGTAATTAACTTGCCCTCTTTTAGCGCTAACGCATAGCGATCGAACCAATAAGCAACGGCCTTCAATAAAACAAGGACACCCAGCAAAACTGAGAGTTGAACTCGCGCCGCTACGGTTGTGCGATCTTCGTGCACCTGTGGGCGAATGCCGCCATAAAGGTAATGAACAACAGATGCCGCAATAATCGAAATCACAATTGTGGAAATTCCCCAACCGATTAGCGCTTGCCAGAACGGCAACTTAAAGGCAAAAAATGAAATATCTAACCCAAATTGGTGATCCTTAGTTCCAAATGGTGTGGAGTTCTTAAACTGCAACCAAGATTCCCAAAGCCTGCTGCCCGAGCTGCCAGCAAAATAGAAGAGGACGAAAGCGATCGCAATCACGGCATATCGACGTAGTGGTTCAAGTTGGGCGCGGTAACGTTCCAGATTGTCGGCTTCGATTGTAAGTGGGACATAAATTGGACGATTTCGATATGCGATCACGACGTTCGAAGTAATAAGCAAAGAGGTAATCAATCCGAAGCCAATAAAGAGTTCGCCCTTTGTAAAGAGCACCTTGCGCCAGACACTTGTGAATCCAACTGATCGGAACCAGAGCAGGTCGGCATAGAAGCCACTAAGCGCCACCAAGATAATGGCCAAGACCACCAAGGTAAGAATTGTTAACGGCAGCGGTCCCCGGCGTTTTCCAGATCCGGCACCACTAGCTGCTCGGCCACGGGAGAAGGGATTTTCTGGAAATTGAAATGAACTCATGTTCTTACTCTACCCAGATGGGGAAAAGGTGGGCTTACCGAGTTAAAAATGCGAAGCTTTTGCAGCGCCAAACGGTTTTCAATAACTAGCGGTGGCAGCTTGGAAAGTTGGCAGAGTTATTCATCGTCAGGACGCTTAGCGCCTGGCTCAAACTCGCTACCGGGACGACTTTAAGTCCGGCCGGAGTCCGGGTGATATCGCGACAATTTGCTTCCGGCGCCAAGAAAAGCTCAGCACCAGCCCGCCGCGCTCCAATCAATTTCTGATCAATTCCACCAATTGGCCCCACAGCGCCGAAATTATCGATCGTCCCCGTCCCCGCGATGCTTCGGCCCTTAATAAAATCAGTCGGGGTTAATTTGGCAAGCAGCCCGAGCGCGAAGATCAACCCAGCGCTTGGCCCACCCGTCTCTTTCAGGGCAATCTTGATATCGGCTCCTGTAACACCGGCGGCAATTTCGGGATTTGAGCGCTTAAGTTGCGCCAAGGCGGCGATCGTCGCCGACTCTTCCGAGGCGCTCATCTCTTTTGCCCCTACAGATTTGGCTGTCGCCGAACTCTCGGCTTTTGGATAGAGCGCCGCTCGGGGCAGAACGACCGAATCCCCGACGACCCAATTGAAGATTAACTCTGGGCCAAACATTTTCGAATCTGGGTTAGAGACTAGAACTGAGGTCGAGAAGAGCTTGCCAGGATGGTTAAAAGTTTTAGCGTGCGCAATTTGGATATTTGACCCGAGGACATTTTGCGCTGGGCCAGGCTTAATTATTACGAATGGTAATGGCGCAAAGAGCGAGAGCAGAAGTGCAACAACCATGACAACGCCGGCGAAAAATGGAACTCTCCGATTGAAGATCATGGAGCTTTGAGTTTACTTACTCTCGCCGGTCGGCTCATCAATCGACCTATCGATTGACCCATCCGCGATCACACTTTTGGTATCTCTAAAACTCTCCTGAAAATCTTGAAACTTAGAAACCGAGCGATTGGTTTGGTTATCGAATTTATCTTGAAAGCGTGAAACCCAGAGGACATAAGAGAGTGCACCTAAAACCGCAACAATTGGAACTGCCCACCAGATCAGCGCCGAGAAGGCGGTGGATGAGGTGGCGGCGAGGTTCATGGGCTAAGCCTAGCCAAAGTTCGCAAACTGGCATTTCACCTTAATTTTGGGAAGTTTTTCCCACCTTCGGTGGTTATGTTAGGAGTACTGACCTAGGAGGTCTCGTTCTTTTCGAGAGGTAGTGAGATGAGCGGAAACTTTGGCTTCGTCCCAAATGATGGGGATGAAGAGAACGAGGGTGCGGATAACTCCAGAGCGGGGCAACCCAATTTTGATGCGCTATTTCAACAGTTCGCTAACTTTGGCATCTCCCCACAAACTCTCTTCGCCGCTGGCACTGGCAACAATCCGCTAATTTCTGCCGAGACAATTCGAGAAATTGCTCGAAAATTTATTGCAACACAGAATGAGGAATTTGTTAGCACGGCAGATTCTCAGAAAATTATCGAAGCGCTTAACATCGCAAATATCTGGCTAGATGGCGCCACTTTCTTCCCAACCCTTACTCAAACTTCGCAACCCGCCTCGAGCCGTCGCGATTGGCTCGACTCATCTCTGGCTGGATGGCAACGCTTAGTCGAACCGCTGGCCGAAGGAATGGCAGCGGCGCTGACCAGCGTCATCACTGATTCTGGCGCCCAATTTGGCAGTGAGTTTGGTGTTCCCAAAGGAGTTGAGACCACACCTGAAATGCTTCAAGGTATTGGGCTTTTACTTCGCTCCTTCATGGGCTCGATGATCGCCACCCAATTAGGGCAATCGATCGGCCTGCTTGCAACTAGCGTTACCGGTTCACACGATGTGGCTATTCCCCTGTACGAGAAAATTGAGACTCATCTGATTCCGCAAAATGTTAAAGCTTGGGGCGAAGGACTGGATATCCCAGAAGATGAAATTCGCATTTACTTAGCCTTGCGCGAAGCGGTGGCGGCACGACTATTTACTCATGCCCCATGGCTTTCGCAATATATTTATGATGCCTTTGCTGCGTATGGAAAAGGGATTCGCGTTGATCTAAATTCGATACAAGAACAAGCCGAAAGCGCAGTTAACTCTGGCGAATTAGATATCAATAATCCAGAATCTATCTCTTCGGCAATCAGCCAAGGTTTATTCACGCCGGAACAATCCCCAGCGCAAGATGCGGCGCTGGCAAAACTAGAAATGATTTTGGCGTTGATCGAAGGTTGGATTGATCATCTTGTAACTTCAACTGCAACCGATCGGATTCCATCGCTACCAGCGCTGAATGAAACTCTCCGAAGGCGTAGAGCTGCGAGCTCGCCAACGCAACAACTTTTTGCCACGCTATTAGGACTGGAAGTGTCACCGCGAATGATGCGCGAGTGCGCCACTTTTTGGGGTCAAGTTCTGGAGCTTCGAAGCGTTGAAGTGCGCGATTCTCGCTGGGAAGACCCTGCGCTACTGCCTACCTCGGCCGACTTGGGTGATGTTGAAAAGTTCCTGACGAGCACCACGGTGCCAGATGATCTTTCGGGTTTAATTTAACCGCGCTACAAATTAGCAATTACTACAAATTAGTTAGCCTGGGCATAAAAAAGCGAAGCCCCCGGGCGCACGATTCTTTATCTGCCTTCCCCTTGCAGACAATGAACGGTTATCCGAGGACTTCGTGGCGTAAACCTATGACATGAACTGCGCTTTATCAACTAGCCACGAGCGCATGGACAAAATATTAATCAGATTATCTATCTCACAAGAAGTCAGTTGACAATTTGATTTCGTTACAACGCGGGAAGAGGCGTAGCCCTAAAAAAGCTGCTCCTCATTCTCGGAGCGTCACATGCATTATTTTGCCAGCGGGATACCATTAATTTTCGATTATCTGCCGCACGCTGTTGATAAAGTTGTGGAGAAGTAGGGGATAACTTTAAATGTCGGTGGAGAACTTTTTTCAAAGCGAGCTCTTCCTCGATATCTTGCGCCCCGTGTTAACTCCAACAACTAAACCGCCAGCAACTAACCCATCAGCGCGGCGCTCGGATATACCCGGCAACGCCACCCCCTTGGTTCCCAAAAAAAATACCCCGAAAGACTCAAGCTCAGGCGAAAACCCTAAAGTTGATCTCGATATATTGCCGCCTCACAAGGTGATCCGAAGCCCGCGCCGCAAGCGCAGCATCAGCGCCTTTCGCCGCAATGGCCTGATCGAGATCCATCTGCCGGCGCGAACCTCAAAACGCGATGAGGCGAGCCTGATCCCCGAAATGATCGCTCTGGTCTTAACCCGAGAATCCAAGCAGCGGCGCACCGAGGCTGCGCTAGAGCAGATGGCGATCGAACTACTGACCGACCTGCTCCCGGAGTTCCACGAGCGCCCCAGCAGCCTTACCTGGCGAGCTATGCGCGATCGTTGGGGCTCATGTACCACAGTAGATCGGACAATTCGGATATCGGACCGTCTTGCTAGCGCCCCGGCCTATGTTTTGCGCTGCGTCCTCTTCCACGAGCTGATTCATCTTCGAGTTCCCAACCACTCAAAGGAGTTTTACACCTATTTGTCCCGATTCCCCGAGCTGGCCCAAGCCGAGGCCTACCTGGATGGCTACGAGGCGGGAAACCTTGAAATCCCCCTGATTGAGCGTAAACAGGGGTAGGGTGAGCGGGTACGCACGCTCAATGCGGGAGGCTCCCGATCCATTGAGAGTGTGGCGATTGGAGGGTCAACATGGCTGAGGAATATAAAGGTGAGGCCTACTGCGTAAAGTGCAAGGAGAAGCGGTCCTTCGAAGGACACGTAAAAGTCTCTGATTCTGGTCGTCGTATGGCACAGGGCATCTGCCCAGTATGTGGCACGAAGGTCAATCGTATTTTGGGCAAGGCATAACTCACTAGAACTCGTAGTAGTAGAGCGCCTCAGGTGTTTCACCTGGGGCGTTTTATATTTTCCCAGCAAAAGTGCATGCGCTCTCTGCTTAATCTGATGGCGAGTTTCCACAGCAACTCCTAGTCCAAATTAATTACCCTCTCAATTGCGAAATTCTGCGCCTATGTCCAATCTGGAAAATCTCTGCCCCAAATTCAAAAGTGGGGTTTTCTTCCTGCCCGATCCAACAAATAGCGCGCAACTCTTCGTGGGGACTTCAGCTGGCGGCCTTCTGCTTACACTCCCTGGCGCCCGCGCACTTCTCTCGTACTTCGATGGAAAGAATTCGATTACGGCAATATCAGCTCTCGGGCTACTAGACCCGGCCGGGCTTGAGCACTTAATCAAAAATTTAGTGGCGGCAAATTTATTGGAGCTTCAACCTTCGCCGCAGAGCTCGCACAACGCGCCCAGCGTTGGGAAGGCGGAGAAAGCAGGGAAGGTTTCGAAGCAAGAGCTCAGCCAAAGCCATATTCACTTAACTGAGCGAGCGCGGCCAGAATTTGAATTGGCCGCATGGCGACAGGTACCGGGCGCCGAAGGAGTTACCGGCGTACGAACAGTGCTAGCCAGAGCCGACTTTCCGATCTTAATCTTTGGCGAGAATCGCTTGGCGATCACCTTATTTTCTCTGCTTCATGCCAGCGGCTTCGCTACCGTGCAATTGTTACCAGGCGGGCGCGAGCAGCTGCCGAAAAAAGCTCTAAGGCAATCCAGACATGAAGTAACCCCCAGCGATATCTGCGGCTTAGTCACTCGAGTTAGCGATATCGGAGTAGTCAAGAAAGAACTCCTGAATCAAATCCGAATGAATTCCCGACTTCCCGGGCAATTAGTTGCTGAAATTCGTTCTAAGCCAAGTTTGATAATCAGTACCGAAAGAGCGCAACCAGATTACATTCAGCGCTGGCTCAGCGACGGTGAGGCTCACTTACAAATTTCTCAAATCGAACCGGCACGCGTTGAAATTGGCCCCTTGGTTATCCCCGGAATAACGCCTTGTTTGCGCTGCGTTGCCCTTCATAAATACCAAGGCAACCAACTTCAAAATCAGATTGAAACCACCGCTGCTTTAACGGGCGAACCAGAACTTCCAGCCGCCGCGGTCGCGCTAATAGCTGGGGCGGCTACTTGCTATATCTGTGAATTTGCCGATACTAGAAAAAGTGAATTATTCGGGAAGTCATTATTAATCAACCTCTTTAGCCCAAGTAATTTAGAACACAGTTACTGGCAACCACATTCACTCTGCGGATGTTTGGAAGTTATATGACAATAACCCAATGGCCGATCAGATCCCCCGTAGCACGACAAAGCGAACTTCAAAGTTGGCTTCACTTCCACTTTCATTAGCCGGAAGAAGCGCAGTTGGATTTGGCCGCCAGTTAGTTGGTCAATCTGGTGCCATGGTCTTTGGCGAGATCCAAGAGAAGACTGCGGAGCAAGTATTTAAAGTACTTGGTGAGCTCAAAGGCGGTGCCATGAAATTTGGCCAAGCTCTCTCGGTTTTTGAAGCAGCGCTACCTGAAGAGATTGCAAAGCCCTACCGCGAGACCTTAACTAAATTGCAAGAATCAGCCCCACCACTTCCAGCCCGAGTCGTTCACAGCGTCCTAGCAAAAGAGCTGGGTGAAGATTGGCGGGATCACTTTGCCGAGTTCAACGATAAGCCCGCAGCATCGGCATCCATCGGCCAAGTTCACCGCGCAAAATGGAAAGATGGCCGCGATGTCGCGGTAAAGATTCAATATCCTGGCGCCGCCGAAGCGCTAATCTCCGACTTAAATCAAATTCAACGGTTCGCAAAAATCTTTGGGCTCTTCATGCCAGGGCTAGAAATGAAGCCAATCCTTGAAGAACTTCGCGCCCGAATTATTGAAGAGACTGATTATCGCTTCGAAGCCGAAGCGCAACAGAGGTACTCCGAGGTTTACGAAGGCGATCCAGATATCGCGATTCCTAAATTGATTATGGCTTCTGACAAGGTAATCGTTAGCGAGTGGATGGCAGGAACTCCACTTTCAAAAATCATTGCGAAGGGAACTAGAGCCCAACGCAATAACGCTGGAATGAAATTGGCGCGCTTTCACTTCACATCTCCGGATCGAGCCGGCTTATTGCATGCCGATCCGCACCCGGGAAACTTTCGCTTATTGGATGATGGCAGACTCGGCGTCTTAGATTTTGGTGCCGTTAACCGCTTGCCTAATGGTTTTCCAGAGCCAATGAAAACATTGCTCAAGAACGCACTTGAAGGAAATGCCACGGCGCTTTACGACGGTTTCAAAGCTGATGGTTTTATCCTGCCAGATGTAGATGTTGATCCTCAGCTGGTCCTGGATTACTTGGTGCCGCTAGTTGAGCCACTTCGGACCGAAACTTTCCGCTACTCCAGACAGTGGCTTCGCGATCAAAGTTCACGCGTTGGTGATCCCAGGAATCCAACTGCCAAGATTGGTTTCCAATTAAATCTGCCACCCGAGTATGTCTTAATCCATCGAGTTACTTTGGGCACCACCGGAATCTTCTGTCAGCTCGAGGCTGAAGGAAGATTCCGGGATGAAGCCCGTTCTTGGTTCCCTACGCTGGTTTCCCTAGATGAAGCCAACTTTGAAACTGCCAACGTTTAGCACCTAGCCAGCAAGTTCCACATCTTCCCGTTGCAAACGTGGTCGTCCTGGTTGTCGCTTTGCAATGATCGGACGACCCTCATCGAAGAGCTCACCACCCCAAACCCCGCAAGGCTCAGAACGCGATAGCGCTCCTTCTAGACATTGGGCGCGCACGGGACATTCAGCACAGAGCGATTTAGCAAAGGCGATCAGCGCTGGTGTTTCGGCGAAGAAGGTTTCCGGATCAGCGCTATGGCAGGGCAAATTCAAGCCGGTGGAATTATCAGTTGGCGCAGTGACTTCGCGCATTCCGATCATGGTGCCGCCTTCGGCCCAGCCTGGAACTAGCAGTTCGCTAAAGAGAACAGTCATTGTCCTCACCTCCATCTTTCTTCGTCTAGTTGCCGTTTCTTTCTTCTGGTGATCTTGGGATAAAGCTGGTGCTAGAAAATAAAAAAGACCGCTAAATCCAGTTATGGATTTGCGGCCTCTTGGCTTGATATCGGGTTATCCGATAGAACTCCAAGTTCCGCGTTTTCCATACTTTGTGTAATTGGCATAGGTGGCAAATTTGTTGGCCGCAGGAGCGGTAAACCACTTCTGTGAGCGAACGGCTGACGGTGCAAAACCAGCGCCAAATGCAGTCGCGAGTTGATGCCATGACGGTGTCGAAATGATGGCAGCAGAAGTAGCGCCCATATGAGTTGAATTCAACATCTGGCCGTTCCCTTCGCTACCGGTACCCGAAATGAGTACGAGTGAGCAGGGTAATTGATTGTGGGCTGGGGATGCAACCTAATTAAATTGAAAGTTGCAAGTTATGCGAGCGCTGCTAAAAAGGGGCTGGGAGTGCCGGCATACGAAAGGTGAACCTGACTTTTTGCTCTCGTTAAACCCACGTAGAAGAGGCGCCGCTCCTCATTAATGTCCTCACCCATCGGCAAAACACCATCATTTACGCCTACCAAGAAAACATGATCCCATTCCAGGCCCTTTGCTGAGTGCAGAGTTGCCAAGACGATGCCTGGCAAAGTGGGGGGATTATTTTGCTCCGCTCGATCTTCGAGTTCGCGCAGGAAGGTTCGAAGCGAAGTTGCGCCATCGGCCTTCATCTCACGAGCTAATCGCAGAAAAGCGTTGACGTAATCGGTCTCCCCAAAAGGGCGAAGTACCGAGACCAGATCCAGATACCAATCACCATCTTCGCTGGGCAGCACCGAGGCACTTCTAACTACCTTCATGGCATCTCTAACATCAACCCGTTCGAAGAACCGCTCGGCACTTTTTAGTTGGGTATCAATTCGATGTTGCGCCAACGCTTGTTCAAAGCCCGTCAATTGCGCATTAGTTCGCGCCAAAATTGCGATCTCAATCTTCTCTCTGGTGCGTTCGCCATCTTTGGCGACGATCGCAGCCGGACGATCTAACAGTTGGCGAATCTGTGAAACTACATCGGTGATTTCCGCCGGCGTAGCATCGAAGCCTTTTACCGCGGGCTTAACGCCATGATCATTAACTGATGAAAGTTCAAGACCGCTTTCATTATGGAGATTACCTTGGCGCAGAATGGCATTTGCAGAATTAATAATTTCCGGCGTGGATCGATAGCCGCGGCTCAATCGAATTACTTTG
>SESB01002390.1_pt1 | contig 11074 bp, 11 predicted proteins | sample 3171441 | NCBI WGS metagenome assembly SESB01 (sample SAMN06051867, study PRJNA518727) | freshwater metagenome | biome: subpolar coniferous forest; feature: holomictic lake; material: water; isolation source: holomictic Lake 227, 6 m depth | place: Canada: near Kenora, Ontario | collected...
AGTTTCCGATTGCTACAATCACAATCAGGAGAATGGAATGCAGGAGAAACGTAAAGTACTGGTTCCCCCCAGAAGTTTGCAGTGCATTGAGTCCATAGATGAATACGGCAATTTCCGTTGCACCAATACCGATAAGACTTGCCCTTATAGCCGTATACATCCGGCTTCGGGTATCCGGAAAAAGTAAGAGCCCGATCAGACTGATCAGGCCAAACCCTACGCCCCCGATGAGTAATACCCAGATGAGGGCATCGATCAGAAGCGAGCTCATAGCCCTTCACTCCCACAGTATTTCGCATAGCTGATGGCTCCTGCAAAAAGTATCAGCACAATAACGATCGCAGCGTCAAGGATTAAGAGATTTCCTGTGGCGATACTTAGTACCAGTGCAGCTGCTGCAAAAAGGGTGATTGCCGCAGTAAAAGAGACAATCCGGTCATTCCGTTCCGGCCCGGGAATCACCCGAAGGAAGGCACAGAGTGCTAAAAAACCAAAACAGAGTGCAGCAAAAAGCCAGGTGTCTATCATTTCCTGCTGTACTGTGGGAAAGCGGGGTATTTATCAATACTGCCATCTCCCTTCCATTTTTATTTCTACAGCGCAAATATTGAGACCGATGCCCCCGTCATATCTTGGGAAGATCCTGCTGCGCTGGTGTGATCACTGTCATGCGCCGGTCCTTGCAGATCAGTGTGCCTGCGGGGCAGATACCCGAAGTGTTCCGGTAACTCCGCCAGGAGATGCCCGCCCTGCATTTCCTGCGGATATCGCGCTTATCAACCAGATCTATACGGACCATTTTGGTGCACCACTCATTCCTGACGGTCATCTCGCTCTCCTCAACAAAGTGCCAGACCGTGATCGCATGGAAGAGATCATTGTTGGCGGAGGTATAGCCGGGATCATCCGGTATTTCCCGGAACAACGGCACTGGGAACCGGTTCCCCGCCCGGAAGCCTGCACCCTGTTCTCACCAAAAAAGCGTTTTGTTGTGGTTGATGACGATGCTGTTCCGTTCATCCGCGATCAGGGCATGAGCGTTCTTGCACCCGGACTTGTATCCATTCATGAAGATATTCATGCTGGTGATGAGGTGCTCATTCTCACAAAGGATAGTACCTGCATTGCAGTCGGTCGTGCAAAAGTGGACGCAGCTGTCGCACGGGAATTAACAAAAGGTCAGATCGTAAGAACACGCAGGAATATTGCATCCACTATTGTTCCGGGTGCAGCGAGCTGGGTGGATGCTGTGCAGGCAAATGCCGATGTACTTAAGAAGACAGAGGCATCATCGGTCCTCTTTGTACAAGAGGTTGCAGGGCGCAATAAAGATCTGGTGGCAAACGTCTCGTACTCAGGGGGAAAAGACAGTCTTGCTACGCTGCTTGTTGTACTAAAAGCGATTGGAAAAGTCCCGATGCTCTTTGCTGATACCGGCCTTGAATTTCCGGAAACATATGCCAATATTGACAATGCAGCCCGGCACTACGGGCTTGAGTTGATCCGCTCCGATGGTGCCACAACCTTCTGGGAGACCTTTGAACGGCAGGGTCCTCCCGCAGTCAATGCCCGGTGGTGCTGCAAAGTCTGCAAACTGACTCCGGTTGGTAACCTGATCCGGGATAACTGGGGCCAGTGCCTTTCGTTCATAGGCCAGCGTCGTTATGAATCGGCTGCCCGGGCCCAGAGCGAGAGGGTCTGGAGAAATAAAAACGTGCGGACACAACTCTCCGCTGCCCCGATTCACAACTGGACCGCCCTCCACGTCTGGCTCTACCTCATGCAGGAGAAGGCACCGCACAATGTGCTGTACGAACACCATCTGGACAGGATCGGATGTTTCATGTGCCCGTCAAGCGATATGGCTTTAATCCACAGGATTGAAGATGAATATCCTGAACTCTGGAAAGGCTGGTTAGCAAAGCTTGAACAGTATCGGGCGGCTCACGGGTTGCCTGCCGAGTGGATCACGGAAGGAAAATGGAGACTGGTTGAGGGATGCGCAGATGACGAAGATAGCCATTATTGATTACGGGTTAGGAAATCTCCGCAGTGTAATCCGCGGACTGGAAAAGGCCGGGGCGCAGGCCATTATCACCAGCGATTCCGACGAGATCGTGTCTGCTGACGGACTTGTGCTGCCGGGTGTAGGGGCATTCCATGAAGGTATGGACCAACTGGGTCCCCTTAAAGAAACGGTTCTGAATTCAACCCGCAGGGTTCCCCTGCTTGGAATATGTCTTGGCATGCAGATGCTCATGGAGACGAGCGAAGAGCACGGAATCCATAAAGGGCTGGGTCTTATTCCGGGAAGCGTGCGAAAGTTCCCACGCGTTCACGGCCAGAAAGTGCCCCACATGGGATGGAACTCGTTAACGATCACTAACCCCGACCATCCGCTGTTTGCCGGATTTGGCAGCGATGAATATGTGTACTTTGTTCACTCGTACTATGCCGATACCACACCGGATAACATGCTCACCTCCACGCACTACATCTGCCCCTTTGCATCTTCCGTTGGAAAGGGCACCACGTTTGGCGTCCAGTTTCACCCGGAAAAGAGCGGTGCAATTGGTCTGCGCCTGCTGAGCAATTTTATTGGCATGTGCTGATCAGTTCTGATTTTCTATGAAACGGCCTCTCATTCCGGTACGGGAACCAAAAGATACCATTTTATTTTCAGCCATTTAGAAGCTGTAGATATGAAACGGATCATACTCATCGCTCTATGCCTGATGTGTATCACTGGGACTGCATCTGCCTATGGAATCTACCTCAATTGCCCTGAAAGTGTTCAGGCTGGTTCTCCGCTGATATGTGTCATTAATAGTGATTTCGCCGCAGGGACCGCATTTAATATTGTCTTTTATCAGACACAATACACATCAACCGAAGTGAGCCGCCAGCCTTTAATTATACAGAAAAACGATCTATCGTTCAACAACACCAAGATCCTGGAAACTACTGGGCTCCCGGGAGGCAATTATAAAGTGGAGGTTCAGTACACTGGAACAGGTGATGCAGGTTATCGCTCTGATTCAAAGACCATGCAACTGGTAAAAATAATCGACCGTTCCGGTGAGATTACCATCACTTCACCGATGACCCAGACTCCAGATGAGGCGCTCCGTATTGAAGGCTCCATCTACAAACTGGGAAATGGCGGTGTTAAAATTGAGGTGCGTGGACCAGAAGGCGACAAATTGTTTGACGAATGGATTGCCTCAAAAGAAAGTGTGCAATCCGGCGCTGGTGTATTTACCAAACGGGTAACCGTCTTTAGACCCGGGGATTATGATGTTGTCTTTTCGGATGTTAAAGGGTATATCGGAACAAAGACATTCAATGTTCCAGCACCGCCAACTCAGGCAATCTCTGCTGTACCTACAACTACTACGGTAGTTAAAACTACAAAACCCCCTGTACCAACACCATGGCCAACTGCCACACAATCTCCGCTGTCACCAATAACAGCGCTCATAGGGATTGCAGGTGCCGGACTTGTTGCTGTTCTTGTCATGAAACGACACTGATATCAATATCGTTCACTCCTTTTTTTTAAATATGCGTTCCAAGAATCCTCATCAGATACGCTCAATCAACATACGTCGGTTAAACTTTTTTACTGGAATGTGTTTTTTTAAATTGTTGAAAAAGGAAAATTCCGGCACTGCTATTAACGTCGTTTCCAGAGATAGGCTTCGTAACAGAGCAGAACGAATATGACCAGAGCCCCGCCAAGGAAGAACGCCAGTGCCGCGTCCGGCATCAGAAAAAATGTTGAGGTCGTGGGAACTGGAGGGATCTGAGCAAGAGAGAACACTGCATCTGGTGCTGGTGAGAAGTTAGCAGCTGCTCCTTTTCCAACCGTCATCAGGTTGGGAGTCATCGTGGCATTTACAGAATATACATCAGCAACGGCTTTTGCATATGAACCTCCGGACTCCGGCACAGCCATAAGGGGAATGGTATTCAGGTTGCTTCGCATCACACTTCCAGATCCAAGGAGTGGTGACATGATTGCGATAACCACTGAACCGAATGCAACGATCCCGAATAATGATGCATATTTCAGCAGGAGTGAACGCACATTGGAGTGCCGTGGAGCTACAATGAGGAGCTGGTTGGTGAGCGAATAGAGTTTCACTTCCCGCCCTTTGACACTGTATTTTGTTTCTTCAACCAGGATGAGTCCGGCATCTGACAGGTTCTCCACATGGTATTTTGCCGTAGTCATGGGGATAGCGAGGCGTTCGGTGATGTCTGTTAAACTCTTCTGGCCCTCAGAAAGGAACCGGAGTATGTCACTTGCGGTCTTGCTGCCCATGGCTTTTGCTATCTTCTGTGCCCGCTCATCGCCCGGTTCCAGAAGAACAACATTGTCAGCCATCTTCACTCGTTACGATCATCCTTGTAATGCGGCAATAATCCGTTCACGCCCGACTTTCAAGGCAAGGTCGATCTGGCTGGCATCCGGGCCTCCACCCTGTGCCATCGTGGGTTTGCCGCCACCTTTCCCGCCAAGCAGGCTGCATACCTGGCCAATAATCTCACCGGCATTTACCCGTGGATCTCCGGATGCGAGTACAACTCTCACCGTCTCTCCTACACCTGCAAGGAGAGCGATACCACTCTTTTCAGATACAGAATTTGCAAGTTGTGCGAGTTCCTTTTGCGGGAGATCGATGCGCTTGATCACAACAGTTATACCCCCAATCGATTCGGCAACAAGGGATTGCATCTCCAGCTCGACAACTTTTGAGCTCATTCGTTCAATCTCTTTTTTCTGATCCTTCCATTCAGTAAAGAACCGGTTCACGGTTGCCGGCAGGTTGTCTGGCTGTACAGAGAGGGCTTCAGCTGAAGAGGTGACGATCTGTTCGAGATGCTGCATATAATAAACCGCAGCAATACCCGCGGTAAATTCGATTCGCTCAATACCGTCCTGGATATGCTCAACCCGGATGATCTTGATAACCCCGACTTCCCCGGTGCTCCGGCAGTGTGTTCCGGCACAGGCTTCGATATCGCCAGAGACTTTGACGATACGGAGATCCCTGCCTGGTGGTACACCGCCCTGGTACAGGGAAAAACCATATTTCTGTTCAGCCTTGGTCCGGTCTTCTGTTGAGATCTCAACCGGTTGGTTTGCCATGATCATGCGGTTTGCTGCAGTCTCTATCCTGCGGAGTTCATCGGGAGTGATATGCTTGAAATGCCGGAGGTCCATGCGGGAACTTTCGCTGCCTTTCTGGGCGCCTGCCTGGTGAATATGGGCACCCAGCACTTCCTTTGCAGCGTGGAGTATGACGTGAGTTGCCGTGTGATGGCGCATGAGCGACCAGCGCCGTTCTTCGTCAACCATTCCTTTGACCCGATCGCCGCGTTGCAGGACACCACCGCTGATGTGATGGAGAATTACTTCACCCACTTTTATCACATCATCGACCCTGACCATGCTCTCAGCGCTGACCATTGTACCTGTATCTGCCGGCTGACCCCCGCCTTCCGGGTAAAAGAGTGTCTGGTCTGTGACAGCATACCCGTCAAAGAAATCCAGCACAACGGCTTCAAACTCGATATCGGACGATTGCTCATAGTAGAGTTTCTTTGTAGAGGGGAGTCCCTGCACACGCTCGTCATACTTTGCTGTTGCGTTAACTTCTGCTTCCTTTTTCGATTCGGAATGCATGTCTGCAACCATTGAGTAGAAGTTGTCGGGCAGGTCGACAACGGCACCTTCTTTGGTGGCAATATCTTTGATCATCTCGGGCTGTATGCCATGCGAGTCGTACAGAACAATGATCTCGGACAACGGCACCCGCTGACTCTTCGCCTTGTAGGTCTTTGCGATCTTCTGGACAATCCGGGTCCCGCGTTCGAGTGTTGCTGCATATTTCTCGGTCTCGCGTTCAGCAATCTCACGGACAACTGTGATGTCCTGCTCGAACTTTTTCATGCCGATGATCCGGGTCTGCTGTTCGATTAAGTCAGCCAGCGGCTCTTCGATCTTGAGATCGGTCATCATCCGCAGCGTTCTACGGATAACGAGCCGGGCCAGGTAACCTTCCCGCACATTGGATGGCACTATGCAGTCGCCAAGCATATAGGCAAGGCAGCGGGTGTGATCCACGGTTGCGTACACTTTCTCCATCGGCGTAATGATACGGTCGAGTTTTTCCGGCGATATATCGATGGCAGCTGCCACTTTCTTCCGGAGCTGGAAGAGGTTAGTGCCGGAGATATCCATAAGACCGGCAAATTTTGCATTGAGCGAGAGGATCCTTGTGTAATCCTTATTGTCGAGCATGTGGGAAAGACCGGCAGCACTCATCACATGGCTCACCATTTCAGGGAAAACTGCATCGTAGATCGTAGGAGAACCTTTTGAAGCCCAGACCAGACGTTCCAGTCCGTAGCCTGTATCGACAATCCGGAGTTTCATCGGGTAGTACATCTCGCCTTTGAGATCGTACCCCGGCTGGTCGGTCTTCTTTCGCCCAAGGCTCATGAAGACAAGTGTGGCAATCTCAAGACCGCCGATCAGCACCTCAACACTGGGCCCGGCATTCCCGCCACCAATCCACGGGCTCTCTTTAAACGTGACCTTGTTGAGATCCCCTCCTATGGATGCAATGAACTGGTCGCAAAGCTCAACCGTCCGATCCTTCCAGTAGATCTCCTCTGATGGCGTGTTGAAGGCATGGTGCGCCATCATCTCAAAGGTGGTGAGATGCCGACCAGACCTGCCGACAGAATCGAGATCATTGAGCCGGATGCAGGGCTGGGAGATCGTGAGCGGATTTGCCGGTGGGGGTACGATGCCACTGGTCACAAACGGCTGGAAATCTGCAATCGAAGCAATGGTTAAGTAAATATCGTCTCTCCACCGGGCAGCAACCGGATAACGTTCAATCCGGGTGTGTCCCTGTTTTTCAAAAAAGGAGAGGTACGCTTCGCGCATAGTGTCGAGATTGTGCGTTCTGAAGATCGGTTCTCCGATAAAATTGTAGGGTTCGCAGGGCGCATCACCGCAGATATCACGCGCACTGTCACGTGTCCAGAAAGCAGACCCGCAGCTCTTGCAGATTTTGCGGACCATACCCTGTTCTTTAAAATAATCCAGCTGATATTCCTCTTCGAGCATAAGTAACACGTATCGTCAGTACAGTTGATGATGAACGGTAATTAGTGTATTGTCTCATGTTTTTCCGATACGGGTTCCCCATCAGGAATGTTCCAACGATCCTGGTACCACCCATCAACCTTTTTAGTAAGGTCAGCACCTATTGCGATCCTTACAGCGAGCAGGTGCCAGCAGGTCCGTCCCCGGTACAGGAAATCCCGGCAGGTGCAGAAATCTTCATCCACTACATATTCAGCAGTCCTGCCTTCAACAACTAAAAAATCCAGGTACTGTTTGACTTTACCGGCATCGATGGCAGCAAGCGCTTTTTTGCCACGGTCTCCAAAGGTGGCAACAATTTCTTCACGCAGGGTTATGTCCAGAACGTGCTTTTCTTTTATGCGGTGCCAGAGATCACTCATATGATGGAACGAATCTTTGGAGGATCATCGATGTATTGCCAGTTTTTGCGGAGAGCAAGGCGGCGCATGGCCGGAGCTTCGAGCGCATAATGGGTGGCTTCAATGCAGGGCAGGGGTGCCAAACGGGCGACTGAGTGTTTGAGCTCAGCTGAAAGGAAGGCATCGGCCCCGGCTTCTTTTGCCTCAGCAAGGAACGCAGGATCAAAACCGCTGCCAGCAACCAATGCGAGGCGCGAAATGGATGAAAGTTCTCCCCAGATCCGGATATTTCCTAAAAGACGCCGGGCCAGCTCTTCGAGAGGGATTGTGCAGTCTCCGATGAGACCCAGAGAGAGCGGGACTCTGTTTTCCAGAGAAAGGAGTTCAGCCAGCGCATCGTTGACCCCTTCAGAGCAGTGATCAAAATTGGTATGCATCACATAGACGTTCATATCCGCAGCGAGCAGTTGGCGCATCAGCGATGCGGTTGGTCCGGTGAGAGCGGTAACCGGTGTCCATAACGGAGTGTGGTGCACAACAAGCATATCCGCACCGGACTCAACTGCCCTTCTGACAACAGATGCTGTCGCGTCTAACGCACAACAAACCTTAACGATTTCCGGCCGACCTTCAACTATGAGACCGATCCTCCCGCTATCGAACTCCTCAGCGAGATCGGGCGGAGCGAGTTGTTCCATCTCCCCGATAAATGCACGCACATGCATACAAGTAATAGGAAGCTGGGGGTTAAAAACCATATATTACCTACAGTAATAACGATTATATTAAATATTCATTAAAGCGTATTTCTGGATATGCACAAGACCATCAGCCAGATCAATGAGCGGATCCGTGACGGCAGTGCGCGGGTGGTCACCGCAGAAGAGATGCCCGCGATCGTTTCTGAACTCGGTGAGCAGGGAGCATTAAAAGAAGTGGATGTAGTTACTACAGGTACATTCGGCGCCATGTGTTCATCCGGGGCGTTTTTTAATTTTGGTCATGCGGAACCGCCAATCCGAATGGAGCGAATCTGGTTAAATAATGTGGAAGCCTATGGCGGACTTGCGGCAGTTGACACGTACCTTGGCGCTACGCAGCAGTCTGACACTCGCGAAGATGAATATGGCGGTGCCCATGTGCTTGAGGATCTTGTTGCGGGAAAATCGGTTGAACTACGGGCAAGTTCTCGCGGCACTGACTGCTACCCGCGCCGCACGATCACCACCGAACTGCTGCTGGAAAACTTAAACCAGGCGATCATGTGCAATCCGCGCAATGCATACCAGCGCTACAATGCGGCTACCAATACTACCGATCGCACGCTTCACACCTACATGGGAACACTGCTTCCCGGCTGCGGCAATGTCTCGTATTCTGGTGCTGGACTGCTCAACCCTATCTCGAATGACCCAAATTTCCGGTTGATTGGCAGCGGTGTCCCGATCTTTTTATGCGGTGCACTGGGGATGGTTATTGGAGAAGGGACCCAGCATTCACCTGCGGGCGGTTTTGGCACGCTGATGGTAACCGGGAACTTAAAAGAGATGTCGCAGGACTACATGCGGGCAGCGACCATGACCGGCTACGGTGTTACGCTGTACGTGGGTCTTGGCATTCCCTTGCCGGTACTCGATCTCGATGTCGTACGGGCTACTGCTGTCCGTGACGAGGACATCAGCGTTGACATTCTGGATTATGCAGTTCCCAGCCGGAGCCGGCCTGTCATCCGCAAAGCGAATTATGCTGAACTCCGCAGCGGTTCGATTGACCTCAATGGAGAAGACGTGAAAACATCGTCCCTGTCCAGCTTCCGCAGGGCCCGGCAGGTGGCTGCGGAGTTGAAAGGATGGGTGGAACAGGGTAAAATGCAGCTTGCACTTCCCACGCGCCTGATTGATGCTAAAAAAGTATCGCGACCAATGCACCAATCAACGCAGGGTCCCAGAGTCCTCGACATTATGGATCATCAGGTAGTCAGCATCCATGAAGATGAAGAGATAAAAACTGCCGCAAAAAAACTGCTCAAAGGAGAGACCAATCATCTGCCGGTGATCAATGGGACCGGGGTTCTTGTCGGTATTGTGACCACCTTTGATATTTCAAAAGCGGTCGCAAATCCCGGAAAAGCGCATCTCGTAAAGGATATCATGAAAACTAAAGTGATTACAGCAAAACCGGATGAGGCAGTTGACATTGCTGTGCAGAAACTTGAGCAGTATAACATCAGTGCGCTACCTGTTGTTGATGCAGACCACCGTGTACTGGGTATCCTGACTGCGATGAATCTCGGGAAACTCTTTGGGGGAAGGTGGTTGAAATGAAACTGCTGGTAAATTTCTCACGTGGAAAAGGCCGAAAGCCGATCATTGCACAGGTGGTCCGGGATACTGGCGTGCTCATCAATGTCGAACGTGCGGTCATCGACTCATCGGAAGGCGAGGCCTTGATCGATGTACCGGATGACCAGTGCAAGCTGGTAAGCGATACGATGATAAGTCTCGGTGCCAGAGTGCATATTCTAGAAAACGGTGTAAGTCTGGATGAAAGCGAATGCGTGGACTGTGGGGCCTGCATCAGCATCTGCCCCCGCGAAGTTTTCTCGTTCGATGTGGACTGGAAGCTCAGCCTTGATGAAAAACGGTGTGTGCTCTGCGGCAAGTGTGTTGATGCCTGTCCGTCCCATGCCCTCATAATACCCGTATGATCCGCGAACGGTTCTCGTACCGGCAGACGTTTGCAGTTATACTTGCGGATAAACCGGAACATATCGAGGCGGCAAAAGCGGGGATGCTTGCAGCACGGCAGGTGCTTGAGGCATATATTGCACGCGATCCTTTTTTCTCCACCACTTTCGATCCATACACTCCGGACTCGGATGAGCTGATCATAACAAGGATGGCAGACGCTACAAGGATTGCGGGTGTCGGACCGATGGCAGCAGTTGCCGGCGCGATTGCATGGGCCGGTATCGATGCAATACAGGAAGCCGGTGCAATGTTTGGGGTGATTGACAACGGGGGTGACATCGCACTCGTCTCTGATCGTGATATAAGGGTCGGTGTGCATGCAGGGGATGCTCTGCTTTCTAACCGGATCGCGTTTGTTGTGCCACCGCAGGATTCTGTTCTTGGCATCTGCACATCTTCTGCTACAGTTGGTCCATCTATCTCATTTGGGGTGGCCGATGCAGTCACGATCTTTTCCCGCAATGTTACTCTTGCTGACGCATGGGCAACTTCGGTCTGCAACCAGATCCGACCTGATGATCTATCCGTGCTCGACCAGATCAACCCAAATGATGTCCGTGGGATCTTTGTAATCATGGGTGAGCTGGATGTCAGATGGGGAATGTTGCCGCCGATTGTTCGTGCGGATGTGGATGAACGGTTGATCAGCGCAGGCGACCGTTAGATGAAAATGTCAAATAAGTTTTTTTAATATTTTTTAAAAGGCCATTTTGGATGTAAAAAAAAAGATATCTTTAACTTGAGTTGGTAAAATCAAAACTCAACATCCACTAACTCAGTAGAAATCGAGATATTTC
>SESB01002391.1_pt1 | contig 11071 bp, 10 predicted proteins | sample 3171441 | NCBI WGS metagenome assembly SESB01 (sample SAMN06051867, study PRJNA518727) | freshwater metagenome | biome: subpolar coniferous forest; feature: holomictic lake; material: water; isolation source: holomictic Lake 227, 6 m depth | place: Canada: near Kenora, Ontario | collected...
GGGCGCCCGTCAGGCCACCACCGAGCGCGGCCTGCGCCCGGCGATGCAGCCCGAGTTTGACGTTCCCGCCTATGTCGAGGGCCAGGACCTGGAGTTCGGCCTCTCGGTCGAGGTGATGCCCGACATCGAGCCCGGCGACTTCGCCGCCATCGAGATCGAGCGTCCGGTGGCCGAGGTCGATGATGCCAACATCGCCAAAATGCTCGACGGGCTCGCCCATTTCGCCAAAACCAGCGAGCCGCTGACCGAAGATCGCGGCGCTGCCGACGGCGACGTCGTGGTCATCGACTTCGACGGCACCGTCGACGGCGAGGCCAAGGACGGCATGAAGGCCGAGGGCCACGAGCTGCCGCTGGGCGAGAAGACCTTCCTGCCCGATTTCGAGGCCGGTCTGGTCGGTGCCAAGGCCGGCGAGCACCGCCGGGTCGAAGTCACCTTCCCGGCCGACTATCAGGCCACCGAACTGGCGGGCAAGACCGCGGTGTTCGAGATCGACGTCAAGGAACTGCGTCGTTCGGTGCCGGCCGCCGTCGACGACGCCCTGGCCCAGCGCTTCGGCATGGAAAATCTGGCGGCGCTGCAGGATTCGGCCCGCGCCCGTCTCACCACCGAATATACCGCCCTCAGCCGGCGTCGCGCCAAGCGGGCGCTGCTGGACAAGCTGGCGGAAACCCACACCTTCCCGGTGCCGCCCTCGATGGTCGAGGTCGAGTTCGGCGCGGTGTGGACCCAGTGGCTGTCGGAAAAGCAGGCCGGCCGCATTCCCGCCGCCGAAGCCGCCCGCGACGAGGACGAGGTCAAGGCCGAATACCGCGCCATCGCCGAACGGCGGGTGCGTTTGGGTCTGCTGCTGTCCGAGATCGGCCGGCGCAACAATATCAAGGTCACCCAGGAAGAGCTGAACCGGGCGCTGGTCGCCGAGGCGCGGCGCTACCCCGGCCATGAGCGCGAAGTGCTGGACCTTTTCCGCAAGAACGACGAGGCGGTCGACCGGCTGCGGGCGCCGCTCTACGAGGAAAAGACCATCGACTTCATTCTCGAGCTGGTCCGCATCACCGACCGCGTCGTTCCCATCGAGGAGCTGCGCAAGGAGCCGGACGACGAAGACGAGATCGCCTGAACGTTTGCCACAGGCGGAGCGGGAGTGTAACCGGACATGTATCCTTCGGAAATCCAGATGAATGCCCTCGTCCCGATGGTCATCGAGCAGACCAATCGGGGCGAGCGCGCCTTCGACATCTATTCCCGCCTGCTCAAGGAGCGGATCATCTTCCTGATCGGCGGCGTCAATGATCAGGTCGCCAGCCTGATCTGCGCCCAGCTCCTCTATCTCGAGTCAGAGAACCCCAATAAGGACATCGCCTTCTACATCAATTCTCCGGGGGGCGTCGTCACCTCGGGGCTGGCGATCTACGACACCATGCAGTACATCCGTCCCGACGTGTCGACCGTGTGTATTGGTCAGGCGGCGTCGATGGGCGCGCTGCTGCTGGCCGCAGGGGCACCGGGCAAGCGTTTCAGCCTGCCCAACGCCCGGGTGATGGTGCATCAGCCCTCGGGCGGCGCCCAGGGCCAGGCGGCGGATATCGAGATCCAGGCCAAGGAAATTCTCACCCTGCGCTCGCGCCTCAACGACATCTACGCCGCCCATACCGGGCAAGGGCTTGATGTCATTGAGGAAGCCATGGAGCGCGACCGCTACATGTCCCCCGAGGACGCCAAGCGTTTCGGCATCATCGACGAGGTGGTGGCGAAACGGCCCAATCCATCGAACGACGTCTGATCCGACTCCTTTCCGGCCGTCCGGGCACTAGATAGAACTAAATATTGAACGCGGCCGGGAAATTGGTGTTGAATGGCTGGGCGCCACGACACCCGGAACACCGGGGGCGTGCCAGCCGGTATGCCGGTTGGTGGTGCGCGGAGGCCTCGCGCTGAGCGGGGGTTACGGAGTCGAGATGAGCAAATCTGGCAGCAGCGATTCAAAGAATACGCTATACTGCTCGTTCTGCGGCAAGAGCCAGCACGAGGTGCGAAAGCTCATCGCCGGTCCGACCGTGTTCATCTGTGATGAATGCGTCGAGCTGTGCATGGACATTATTCGCGAGGAGAACAAGACCACCCTCGTGAAGTCGCGCGACGGCGTGCCGACGCCCAAGGACATCAACGCCGTTCTCGATGATTACGTGATCGGCCAGAGTCACGCCAAGCGCGTGCTTTCGGTGGCGGTGCATAACCACTACAAGCGACTCGCCAACGGCAACAAGCACAGCGACGTCGAGCTGGCGAAGTCCAACATTCTGCTGGTCGGCCCCACCGGCTGCGGCAAGACGCTGCTGGCCCAGACCCTGGCCCGCATCATCGACGTGCCCTTCACCATGGCCGACGCCACCACCCTGACCGAGGCGGGCTATGTCGGCGAGGACGTCGAGAACATCATTCTCAAGCTGCTGCAGGCGGCGGACTACAATGTCGAGCGCGCCCAGCGCGGTATCGTCTACATCGACGAGGTCGACAAGATCAGCCGCAAGTCCGACAACCCCTCGATCACCCGCGACGTCTCGGGCGAGGGCGTGCAGCAGGCGCTGTTGAAGATCATGGAAGGGACGGTGGCTTCGGTGCCACCCCAGGGCGGGCGCAAGCATCCGCAGCAGGAGTTCCTCCAGGTCGACACCACCAACATCCTGTTCATCTGCGGCGGCGCCTTTGCCGGCCTGGAAAAGATCATCGCCCAGCGCGGCCGTGGCACCTCGATCGGCTTTGGCGCCGACGTCCGCGGCCCCGACGAGCGCCAGACCGGCGAGATCCTGCGCGATTGCGAGCCCGAGGATCTGCTGAAGTTCGGCCTGATTCCCGAGTTCGTCGGCCGGCTGCCGGTGGTGGCCACCCTCACCGACCTCGACGAGGCGGCGCTGATCGAAATTCTGACCAAGCCCAAGAACGCCCTGGTCAAGCAGTACCAGCGTTTGTTCGAGATGGAAGACGTCCGGCTCGAGTTCGCCGAGGACGCCATGAAGGGCATCGCCCACAAGGCGATCGCCCGCAAGACCGGCGCCCGCGGCCTGCGCTCGATCATGGAGGCGATCCTGCTCGAGCCGATGTTCGAACTGCCCGGTCTGCAGGGAGTCGACCAGATCGTCATCAACAAGGAAGTGGTCGAGGGGCGAACCAAGCCGCTCTACATTTATTCCGACCGGCGCGGCGAAGCCTCGTCGGGCGCCTAAAGACGTTGATTTATTACGCCTGACGGCGAGAGGGGCGACGCGGGTGCCAGGATTGCGCCGGGGTCGCCCTTGAAGACACCGGGGGGCTGTGCCACGTTAGGGAACGGCCCGGCCCACGGCGGTGACACCGCGAGCCGACGGCGTTTATACCCAAGAGGCGTGTGCTCATGTTCGAAGTTTCCCGAGGCGCTCTTTACCCCGTCCTTCCCCTTCGCGACATCGTCGTGTTTCCGCACATGATCGTGCCGCTGTTCGTCGGGCGGGAAAAGTCGGTGCGCGCCCTCGAGGACGTGATGAAGGACGACAAGCAGATTCTGCTCGTCACCCAGAAGAACGCCGCGCAAGACGATCCCCAGCCCGCCGACATCTACAGCGTCGGCACCGTCGGCACCGTGCTGCAGCTGCTCAAGCTGCCCGACGGCACGGTGAAGGTGCTGGTGGAAGGCGGGCAGCGAGCCCAGATCACCCGTTATTCCGAAAACGAGGATTTCTTTCAGGCCACGGCGGACCTGATCGAGGAGAAGGTCGGCGAGCTGCAGGAGCTGGAGGCGCTGTCGCGCGCCGTGGTCTCCCAGTTCGAGCAGTACATCAAGCTCAATAAAAAGATTCCGCCCGAGGTGCTGGTCTCGATCAACCAGATCGAGGAGCCGGGCAAGCTGGCCGACACCGTCGCCTCCCATCTCGCCCTCAAGATTCCGGAAAAGCAGCAGCTGCTCGAGACGGCGATCGTCGGCGAGCGGCTCGAGCGGGTCTATGCCTTCATGGAAGGCGAGATCGGCGTGCTGCAGGTGGAAAAGCGCATCCGGAACCGCGTCAAGCGGCAGATGGAAAAGACCCAGCGCGAGTACTACCTCAACGAACAGATGAAGGCGATCCAGAAGGAGCTGGGCGAATCCGAGGACGGCAAGGACGAATCGGCGGAGATCGAGGAGAAGATCAACAAGACCCGCTTCTCCAAGGAGGCCCGCGAAAAGGCCCTGGCCGAGCTGAAGAAGCTCCGCACCATGAGCCCGATGTCGGCCGAAGCCACGGTGGTGCGCAACTATCTCGACTGGATGCTCAACATTCCGTGGAAGAAGCGGACCAAGGTCAAGAAGGACATCAAGGGCGCCGAATCGATTCTCAACGCCGACCATTTCGGCCTGGAGAAGGTCAAGGAGCGCATCCTCGAGTACCTCGCGGTTCAGCACCGCATGGTCAAGGTCAAGGGTCCGATTCTCTGCCTGGTCGGCCCGCCCGGCGTCGGTAAGACCTCGCTGGGCAAGTCGATCGCCCGGGCGACGGGGCGGAACTTCGTGCGCATGTCTCTCGGCGGCGTGCGCGACGAGGCCGAGATTCGCGGCCATCGCCGCACCTATATCGGCTCGATGCCGGGCAAGGTGGTGCAGGGGATGAAAAAGGCGAAAGCCTCCAACCCGCTGTTCCTGCTCGATGAAGTGGACAAGCTCGGCGCCGACTGGCGCGGTGATCCCTCCTCTGCCCTGTTGGAGGTGCTGGATCCGGAACAGAACGCCACCTTCAACGACCATTATCTCGAGGTCGATTACGATCTCTCCGACGTGATGTTCGTCTGCACCGCCAACACCCTGCGCATGCCGCAGCCGCTGCTGGACCGCATGGAGATCATCCGAGTCGCCGGTTATACCGAGGACGAAAAGATCGAGATCGCCAAGCGGCATCTGCTGGAAAAGCAGACCAAGCAGCATGGTTTGAAGAAAAACGAGTTCGCCATCTCCGACGATGCCCTGCGCGACATCATCCGCTACTACACGCGGGAGGCCGGCGTCCGCAATCTCGAGCGTGAGATCGCCAATCTCGCCCGCAAGGCGATCAAGGACATTTTGATGAAGGGCCTGGACAAGGTCCACGTCACTCGCCGCAACCTCGACAAATACGCCGGCGTTCGCCGCTTCCACTTCGGCGAGGCCGAGTTGGAGGACCTGATCGGCGTCACCACCGGTCTGGCCTGGACCGAGGTGGGGGGCGAAATCCTCTCCATCGAGGCGGTCAGCTTGCGCGGCAAAGGCCGAATCACCACCACCGGCAAGCTCGGCGAGGTGATGAAGGAATCGGTGCAAGCGGCCGAAAGCTACGTCAAATCCCGCGCCACCGAGTTCGGAATCAAGCCGACGGTGTTCGAAAAGAAGGACATTCACGTCCACGTGCCCGAAGGCGCCACCCCGAAGGACGGACCCTCGGCCGGCGTCGCCATGTGCACCTCCATCGTCTCGGTGCTGACCGGAATACCAGTGCGCAAGGATGTGGCGATGACCGGCGAGATCACGTTGCGCGGCCGCGTGCTGCCGATCGGTGGTCTCAAGGAAAAGCTGCTGGCGGCGCTGCGGGGCGGTCTCAAGACCGTGCTGATTCCCAAGGATAATGAAAAGGACCTTGCGGAAATACCGGACAACGTCAAGCGGGGCCTGACCATCGTCCCGGTGAATACTGTCGACGATGTGTTGCGTAATGCACTCGCCCGTCCGCTGACGCCGATCGAATGGTCGGAGCCGGTGGAACTGGAACCGGTGTCGGCCAAGGCCGCCGAGTCGGATCATGAAGAGGTGATCCGCCACTGAGGCGGGCGGAAAAATCCGCACTATGTCGCGCCCGCCGAGACTTGCGTGGCAATTGACGGCTGCAGCGGTCTGTGCTTAGTCTCTCAGCCAATGCAGGCGGGGAGACGTTAACGAACCGCTTCGTAGGAATATTGGATGGGGGCTATAGTGAACAAGAATGATCTTGTCGCTCACGTGGCTGACGTGGCGGGTTTGTCGAAGAATGATGCTGCCAAGGCGGTCGATGCGGTCTTTGAGGGCATCACCGGCTCGCTCAAGAAGGGCGATGAAGTGCGTCTGGTCGGTTTTGGCACCTTCGCCGTCGCCGAGCGCGCGGCAACCAAGGGCCGCAATCCCCGCACCGGCGAGGAAATCGATATCCCGGCCTCCAAGCAGCCGAAGTTCAAGCCCGGCAAGACCCTGCGGGATTCGCTGAACTAACGGGTACCCCTGGCAGGGTAAGGGCTTGCCGCTCCGGCGGTGTTCGAGGCTCGCGCCGGGTGACCGGTGCGGATTCGGAAACCGGGCGGCAAAGCTGGCGTCGGGCGATTAGCTCAGCGGTAGAGCGTCTCGTTTACACCGAGAATGTCGGCGGTTCGATCCCGTCATCGCCCACCACGCCTCGTCTGGTGGCGCGTTGAGGGAGCCTCCGGTACGCGTGTTGAGGGGGGCTGGTCACGGCCGGGTGGTCGTGGGAACGAGGAGGCGCACGTGGTTGGCGGCTGGCGGCTGAACGATCGGGGATTGCTGCTGTTGCAGGCCGCGGTTCGCCGTGGCGATCCCGAAGTGATCAGTCTTTTGCAAAGAGCGGTCAATCGCGCCGCCGATGTCGTCGACGAGTCGGAGGTTTCGGCCGACGTCGATTCAATCGACGAACTGGCGGCACTGGTTCGTCTGGTGGCCGACGAGAGACGGCTGGGCGACCGCATCCTCGGGGCCTTCAATCTCGCACTGGATCAGGACGATCTCGAGGTGGCCGAGCTTCTGGAGCGGGCTTTCGAGGCCGCCATGACCCGTTTCGGCGGCGAGGGCGTCACGGAATTGCGCGACATTCCCGAGGGCATGGAGCGCGCTTATGAGCGACTCGACGCCCTGCGCCGTCGTCGCCGCGGGAGCTGATGGAAAGATCGTGATTTTTCGGCGAAAGGCGCATTGACAGGGGGCGGTGCGTCGGCTAGAACCCCCCTCGTTCCTGACGGCGCCGACGTGCGGTGGCCGAGACGCGGTTGGGAAAGAAGTCAAATCCGGCCGACAGGTCGGTAATCAAGGTTGCGGGTGTAGCTCAGTTGGTTAGAGCGCCGGCCTGTCACGCCGGAGGCCGCGGGTTCAAGTCCCGTCACTCGCGCCATTTCTCCACAAGAAGAAATTATCTGCTGTTTTGTGCTCCGGCCGAGAAAGTTTTTTCGGTTAACGGGAGGAAACTGCTTTGCTCATGAAGGGCGGTTGCTTATAGTCACCCGTCTCCTTGGCGAAGGCGGCGTGCACCTGCGGGGCAGACCTGCGCAGGTGTACAGGGGAACGGGTTAAGCGCCTGAGTTATAAGTCGCGTCTGGTGGGATGACGGGTTGGCGGCGTATCGCGGCCCCGGTCGATGTGAGGAGCGTCATGAGCAACCCTCTGGTTTACGACTATCTGCCGATTCTCGTCTTTCTCGCCATCGCGGCCGTGGTCTCCGCCGGCATGCTGATCGCATCGTACCTCGCCGCCAAGCACAAGCCCGACAGCGAGAAGCTCTCGCCTTACGAATGCGGCTTCGAGCCGTTTTCTGACGCCCGGACCAAGTTTGACGTCCGCTACTACCTCGTCTCGATCCTGTTCATCATTTTCGACCTCGAGGTTGCCTTTTTGTTTCCGTGGGCGGTGACGCTGGGAGATCTCGGCCAGTTCGGCTTCTGGTCGATGATGATCTTCCTCGGCGTGCTCACCATCGGCTTCATCTACGAGTGGAATAAGGGAGCGCTGGAATGGGAGTGACCCCGGCAACCATGGTGCCCGCTTCGCCGATCGGCGGCAGCGCCACGCCCGCCCAGCAAGCGCTGTTCCGCGCCGTGTCCGACGAGGTGGAGGAGAAGGGGTTCCTGATCACCCAGCTCGATTCGGTGCTCAACTGGGCCCGCGCCGGCTCGATCTGGCCGATGACCTTCGGTCTGGCCTGCTGTGCGGTGGAAATGATCCACGCCTACATGGCGCGCTACGATCTCGACCGCATGGGCATGATCCCGCGCCCGAGCCCGCGCCAGTCGGACGTGATGATCGTCGCCGGCACCCTGACCAACAAGATGGCTCCGGCGCTGCGTAAGGTCTACGACCAGATGCCCGAGCCGCGCTGGGTGATCTCGATGGGCAGCTGCGCCAACGGCGGCGGTTATTACCACTATTCCTATTCGGTGGTGCGCGGCTGCGACCGCGTGGTGCCGGTGGATATCTACGTTCCCGGCTGTCCGCCCACTGCCGAGGCTCTGGTCTATGCGCTGTTGCAGCTCCAGACCAAGATCCGCAACGGCGGCCGGCGAATCGCCCGCTAAGAGAGTTCGAAGGCCCCACCACCCGCCCACGGCAGCGAAAAAGATCATGACCGACCAAGCGCTCAAGGACCTGGGGGATGCCGTCGCGGCGACGCTCGGCGACGACGTCCTGGAAACGGTGATCAAGAACGGCGAACTGGCGGTTCGCGTGCGCCGGGACAGCATCGTCACGGTGCTGACGGTGCTGCGCGATGATCCGCGCTTCCTCTTCAAGCAGTTGATGGACGTCTGCGGCGTCGATTGGCCGGCGAAGGAGGAGCGGTTCGAGGTCGTCTATAACCTCCTCAGCCTCAAGCACAACCGGCGCATCCGGCTCAAGCTGACCACCCGCGAGGGCGTGCTGGTGCCGTCGGCGACGGCGGCGTTCAGCTCGGCCAACTGGTTCGAGCGCGAAGTCTGGGACATGTTCGGCGTGCTGTTCGACAATCATCCCGATCTGCGCCGCATCCTCTCCGACTACGGCTTCGACGGCCACCCCCTGCGCAAGGACTTCCCGCTTACCGGCTATGTCGAAGTCCGCTACGACGACGAGCTGAAGCGTATCGTCTCCGAGCCGGTGAAGCTGACCCAAGATTTCCGCACCTTCGATTTCCTCAGCCCGTGGGAAGGCCTGACCGACGTCATGCTGCCCGGCGACGAGAAGGCCGGAGCCGCCAAGACGGGGAGCAACGCCTGATGGTCGCTCAGCAAGAGATCGCCGAAGACAAGGCGAATACCTATACGATCAACCTCGGGCCGCAGCATCCGGCCGCCCACGGCGTGTTGCGCCTGGTGGTGGAGATGAGCGGCGAGGTGGTGCAGCGCTGCGATCCGCACATCGGCCTGCTCCATCGCGGCACCGAGAAGCTGATCGAATACAAGACCTATCTCCAGGCGATGCCCTATATGGACCGGCTCGACTACGTGTCGCCGATGTCCCAGGAGCATGCCTTCGTGATGGCGGTGGAGAAGCTGCTGGGCATCACGTCGCCGCCGCGCGGCCAGTACCTCCGGGTGCTGTTCGCCGAGCTGACCCGCCTGCTCAACCACATGTTCACCATCACCACCGGCATTCTCGACGTCGGCGCCACCACTCCGGCGCTGTGGGCGTTCGAAGAGCGCGAGAAGATGATGGAGTTCTACGAGCGCGCCTGCGGCGCCCGCCTCCACGCCAACTATTACCGGGTCGGCGGCGTCTCGATGGACGTGTCGGACGACCTGCTCGCCGACATGTACGCCTACAACGAGACCGTGCCCAAGTTCCTCGACGATATCGAGGGGCTGGTCACCAGCAACCGCGTCTTCAAGCAGCGCACCGTCGATATCGGCATCATCTCGCCGGAACAGGCGCTGGATTGGGGCTGTTCCGGCCCGATCCTGCGTGCTTCCGGGTACGCCTGGGACCTGCGCAAGTCCCAGCCCTACGAAATCTACGATCAGCTCGACTTCGACATTCCGGTCGGCAAGACCGGCGACTGTTTCGCCCGCTACATGGTGCGGATGGAAGAGGCGCGCCAGTCGGTGAAGCTGATCCGCCAGTGTCTGGAAAAGATGCCCAAGGGTCCGGTGCGCACCGGCGACCGCAAGGTCGCACCGCCCAAGCGCTCCGAGATGAAGTCGTCGATGGAAGCGCTGATCCATCACTTCAAGCTCTACACCGAGGGCTTCCACGTCCCGGCCGGCGAGACCTACGCCGCGGTCGAGGCGCCCAAGGGCGAGTTCGCGCTCTACATGGTGTCCGACGGCACCAACAAGCCCTACCGCTGCCATATTCGGGCGCCGGGCTTCGCCCATCTTTCGTTGCTCGACACCATTTCCCGCGGCCACATGCTGGCCGACGCGGTGGCGAACATCGGCTCCCTCGACATCGTTTTCGGAGAAATCGATCGATGAGCACGCCGGCCTCGGTCGCGGGCAAGCAGCCCGACAGCTTCGCCTTCACGCCGGACAATTTGGCGACGGCGGAGAAAATCCTCTCCCGCTATCCCGTTGAGCGCAAGGCCAGCGCGGTGCTGCCGCTGCTGCACCTCGCCCAGCGTCAGCACGACAACTGGCTGCCCCGCGCCGCCATGGATTATGTCGCCGACTTCCTCGGCATGGCGCGCATCCGGGTGTACGAGGTCGCGACCTTCTACACCATGTACAACCACAAGCCGGTCGGTAAGCACCTGATCGAGGTCTGTACCACGACGCCGTGCTGGCTGCGCGGGTCCGACGAGGTGCTGGGGGCCTGCAAGCGTCGCCTCGGCATCGAGGTCGGCGAGACCACTCCCGACGGCAAGTTCACCCTGGTCGAGGTCGAGTGCGCCGGAGCCTGCGTCAACGCGCCGGTGGTGGCGATCGGTGACGACTATTACGAAGACTTGGACGGGCCGGCGATCGTCGCCGTGATCGACCAGCTCGACCGCGGCGAAACGCCGACTCCGGGCTCGCAGATCGGCCGCCGGGGCTCGTGCCCCGCTACCGGGCCGACCAGCCTGACTGCCCAGGCCGGAGCCGCCGGCATTACCGCCGCCGGTTCCACCGGGTCTGACGATTAGCGCCGAAGAGGGAAGGTCGAAAATGCTTCGCGACGAAGACCGCATTTACACCAATCTCTACGGCTTCCAGGGCACCGACCTGAAGTCGGCCCGGGCCCGTGGCGACTATGACGGCGCCCGCGAGATCATCCTCAAGGGCCGGGACTGGATCGTCAACGAGATCAAGGATTCGGGCCTGCGCGGCCGTGGCGGCGCCGGCTTCTCCACCGGTCTCAAATGGTCGTTCATGCCCAAGAACGTCCAGGGGC
>SESB01002395.1_pt1 | contig 11057 bp, 11 predicted proteins | sample 3171441 | NCBI WGS metagenome assembly SESB01 (sample SAMN06051867, study PRJNA518727) | freshwater metagenome | biome: subpolar coniferous forest; feature: holomictic lake; material: water; isolation source: holomictic Lake 227, 6 m depth | place: Canada: near Kenora, Ontario | collected...
GGCATGCCAACACAGGAGGGTACGTCGCACATCTATCCAAGGCAAGGAACACAACGGCTTACCCTCTGGTGGAGAGAAGGGTGCAGCCTTTTCTCCGCCACGAACGCATCCCGCATCAACAAAAAAGGTGTAAAGGCCGCTGGCCACATGGACGATGCCCACAATCAGACAGGTCATCTCTCCTCACGGAACTGAGGTCACACCCAAGATATGCATGGCCACAAGCGAAGCAACCGTGATGGGAAATGGCGAGGGCAGGAGCAGGAGCAGGAGCAGGAGCGGGAGCGGGAGCAGGAGCGGGAGCGGGAGCGGGAGCGGGAGCAGGAGCAGGAGCAGGAGCGGGATAAGGAGCAGGAGCAGGAGTACCTGGATGGCCATCGGTACCGCATCTCGGGCCTGATCGGCGAAGGGGCGTACGGCGTGGTGTACGGGGCCCTCGACGAGCGTACGGGACGGCAGGTCGCGATCAAGCATGTCGCGGGCGTTCTCGACACCCGGGCGAGCTTCCTGCAGGCGCTCCGCGAGGTCTCGATCAACCGGCTGGCGATCCTCCGGGCTCCTGGCGCCGTGGTTCCGCTGCTCGATGCGCGCCTTTCCGAGGACGGGGCGGCCATGACGATGGTGCTGGAGCGCATGCCTATGTCGCTGGCGGCGGCGATGGCCGAGGCGATGGCTGGCGTTCGGCCGCACCTCGACGCGGTGGAGGTCGGGAGGGCGCTGCTCCGGTGCATCGCGGACCTCCACGGAGCTGGCATCGTGCACCGAGACATCAAGCCGCAGAACGTGCTCATCGACCCCGGCGACGGCGCCGGCCGCGGGCTCCGCGTCGCGCTGTGCGATCTGGGGATGGCCCGGATGGCGATGGGCGAGGCCGACGCGTGCGGGCCAGAGCAGGTGTGGACCGACTACGTGACGACGCGCTGGTACCGCTCCCCCGAGCTGTGCGCGTGCGCCCACCCGGCGCGGCCCGACCCTCCCGCTCTGTGGAAGGAGATGGACTGCGCCGCCGACGTGTGGAGCGCCGGCTGCATCGTCGCCGAGCTGCTCATGCAGGGCCGGCCGCTGCTCCCCGGCCGCGACACTATGCACCAGCTCTCGCTGATCGCACGCCTGCTCGGGCCGATGGACGGAGATGCAGAGGGGTGGTACAGGCGGCGGAGCGCCGACCCGGTCGCTCTCTGGGCGCTGGGGCGACCCGCGCCGAAGCCGAGGGCGAGGGCGACGGCGGACGGCGCAGGCGCCAGCGCCGCGGTCGGCCTTCTCAAGAGCATGCTGGCGTATCACCCGCTGCGGAGGGTGACCGCGTCGCATGCGCTGCAGCACGCGTTCTTCGCACGCCCGTCCGGCCCCGCCCACGGCCATCCGTGCGCTCCGGCTCCCCCGGCTCCCCCGGCTCCCCCGGCTCCCCCGGCGCCCCCGGCGCACCCGGCGATGGTGTTCGCACACATCGGGAGGCCCGAGGAAGCATCCGGGCCGCCGCCGCCGGGCGCCAGGACGCTGCTGGCGCGCGAGTGCAGGGCGGCGGCGGCGGGCCGCCGCTGCCAGGCCCCGAAGCGCGGCGGATACGGGGGCGGGCCCGAGGAGGAGGGCGAGACGGTCCCGCGGGCGAAGCGGTCCAGGGTGGCAGCAGCGTAGCGGCTTAAAAGGTCGCCGGGGTGTGCCGAATTATGTGGTTGACCAGTATATAGAGCAGACACCGCGGGGAGATTGCAACGGCATGGACTCGTCGACGCCCGGCCTGGCCTTCGTGCGGTCGCTCGTGCGCGACGCCGTGCTGATAAAGCCGCGGTTCCTCGGCGTCAACTTCCGCGACGTGATCCACGAGCAGCTCCGCACCAAGCACGAGGGCGCCTGCAGCCGACACGGCTACATCCTGAGCGGCTCCATCGCCATGCACCGCGTGTCGCTCGGGCACGTCGAGGCCGCGACGCTGAACGGCGACGTCCGGTTCGACGTGCAGTACTACGCGAGCATCTGCAACCCTCCGGTCGGCAGCAGGCTCGCCGCCCGCGTGATCAACATGAACAAGTTCGGCCTGCTCGCGCACAGCGGCGTGCAGGCGCCGGACGGCACGTTCGTTCCGGTCATCGAGACCATCGTCACGCGCCACGTGACGGGGATGGCTTCCGAGGTCGACCTCGACGAGGTGGGTCTCGGCGACGTGATCAACGTCGAGATCCTCGGCAAGAAGTTCGAGCTGCGGGACCGCAAGATCTCGGTCATCGGCCGCGTCGTCAAGCGGATCGAGGTGCCCTCCGCCGCCGACGCCGCGTCCGCGCTGCTGCCCGCGGCGCTCGACGCGCTCGGCCTCGACGCCGCCCGCAGGCGCGAGCGCCGGGCTGGGCGCAGCGACGCAGACAGCGACTCGGGAAGCGATAGGTCGGGTGTGCAGGCCGTGGGGGGGGATGGGGAGGAGGAGGAGGAGACCGGCGGGGAAGATGAAGTGACGGATGACGAGGAGGAGGCCAGCGAAGCCGAGGAGGGCAGCCTGGCCGAAGAGGACGAGGGCAGCGATGCCGGAGCGGGCCGCGGCGTCGGAGCGGTGGAAGAGGTGGACGGTGCGTCGGCCGTCGGAGGGTCGTCGGAGGACAACGGCTCGTCGGTCGGGAGCGACGCGTCCGACGCGGACGATGCGGGGAGCGCGCAGAGCGGCGGAGGGGGCGAGTTCGACTACCACGGGGACGACTACTGAACGGTCAGTCGAGCCCCAGCGTCGCGAGCAGGCCGTCCCCGACCTGCCAGGCGGGCGATACGGACGACCCCTCCGGTTCAGGACCGTGCGAGCCGGGATGCGTGGCCTGCATGGCCATGCTCAGCATCTTGTGCGCGACGGGGAGGGCGGGGCCGCCGACGCCGACGCCGACGCCGACGCCGACGCCGACGCCGTCGGCCGTGCGCCTCCGCAGGCACTCGGGTAGCAGGCAGTAGCGGGACCGCTCGTTCAGGAAGCCGTCCATCAGGGCGAAGAACACCACGGTCATGCAGATGGACAGCAGCACGTCCCGGGTGGGCAGGAATATCATGCAGAACACGACGACCCGGCGGACGATGGGGCTGGTCAGCATGCCCTGCTGCGCCGGTGTAATGTCGCCGACGATGAACCGCGACCCCATGCTGGCCGTGATGGCCGCGGCGCCCCACACGAGCTTCGAGCTGCTCACCTGGGCGTTGAGGGCCGCCAGCGAGAAGGGCAGGCTCTGCATCATCGGCGCCGCGAGTGTCGCGAGGTGTGCCATGCAGAGAGCGGTGCCTGGGACTTGCCTGTCCTCTTTATCCGACCTGCTCCGACGCAGGTGATGCAGCACGAGCCTCTCCTCGTGTCCGCCCCTTGCCCTGAGTGCGAAAAAATGTTGCCTACGAAACGGCAGATGCTTAGGCCGTGTGGGTGGCGGGGTTCTCGAGGTGGGCGATGCCCTCGGCGAACGCCAGCTCGTCGGCGCTGCCGCCGACGACGTGTGCGCCGGTGTAGTCGGGGTCGTGCTTGCTGACGACCTTGTAGGTGTAGAGCGACTCGACGGTCACCTTGGTGCCGTCGGGCTTCTTGAACTCGCGGGCCTTGCGCTGGGCGGGCGGGATCTCGGTGCGCTCGACGCGGTACGTGTAGATCTGCAGCTTGGCGTTGACCCGGGGGGTGCGGGTGATCTCCTTGAGCTGCAGCTCGACGATGTGGTTCTTCTTGCCGGACTTGCGCTCCTTGTCGGCCCTGCGGAACAGCTCCTTGGCGGCCTTGTGGCCGGCGTCCATGGCGTTGGCGGAGATGTACCGTCCGCCGGTGTGCCCGAACGACGAGGTGATCACCTTGAACGAGCGGCTCTTCTCTCCCATGGTCTTGGTCATTCTGTTTTCGGGAGGGCTGGTGAGTCAGTCGACGCTATATAACATAGCTCCGACTTTTTTTTGAGGCCGGCGGCCGGCTGCGGCCGCCCGGACGCGGGGGCGGGGTGGGGGAGGCAGCCCCGCGTCACCCCGACTGGCGGCGGTCGGCCATCAGCTGATCGACCATCGACCGGAGCATCCGGATCTCGTCCATGGCCTGGCCGAGGCTGCTGTCGGTCTGGACCGCCGGAGGGGACGGCGTCGGGGTCGGGTCGGCGGCCGAGGGAGGAAGCGGATCTTCCGGGACGGGGACGGGGACGGGGACGGGGGCGGGGGCGGGGACGGGGGCGGGGTGCGACGCAGGCGAGCCGAGCATTCCGAGCAGGTCTTGCACGTTCACCGAACGCCTTGCCGCGGGCGCCGCGGGCGCGGGAGGCTCGGGCGTCCCTGCGGGCGCGGGCGCGGGCGCTGGCGCGGGGTCCGCGACGGGCGCGGGGGGAGGCGGGGGGATGGGCGGCTGTCCCTTGGCCGGCAGCTGGGCGACCGAGTGCACGATCCCCGCGAAGTGCCTGGCGATCCCGTCCCACCCGAAATTGGACAGGATGTTGGCGCGCGCCGCGCGCCCGTGGCGCGAGCGCAGCGCCGGCGAGTCGTAGTACTTGAGGATCGCGTCGGCGTAGTCCTCCCCCCGGGTGATCTGGGCCTCGCCTCCGAGCCCGTCGCGCGTCGCGTCGACGTAGATGCTCGCGACGGGCGGGACCATGATCGCGGTCTTGTCGCTGAAGAAGTGCAGGAAGCCGCCGAGCTTCGGGACGATCTGGGGGATGCCGATCGCGGCCTGCTCGAAGTTGCACAGCCCGAACCCCTCGCCGTCGCACGTGTTGATCCCGATGTCGGCGAGGTTGTACAGGACGTTGGTCTCCTCGTCCGACAGCATCTGAGGGTGCCCCGGCACCACGACGCGCTCGGCCGCCACCCGCTCCACGTCGGCCGCGGGCAGCCCGCGCTTGCGGAGCTCGCGCCGCAGGAGCTCCATCAGGTCCCAGGCGCCCCTCATGTCCGTCGCGACGACGAGCTTGATGCGCGTGTCGGGCCTGCGCACGACGACCTCGGCGAACGCCTGCATGCACGTGTCCCAGCGCTTGCGCGGCTGGTTGCGGTTGAGGTTGAGCACGAGGAAGTCCTCGTCGCTGATGTTGTAGTAGCGGCGGACCAGGCGCCGCGGCACCGGGAAGTACGTCTCCGGGTTGAACCCGTGCACGAGCACGTGCGTCGGCAGCGTCAGGCCCTGGTCCACGATGCAGTCCTTCCAGTGGGGGGTGAAGGCGATCGCGGCGTCAGCGACGCGGTTGACGTTGTCGATGAACTGCTTGTGCTGGCACAGGTACACCTGGTCGATGTACGCGACGATGCGGAAGCGGTCCCGCGGCGCCTTGAGCGCGTTGGCCTCGAACAGCTCGTTCGCGACGCTGTTCAGCACGAGCATGTCGTTGAACACGACGCACACGTCAGGCTTGATCCGCTCGACGTAGTCCTTGACCAGCTTGACGCCGAAGCCCTGCTCGCGCGGGTTCTCGTTGGCGTTGGCGTCGTACACGTCGACCTCGATCGGCACGTCCCTGCGGTGCCCCGGGTGGTCGAAGAAGAACTGGAAGCCGAACACGTGCATCTTGATCCTCCGCCCCGCCTCGCCGCCGACGACGGCCTTGCACAGCTCGTACACGACCTTGCTGTACCCGTTGAACTGCCTCGGGTGCGTCCCGAAGAACGCGACGCGCGTGACGCCCGCGCCCGCACCGGACCCATCATCCAGCACGCCCTGAATGCCCTGCTGCATCCGCACTAACGACCTCCTACGAGCGCAGCACGTTTTCCTTTATGCGCGCAGAACGCACGCGTGAAGGGCGCGCGTGAAGGGGTGCCCCCGGGGCTACGGCGGGGGTGGTGGGCACAGGCCGCTCAGCAGCTCCACGTAGCGAGCGGTGGAGTGGTCCTCGCAGACGCGGTGCAAGTCGAGCAGCGCGAGCAGCGAGGTCGCCATCCTGCGCCACCACGGGACCTCGCCGTCGCAGGCGACGGCGGAGACGGGCCGCGGCGGCCTCGGCGGGGCGATGCGTATGCCGTTGCCGCGGGTGTGGCGGTAGCAGCGCAGCGTCGGCTGCAGGGGGACGATGTCGTCCTCGAGGAACACTTGCCAGTGACCGACCCCGTGCGTGTCGAACCACTTGCTCCACGCGTTGTCGCCGACGCGCGGGCTGCCGAACGAGTGGCACCGCACCGACGCCGCCGGGCACCTTTGCTTCACGACCGCCATCGCGGCTGCGATCTGCGCGATGGCGCCGCCGTGGCTGTGGCCGACGAGCACGATCCGCTCGAACCGGCCGTCGCCGATGAGCTGGAAGAGCTCGCTCTCGACCGACCGGTACACGCCGTAGAAGCCCGAGTGCAGCGAGAACCCTGCCTCGGGCACCTCCGTCAGGTGCACGTCCATGTCCATCGCGACGTCCCGCAGGCTGTCGGTGCCCCGGAACGCCACGTAGCAGGTCCCGCCGCCGCCGCTCGGCGCCCACGCGTACGCCGCGTCGCCGCCGAGCGGGCGGGCGCCGCAGCCGACGATCGCGGAGACTCGGCCGACCTGGGCGGGCGGGCAGGTCGGCGCGACGGCCGCGGCGATGTCGTCCGGCGGGCAGTAGGACAGCGCCGACAGGACGGCCGAGACGCAGAGCGCGCCGTACGGAGCGGGAGGGGGGAGGGCGGACATGCCGGGCCCTGTACTCAACACGCACACAGGATGTTGCGATATGTCCGGGCAGGGGGGGCGTAGCCCCCCTAGGACCCCCCGCTTGGGTCGTCCAAGAGACCTCCAGGGAAGTCCGGGTGAATCCCCGTACCCCCATGGGTTTTTTTGCCGCGAGGATGGTAGGCTCCACACACGCGCTCTTCGCTCCCCGCGGAATGCCGCAGCTCCAGCTCCGGAAGTTCGACATCTCGTCGATCGCGCAGGACAAGGTCGTCGTCATGATCGGCAAGCGCGACACGGGGAAGTCGTTCCTCGTGCGCGACCTGCTGTACCACCAGCGCGACATGCCGATCGGCACGGTCATCTCGCCGACCGAGGCCGCGAACAAGTTCTTCGGGCACATCGTCCCGCCGCTGTTCATCCACGACGACTACTCGCCGGGCATCATCGAGAACGTGGTCAAGCGCCAGAAGATCATCATGAAGACGATCGACAAGCAGCGCCGCGTGACCGGCAACTCCAACATCGACCCGCGCTCGTTCCTGCTGTTCGACGACTGCATGTTCGAGAGCCACAAGTGGGTCAAGGACAAGAACGTCAAGCTGCTGTTCATGAACGGGCGGCACTACAAGATCATGTTCATCATCACGATGCAGTTCCCGCTCGGCATCCCCCCCAGCCTGCGCACGCAGATCGACTACGTGTTCATCCTCCGCGAGAACGTCACGAGCAACCGCAAGCGCATCTACGACAACTACGCCGGCATGTTCCCCACGTTCGAGGTGTTCTGCCAGGTCATGGACCAGTGCACCGAGAACTACGAGTGCATCGTCATCAACAACAACGCCAAGTCCAACAGGCTGGAGGACCAGGTGTTCTGGTACAAGGCCGAGATGCGGAACAACTTCCGCATCGGCGCGCGCGACTTCTGGGACCTGTCGGCGAGCATGTGCAACGACAGCGACGACGAGGAGGAGGTGGAGATGTACGACGCGAGCACCATCAGCAAGGCGCGCAAGGGGCCGGTCGTGTCCGTGCGCAAGGCCGGGACGAACGGCCGCTGCTGATCGGCCCCGGCGTGCCGCTCACGCCCGCTGGCAGCACCTGTAGAGCACGTACGTCCCGGCCGAGGGGCTCTCGCGCACGATGCGGACCAGCTGCCCGGGCTTGAGCGCGAGGTAGCGCGCCATCGGGTCCGTGCTGAGGATGAGCGGCAGCTGGTAGCGCGACTTGAGCGTGTACCGCTTGAGGACCGCGTCGATGTCGGCCTCGTCGCGGATCGCGGTGTGCGGCGGGACCAGCATGTGCCTCGACAGGTTGTACTGCAGCTCGGACAGCTCGAACACCTGCACCTCGCGCGCCGCAGCCGCAGCCGCGGCCGCGACCGCGACCGCTGCCGCGTCGTTGCCCTGCCCGGCGGAGTCGGGCTGCTGCGGCGGAGGCTGGGGCAGCTGGGCCGAGGCCAGCGCGGACGTCTTGCTGAGCGGGTGCTTCTCGCGCGCTACGACGATGTACGTCGCGTGCGAGCTCTCGAGCTGCTTGCGGATGTCGGTCATCTTGAGCTTCGGGTGCATGTCGTAGACGACGCGCACCGAGTTGCTCACGTCGACGGAGAACACGTCCGCGCGGTCGGCCCCGCTCGCCGCCAGCAGCGCGGCCAGCGGCTTGCCCTGGATCGCAGAAGTGTCCGCTCCGCGGTCGTTCAGCATCTCGCGGATCGTCGCGAACGACCGCATGATCTCGCGGCCGCTGCTTCCGCCCAGCTCGGGCTCGGGCTCGGGCGCGGGCGCGGAGACAGCCGCGTCCGCCGCTGCTGCTGCTACGGCCGTCGGCATGTCCGTCCTTTTTTCAGATACCTGCGCACCACAAAGAAAAAGAGTGCGTTTCGGCGGCGGCTGTCCTGACTCCCTACAGCACTTTACACCATCCACCGTCTGCCGTGTGTGGTGTGTGTCCGCCATGTCTGCCGTGTCTGCCATGTCCGCCGTCCGCGTTCGGCCGATGCCGACTTTAGCAGGCTCGGGTTACACAGGTGACCGCAGGATATACCATGGGCTGGTTCGTGTCGCTGCTCGTGATCTCCCTGCTGCTCGCCTTCAACATCTTCGCGACTGACACCATCATCCGCCTGCGCCGCGACGTGGCCGAGGTGCAGAAGATGCTCCTGCGGGTGCTCCCCGGCTCGGCAGCGGCCGCGAAACCCGGCGCATCCGGCGCATCCGGCGCATCCGGCGCATCCGCGGCCGCGGCCGCCGTCCCGAGCTCCATCGCCAAGGCCGCGGCGGGGATATCCTCGGCAGTCGTGTCGGCTGCGACTGCGGCGTCCGGAGCAGGCCCTGCCCCGAAGCGTGCCTAGCTGGACGGCCAGCATCCAGCATCCAGCATCCAGCATCCACCACCAACGTGTTGCGATCCCCACCAACTTCTGCTGCGCGTGTCCCAACCCAACTGACTCTGCTGTAAAAAAAACCTGCGCGTATTTCAACGCCTACACTCGCAACATCTGTGCTGAAATGAAGGACGCCCTGATCATCTTCATGGTGCTGCTGCTGCTGCTGCTCATCATCAGCGTGTTCGGCGGCTCTATCCGCTACACGCCCCAGAGGCCATCCCAGATGCGGTCCGCTCCGCCGTCGCAGCCCTCGTGGTCGCCGGCCCAGCCGCAGCCGTGGGGCGCGCCCACACCGACCGAGCGCTTCGTCGCGCCCCCCCCTGCGCCCATCCAGCCCCCCGCGCCCGCCAGGCCCGCCCCCGCCCCCGCCCCCGCCCCCGCCCCCGTCGCAAGGCCCGCCCCGGCCGCGCAGCCCGCGCAGGCCGCCCAGCCCGCGCAGGCCGCCCAGGTCGCCCCGTACTCGTCCAGCGACTCCAACCACGCCAGCTTCTAGGAAATTTCTTTCTCGCCGTCCTTCGACCTGGCCAGCACGGCGAGGCCCGGGAGCAGCCTGGCGCCGAGCGCGGCGCCCCCGCAGACGAGCAGGCCGCCTGTGGCGCTGCTGTAGCTCGCGAGGTCGATGTGCACCCACCTCGCCCTCAGCTCTGGCGGCACGAACCTGCGGATGAACAGCGCGGCGACGTAGCCGTCCGCTCTGGTCCCGGGGACCGTGTTCCGGCAGTCCGCGGTGGTGCTGCTCAGCAGGTGCTCGTCCTCGCCGCCCCAGGGCGGCATGCGCCAAGCCCGCTCGCCGGCCGCCTCGCCGGCGTCCGAGACGGCCCGCGCCACGCGGTCGTCCTCGGCGTAGAACGCGGCCTGGAGGCCCGGGTGGAGGCCCTCGGCCGTGCCGGTCAGCGTGCCGAAGTCCACGACGGCGTCCGGGCTGAAGCGGGCGCAGCCGTACGCGACAGCGTCGGCGAGCAGCAGGCGCCCCTCGGCGTCCGGGTTGTTGACCTCGACGGTCGTCCCGTCGCACGCGCGGAGCACGTCGCTCGGCCGCACCGCGCGGGCCGACACCAGGTTCTCGGCCATGGGGAGCACGGCCGCGACGTCGAAAGGGCGGTCGCCCGCGCCGCACGACAGCCGCGCGACCGCCGCGGCGACGGCCGCCCCGGCCATGTCGCCCTGCATGCCCGCCATCGCGGGCAGCGGCTTGAGCGCGAGGCCCCCGCTGTCGTAGGTGACGCCCTTGCCGACGAGCAGGACCAGCGGCCGCGTCCGGTCCCTCCTCGCAGGCTCGAGGACGAGCACGCACGGCGCGTGCTCGCCGGAGCCGCCGACGCCCTCGACGAGCCCGAGGCGGGCGCGGCGCAGCGCCGGCCCCTCGAGCACCGTGACGCGGCCGCAGGCCCCGAGCCACGACGCGAGCCTCCCGGCCAGCGCGCGGGGGTACAGCACGTTGCTCGGCAGGTTGACCAGCTCGGCGGCCTCGAGAGCGCACGCCCCGAGCGCCTCGGCGGCCTCGCCGTCGCCGCGCGAGCCCAGGCCGAAGAACGTCACGCGCTGCATGCCCTCCGCCTGCGGCATGCCCGACGTGCGGAACAGCTCGTTGGCGAGGCGGAGCACGATCGCCGCGCGGGCGTCACGCGCCTCGACGCCGTGCAGGTAGAGCGAGACCGGCCGCGCCGCGTCGTCGCCCGCGAGCTGGGCCACGCCCACGGCGACGCGCTCCGCCGACGCGGCCGGACGCGCCGCGTCGTACCACACGGCCATCAGCGGGCCGCGCCCGCGGCCGCGGAGCAGCTTCGTCGACGCGTCGCCCTCGCGAGCGCCGACGGCCTCGAGGAAGCCCCGGAGCGACGCCTCGCGCTCGAGCACGACGACCTCGATGACGTCGGGCGAGCTCCGGTCGGACGCCCAGGCGCGCTCGCCGCCGTACCTCGGCGAAGATACGGGTAGGGAGGATGCTCCGGATGCCCCGGATGCTCCGGATGCCCCGGATGCCCCGGATGCTCCGGATGCTCCGGATGCTCCGGATGCTCGGGATGCTCGGGATGCTCCGGATGCTCGGGACGGGCGGTGTGGGGGGGGCATCGGGGAATGGGCGCTCCTGGCCAGAGTCCTTCTTCC
>SESB01002398.1_pt1 | contig 11052 bp, 6 predicted proteins | sample 3171441 | NCBI WGS metagenome assembly SESB01 (sample SAMN06051867, study PRJNA518727) | freshwater metagenome | biome: subpolar coniferous forest; feature: holomictic lake; material: water; isolation source: holomictic Lake 227, 6 m depth | place: Canada: near Kenora, Ontario | collected 2014-07-08...
CGACAGTTATCTCCGTCTCTCCGCTATCCCCACTCCATGCTCTCTGCTCCATGCAAAAAAAAAGGAAGGCTTTTCAGCCTTCCCCCAGAGATAATTATCATAATTATGAAAACACTCAACCACATTTGGAAGAACCACAATCTGTACAGATTAGGCAACCTTCCTGATAAATCACATTGTCAGAACCACAACCTTCGCATTTGGCATCTTCGGCGGTGGTGCCATTGGGAATGAATTTCTTCAGCGCACGGGCCACCCCGTTTTTCCAGGTGTTGATCGATTCTGTATCAAATTGCAGACTGGTAATCAGTTCCACAATTTTCTGAATCGGCATGCTGTGCCTGAGAACGCTGGAGATGAACTTGGCATAGTTCCAAAAGGTAGGATTGAATTTAAATGACAATCCTTCGATGGTAGTTTTGTAACCCCTATTGTTTCTGTACTGGAAATCATAGCGGGATACTCCGTTTTCATCCCTGTTTTTGATGATCCAACCATCTGTTACGGAACGGGGGAGGAGAATGCCATCTTCATCATCTGCAAGTCCGGTGAAAATTTCGTAGGGTTTTCCATCGATCAGACCAATGAAAGCGATCCATTTTTCCTTGTTGTTTTGAAAGCGGACGATATCTGCTTCCAGTATTTCAGGACGTTTGGTAGGGAATAAACCCTCCTTCTTTTTATCTTTGGTAGAAATCAATACGCCTGATCTGGAACCTTCGCGGTAGACAGTCACTCCTTTGCAGCCATTTTCCCAGGCTGAGAAAAAGAGTTTTCCTACCAGTTCCTCTGTGGCCTCCTCCGGCAGGTTGATGGTGACAGAAATGGAGTGATCCACCCATTTCTGGATCTGTCCCTGCATTTTTACCTTGGCCATCCAGTCGATGTCATTGGAAGTTGCCTTCGCATAGGGAGATTTGCTGACCAGTTCGTCTATCTCATCATTGCTGTATTTTCTGTTGGTTTTGTACCCTTTGATTTCCATCCATAGTTTGAACTTGTGGTGGAAGATCAGGTATTCTTCCCAAGAGTCGCCCATTTCATCCACGAAATCTATTCGGGCTTCCTTGTCGTTCGGATTGACTTTTCTTCTCCGTTTGTATACCGGCATGAAGACGGGTTCAATTCCTGAGGTGGTCTGTGTCATCAGGCTGGTAGTCCCGGTAGGTGCAATGGTAAGCAGGGCGATGTTTCGTCTGCCATGTTTTACCATATCCTCATAAAGTTCGGGATCTGCCAGTGCAAGCCTTTTGATGTAGGGATTGCTAAGCTCTTTCTTGGAGTCATAGATTGGAAATGCACCGCGTTCCTTGGCCAGTATCACAGAACCACGGTAAGCTTCAATGGCAACAATCTTGTGTACTTCTACCGAGAAGTCTGTTGCATTTTCGGATCCGTATTGTAAACCGAGTGCTGCCAGCATGTCGCCTTCTGCGGTGATGCCAATGCCTGTTCTGCGGCCATTGATAGCTTTCTCCTTGATTTTTGCCCACAAATTGAGTTCAACCTGTTTAATTTCGTCAATTTCAGGGTCTGCAACTATTTTATCATAAATCGCGTCGATTTTTTCCAGTTCAAGATCGATGATATCGTCCATAATTCGCTGGGAAAGCCTGACATGCTGACGGAAAAGCGTGAAATTGAATTTGGCATGTTCCGTGAAGGGTTGATCGACATACGAATAAAGGTTGATGGCGATCAGGCGGCAACTGTCGTAAGGGCAAAGTGGAATTTCGCCGCATGGATTGGTGGAGACAGTACCATATCCCAGATCTGCATAACAATCTGGTACGGATTCCCGGATAACGGTATCCCAGAAAAGTATTCCCGGTTCTGCCGATTTCCAGGCATTGAAGACAATTTTTTGCCAGAGCTTGGCAGCATCTGTCTCCTTGGTGTAAACAGGTTCGCTGCTGTGGATGGGGTATTTCTGATTGTAAGTGGTGCCATTGCGGACAGCCTTCATGAATTCGTCATCAATCTTGACCGAAACGTTGGCACCGGTTACTTTGCCTTCGTCCATTTTGGCATCAATGAACTGTTCCGAATCCGGATGTTTGATGGATACTGAAAGCATTAATGCCCCCCTTCTGCCATCCTGGGCCACTTCCCTGGTAGAATTGGAAAAGCGTTCCATGAAAGGAACGATACCTGTGGAAGTTAACGCCGAATTCTTAACAGGTGATCCTTTTGGACGGATATGTGAAAGGTCATGACCGACCCCTCCGCGTCTTTTCATCAGCTGCACCTGTTCCTGGTCTACCATCATGATTCCGCCGTAGGAGTCGGCACCATTACCAACCACAAAACAGTTGGAAAGCGACCCGGTCTGAAAGTCATTTCCAATGCCGGTCATTGGCCCACCCTGAGGAACAATGTATTTGAACTGTTCAAATAATTCGAATAATTCCTTTTCCGATAGCGGATCAGGATATTTCTTCTCAATTCGAGCGATCTCTGACGCCAGTCTGTGGTGCAGGTCATCCGGGGTTAGTTCAAAAAGGTTCCCGTAGGAATCTTTCAAAGCATATTTATTGACCCAGACTCTTGCAGCCAACTCATCTCCCTGAAAATACTTCAATGAGGCTTCAAATGCCTCTTCGTTGGAATATGTTTTGAGTTGAGTATCTTTTTTCATAGTTGAAACGTCTGGTAATTTCATAATTTACAGTTTTCGTCGGATAAGTAAAAATCAAGGTCTTATGAGTTAGCTATTAACTATGAGGGGATCGATCTTTCTGATGGTAAATATAGGTACAAAGACATTTTTTCGGATACCTTAATCACGTTCAAAAAAATAAAGTTATCAACTTATGAGTGTTAATTTACAGAATTACAACAAGATAAAAATTATTTCATCCTGAAAGGTTGACAAAAAAAATATTTATTGTGATTTTTGTAGGGAAAAAATCCCCCCGATCGCCGGTAAGGAAAATCCTATTTTTCGAAAAAATAGCGAACGATTTGGTCGGTGGCTCCGCGGTTATTTTCAACGTATTGAGAGGCAAAATTGCTCTCATTGGCCAACCTGACCGGGTCGGTCAGGTAACTTTCAAACAGGTTACTCAGCTCTTCGTAGGTGGAGATAGAATGTGCAGCACCGAGTTGAATCATCTCTATGGCTTCATGAAATTTTTGATAATCCGGTCCAAAAACAACGGGCATGCCGTAAACTGCAGGTTCGAGAATGCTGTGTATACCTGTTGAAAATCCGCCTCCGATGTAGGCAATTTTTGCGTATCGGTAAACTGATACGAGATAGCCGTATCCGTCGACGATGAGCACGTCTGCTTCTTCAAGTTCCTGGGTGGTGGAGTCGGCGGAATAGAAAACGTAAGGTCTCTGCAGTTGGGAGGTAATCCTTCCGATCGAGTCCGGATTAACTTCATGCGGGGCAATAACAAATTGTACGGGTTGTTTGCACTCGTTCACAAAACGAAGAAAAAGGAGTTCATCTTCAGGCCAGGTGCTTCCTGCAACAATGACTTTTTTTCCCGCACAAAATTTTTCAAGTTTCGGGAGGTTGGCAGCAGCCTTTGCGATCTCGGCGACACGATCCAGTCGGGTATCCCCGCTGACTGAGACATTTTCAAAGCCAAATTTTCGAAGCAGGTCGTACGAACTCTGGTTTTGAACAAAAATGTGGGTGTAGGCCTTCAGGGCTTTCCTGTACCATTTGCCCCAGGGACGGAAGAAAATTTGGGACGGACGGAAAAGAGCGGAAAAAATGTAGGTGGGGATCTCTCTTCTTTTGAGCTCGGTTAAAAAATTATACCAGAACTCGTATTTGACAAAAAAGACTTTGTCGGGTTTGACGATGTCCAGAAATCTGGAAGCATTTCGGGGGGTGTCCAGCGGCAAATAGAAAACATAATCTGCAAGCGGGTAGTCTTTCTTCAGTTCGTATCCCGAAGGTGAGTAAAAAGTGAGCATGATTTTGTATCCGGGGAAATCTTTTCTGACGCCTTCAATAACCGGTCTGGCTTGTTCGAATTCACCCAGGGAGGAGACATGAAACCATAGCAGCGGCTCTCCAGGAATTACCGCTTTCTGAATTTTTTCAAAAAGATTCCTCCTGCCGGATATCCATTTCCGTGCTTTGGGATTTCTGGAAGAAACCAGCCAAATCAAAAAAGAGTAAAGACGAATGCCGGTATTGTAAAGTAAACGCATCATGGTATTTGCCGGATAAAACAGGATAGCTCCCCCAAATATATATTTAATTCTGCATCTGTTGATCATGAAGATATCCTTTATCTTCCAAAAGGCAGGTACCATTTGCTGCTTCCACAGCCAAACGGTCGCATTTTTCGTTGCCGGGAATGTCGGCATGGCCTTTTATCCATACCAGCTTCACCCTGTGAAGCTGATAAATATCGTAAAAGCGCATCCAGAGGTCACTGTTCTTCTTTCCCTTAAATCTTGTTTTGATCCATTTGAGGAGCCATCCCTTTTCAACAGCATCGACGACATATCTGGAGTCAGTATAAATCGTTACTTCCGCATTTTTGAGCTTCAATGCTTCAAGTCCCGCTATGACTGCCATCAACTCCATACGGTTGTTGGTGGTCAGACGGAAGCCTTCAGAGATCTCTTTCCGGTACTGACCGTGGAGAAGCAGGGTGCCATAACCTCCCGGTCCCGGGTTTCCCAGAGAGGATCCGTCTGTGTACATGATGATCTTTGATGACGGTATTGATCCGGAATTTTGTTGGCTTTTATCCATCATTTCAAAAATTTCACGCAAAGTGCGCAAATTTCCCGAGAATACTGCAATTTATAATACTGAAATTCAGCATTTTGCATTATTGACGATTGTCTTTGCGATCCTTGCGTGAAATTGGTCATGTTCAATTCTTTTTCTATTGGACGATCGTCATCTCACTGACCAGGTTTTTAGCACCTGCATATTTGTCGATGATCCACAAAACAAAACGAATATCAACATTGATGCATTTCTGTAGGTCATTTTCATAGGCGATGTTACCGCTCATGGCTTCCCAGTTTCCGTCGAATGCGATACCGATTAGTTCGCCATTGGCATTCATGACAGGGCTTCCTGAGTTACCACCGGTGATGTCATTGTTGGTGGTAAAGCAGGTGTGAAGGGATCCGTCTTTATCGGCGTATCTTCCATAATCGGCAGCATGGTACATATCCACCAGTTTTTGCGGGAAATCAAAGTCCGCATCTCCTGCCTTGCCTTTTTCTGCATAACCTTTCAGGGTAGTGAAATAATTGTAGTGTACCCCGTCCTTTGGATTGTAATCACCAACAATACCATAGGTCAGCCTCATGGTAGAATTGGCATCAGGATAGCTGGTTTTGTCCTTGTTCATTTCATTGAGCCCTGCAACGAAAAGTTTTCTTCCATTTTCGAGGTCAGATGTCGATTTGCGCACATCCTCCCCGATCACCTTCATCGTTTCCAGCATCGACAGCATAACTGTGTATACCGGATCCTTGTCGAGAACTTTTTTGTTTGGATTTTTCAGGAAGGCCTCCATCTTCTGCTGGTCAGGGAAAATACTCTTTTTGAAAAGACGTTCGGCATAGACAGCAAAATCGCCCTTGTATTTCTTGGTCACTTCACCAAAGACTGATGGCTGGTATTTGGCTATGACATCGCTTGCATACATTTTAAACAAGGAAGCTGCAATTTTTTCATCGGTGGCAGCATCATAGTCTTTGTAAAATTCGGTGATGGTAGATTGAAACCTATCTGCTGCAGTTTTGATCTTTTCCTTGTCCTCTCCTCTGAGGGCATCGTAAAGTGAACTGATTCCCATCGAGAATCTGAAAACTTCCGGACCACCGAAAAGTGCTTCCCTTGCATATTCGGATGCGACCTTGTCATCGACAGATTGGTAAGCTTTTGCGACACCGTTGAGGCATTCACCATATTTGGCTTTTCTGGAAGCATCCGAATTCAGCCAATTGGTAAAATCCTTTTCGATGGCCAGTTTCTGATCCAAGACCTTCAAAGCGGTAAGACCCATATTCTCGCCAATCGAGTATTTGTAGTAGTTGGAACTTCCTGCAAATTTGGAAGCATACTGGATCCTGTTTTTCTCTCCTTTGGCCATGTATTCCCTGATAATGTCCAGTTTCGCCGCTCTGGCTTTGATTCGGATGACGTTAACTACTTCCATCGTGTTTTTCAGTCCGAATGAAGTCAGGTAACGGTTGGTCCTGCCCGGATAGCCCATCACCATGGCATAATCGTTCATTTGTACACCTTTCAGGGAAACAGGAAGATGATGCTTGGGGTGGTAAGGAACATTTTCCTTCGCATAATCGGCAGGTTTGCCGTCAGGTGAACAATAAATACGGAACATGGAAAAATCTCCGGTATGGCGTGGCCACATCCAGTTGTCTTCCTCTCCTCCGAATTTTCCGATGGATTGCGGGGGAGCCCCTACAAGCCTGATGTCACGGAAGGTCTCAGTTACAAAAAGATAAAAAGTATTGGCTTCAAACAGCGGCCTTACCCTGGTTTCATATTTGGTGTCACCTTTGGCTTCTTTTTCGATTTCGGCCATGGCTTTCATCATTTTGTCCTGACGGGATGCTGACGACATGGTATCAGAAATGCCTTTCATGACCTTGGCTGTGACATCTTCCATCCTGATCAGGAAGGTGACACTCTTACCGGGATTGGACAATTCCTGATCGCGACTCATGGCCCAGAATCCGTCCTTGAGGTAATCATGCTCCACAGAACTGTGTTTCTGAATCTCGCCGAATCCGCAATGATGGTTGGTAAGCAACAAACCATCGGCAGAAACCACCTCGGCAGTACACGATCCACGGTCAAGTGCAACCACGGCGTCCTTAAGGCTTGAGCTGTTGATGCTGTAAATCTGTTCCGCACTCAGTTTCAGCCCAAGTGAATGCATCTTGTCAATGTTGAGTTTTCCAACCAAAGACGGTAACCACATTCCCTCATCCGCTTTTGTCTGGATAGAGAGGAACAATACAAAGGCCATCAGGCCCGCTAAACTTTTTTTCATCTGTAAATAAATTGTTTTTAAAGGGGCAGATCGAATTTTTTGACCAATACGGTGATTTCCGTTTCTGTCAATTTCACCTGATCATACCTGTTTCATGATATAAAGGTGGTTTTATGATAAGGTATGATATCTTCCTGAGGGATAAAGTACCTCCTAAAATTGAAGCAGTAAAATTAATTTTATTTCAACACAAATGGGATGATCGGTAGCGTAAAAGAAGAACACTGTTTGAAAACAATTTTGGCCGCGATCAACGCGAAACAAGAGGGATTTCGGCTTCCTCACCACAGGGCATATTCCTCAACGGCTTTTATGGGTATTTCTGGTGGTCTTCCAATATTTAGTCATTCTATCCGATGACTCCAAGCGATTTTCCAACTTTGATGAAAGCTGAAACAGCTTTTTCCAAATGTGCCTGCTGGTGTGCTGCCGATAGCTGAACTCTGATACGGGCTTGTCCCTGAGCCACAACCGGATAATAGAATCCGATGACATAAATACCTTCCTCCAGAAGTCTTGACGCAAATTCCTGTGAAAGTTTGGCATCATAAAGCATCACGGCACAGATGGCGGATTTTCCCGGTTTGAGGTCAAAGCCGGCCTCTACCATTTTTGACCTGAAATAATCGGTGTTGGTGTGAAGCCTCTCCTGCAGTTCGGATGTTTCGGCCATCATTTCAAACATTTTGATGCCGGCATTGACAACAGCAGGGGGGAGTGAATTGGAAAAGAGGTAAGGTCTCGATCTTTGCCTGAGCAACTCGATCACCTCTTTCCGACCGGTGGTAAAACCGCCGAGGGCTCCGCCGAATGCTTTTCCGAGGGTTCCGGTAATGATATCGACCTCACCGCGAATGTTGAACAATTCAGTGACTCCTCGTCCGGTGTCACCCACCACTCCGGCTGAATGACATTCGTCCACCATGATCAGTGCATCATATTTTTTTGCCAGCAGATTGATCTGATCCAGTGGAGCTACATTGCCATCCATCGAAAACACCCCGTCTGTCACAATAATCCTGAATCTGGCATCCTGTGCCTCTATCAGACGTGCTTCAAGATCCTTCATGTCGGCATTGTTGTACCTGAATCTTTTCGCCTTGCTCAGGCGAACTCCGTCAATAATCGAAGCATGGTTCAGCGAATCCGAGATGATCGCGTCCTCTTCCGAGAACAATGGTTCAAAGATTCCGCCATTGGCATCAAAGCAGGCGGCATAGAGAATGGTGTCTTCTGTACCGAAGAATTCCGCGATTTTTTGCTCAAGGGTTTTGTGCAAATCGGTGGTTCCGCAAATAAACCTGACGGAAGACATCCCGTAACCGTGAGAATGGAGGGCTTCATTGGCGGCTTGTATCAAAGCCGGGTGATTGGAGAGCCCCAGGTAATTATTCGCACAAAAGTTCAGAACTTCCTGACCGGAAGCCAAACGAATAACGGCATCCTGCGGTGAGACTATCAGCCGCTCATTTTTATAAAGTCCCGCTTCCCGGATGGATTGAAGCTCGGATTGCAGGTGTTCTTTAATTTTTCCGTACATAACTGAATGTTTTTTAGTGAACTCGGGAATTTGATCCTGAAACAGCGTGTTCGTCACGCAAAATTATGCTATTTTTATGATCGCTTTTCAATACTTTCCTCATGTTTTGAGATAAAGAAAAATGATTGAAAAATAATGAAGCAAAATCCATAACTGATGAAGAAGAAAAAGAGTAGTTTGCCCTGGATTATAGGCCTGGCAGTGATCGTAATCATTGGTCTCCTTGTGGGTAAAAAGATGGGTTGGTTCGGAAAGGATCTTACCCTGAAAGTGTCTACAGAGAAAGTTGAAGTCCGGGATATCACTGAAATAATAACTGCCAATGGGAAACTGAAACCCCAAAAGGAGGTAAAAATTAGTCCGGAAGTCCCCGGAGAGATCATCGAACTTCCTGTCAAAGAAGGAAACCGGGTGAAAAAAGGGGATCTGTTGGTGGTGATCAAGCCGGATATCTATCAATCCAGCCTAAGCCGGATTGAGGCTTCACTCAATACCCAAAAAGCCCGGTTGGCCCAGGCCGAAGCCCAATTGATTGAAAAAGAGCTTAATTACAATCGCTCTAAACAACTTCTGGAGAAGAAAACGATTCCAAAATCTGAATTTGAAACCATGGAGGCTTCCTGGAAGGTGGCGCTATCGGAGGTTCAGGCGGCCCGTTATTCAGTGAAAAGTGCAGAATCCAGTGTAAAAGAGAGTGCGGAAAATCTGACCAAGACAAAAATTTTCTCTCCGATTGATGGAACTGTCTCCAAATTAAATGTGGAGAAAGGTGAGAAAGTAGTTGGAACCAACCAGTTTGCCGGAACCGAGCTGATGACGGTGGCCGATCTTGCTACGATGGAAGTCCGGGTGGAAGTGAACGAGAATGACATCGTCAAGGTGCATAAGAATGATACTGCCAATATTGAAATTGATGCCTACCTGAAACGGAAATTCAAAGGTGTTGTCACTGAAATTGCAAGTTCAGCCAATGTGACAGGAACTTCGGTTGATCAGGTCACCAATTTCAATGTCAAAATATTGTTGCTGGCCAGTTCTTACCAGGATCTGATCGCGAAAGACTCGTTAAAATACCCATTCCTTCCGGGGATGTCTGCAACAGTAGAAATTCAGACGGATACCCGCAAGGGGATAATTTCAGTGCCTATCCAGGCTGTAACCACCAGGGGTGACAACGGAACCATCAAAAAGGCATCAGATCAAATGGAGAAGGAAGGAACGAGTGATGCCAATTCCAAGGAAGTTGCTCCTGTTGAACCGGAGCAACATGAAGTTGTTTTTGTCGTCAAAAACAAGGAGGCATGGAAAGTCAGGGTCAAAACCGGAATACAAGACAATACCAGGATCGAAATCATGGAGGGTCTGAAAGCGGGTGACGAAGTCATTGTTGCTCCTTATGGGTTGATTTCCAAAACACTGAAAGATTCGACTGCCATATTGGTTGTTAAAATCGAAGAGCTTTACCAGGTCAAGAAATAGTTTCTATCTGGCAATATATAGAAAGCCTTTGAGGATCCGTGCAGTTCCTCCCGGATGGAATAAATAATAATAGGTGCCCGACGGAACCTGACAATCGGCCATGGTTCCCTTGACCCGGGTTCCGGCCCAATCATTCTGGTAATTCTCGCTATGGTAAACGATTTCTCCGTGCCGGCTAAAGATGGTCAGTGTTGAACCAGGGTAGACCGATAATCCTTTGATCACAAACTGATCATTGATACCGTCGCCATTGGGCGATATCATCTGTGGAAATTCGAGCAGCTGATCTTTCATACTGACTGATACCCTGGCCGTGTCGCATTGGTTGCCCGAATCACAGATCATGTAATAAAACTCGTCCCTTACCGGACCGTGCGCTGTTGCCAGGTAAATGGCCACCCCTTTTTGAACTGTGGAAATACTTCCATGAGAAGGCTCTTTCACAATTTTCAGACTGGAGGTGTCCAGATCATTGCCGGCATCATGGTCGTTTTTCAGCAGATCAATTCGGATGCTCTGCAGCCAGTCGGTTGAAATATAATCATCAACCGCAACCGGAGGATGATTTTCGGCAACAAGAACAGGGAACACTTTGCTGTTGGCACATCCGTTTTGATCGGAGGCCGTGACGGCGATCATATAAGTGCCGGCATTTTGGAAAGAAAGTGTTACTTCCGGGATATCTCTGCCGGAGTGCCAGATCGCCCTGTTGGTTTCGGTTCCTTTCTTCAGATCCCATATTTCCATCACTTTCCAACTGTAGAAAATTCCTGGTGCAGGCTTCACACCCAACCGAACAGGTTCCCCAACAATCAAATTACCCGCAATCTGAGCTGTGCCATGATGCATCATCAGAAGCAATGGCAGTAGTGTCAGGATGTACCGCAACCATCGGGTATTACTGGTTAGGAATGAGAAGGCCATACTTAATTGAAGTCCTTTGAGATTCCGGTTGATTGGTATTATCTGTTCTGTCTGAAGTCTTTTTTGGGTAACCCCGATGGGGTGATGGTATCGCTT
>SESB01002403.1_pt1 | contig 11021 bp, 15 predicted proteins | sample 3171441 | NCBI WGS metagenome assembly SESB01 (sample SAMN06051867, study PRJNA518727) | freshwater metagenome | biome: subpolar coniferous forest; feature: holomictic lake; material: water; isolation source: holomictic Lake 227, 6 m depth | place: Canada: near Kenora, Ontario | collected...
GGAAACGCAGATCACCGGTCACCACCCGAACCCGGCCCTGAAGGCGGTTGGCGGCGATATTGTCCGCCGCCAGTGCCGCCAGATGGGGTTGAAGCTCGAGCCCGGTGACATCGATCCCCGGCACCCGCAGCGCCAGGCAGAGGGCTGAGGCGCCGACCCCGGTGCCCAGGTCCAGCACCCGTTCGCCCGGCCGAGCCGTCACCGCCGCCGCCAGCAGCACCGCATCCACGGCCACCCGGTAGCCGCGCCTGGGTTGCGCCAGTTCCAGCCGGCCACCGAGGAGGCGGTCGCGGGTGATCTCGGGGTCGGGGGCGGGGTCGGGGTCGGGGGGGGGGAGATCGGAGTCGCGGGGTTCGGCGGTTTCCACCAGCCGCCGGGCCGGCTCGAGATCGTCGTCGGCGACCATCAGGCGCTGGGGCAGGGCGCCGATGCTGCCGTCGAGGACCGACATGTGGGTGTCGAATGTCACAACTCCGATCCCGGCGTCGGCCAGCAGCGCCTTCACCCACGACAAGCGTACCGGATCGGTGCTACGTAGCAATTCCTGCATCTCGTGCCGTACCCGCATTGAGGCAGCGCGCTTGACCGCCGTAGGCGGCTTGTTATGCTTGGGCGCTGTCGAAGGCTGTCGTCAAAGACCGTTGGTGGAGACCGACTTGGCGGTTGTAACAAATTTGGACCCGAAGCGCCGTAAATCCCAGCAGACCCCGCTGGATGCCCTGGCCGATCTGGTCGCTGATGATCTCAAGGCCGTCAACGAGATCATCATCCAGCGCATGCACTCGTCCGTCGACCTGATTCCGCAGTTGGCGACCTATATCGTCTCGGCGGGCGGCAAGCGGCTGCGTCCCCTGCTCACCCTCGCCGCGGCGCGGCTGTGTGGCTACAAGGGGACCAAGCATCTCGGCCTCGCGGCGGCGGTGGAGTTCATCCATACCGCCACCCTGCTCCATGACGACGTGGTGGACGAGAGCGATCTCCGGCGCGGTCAGGCGTCGGCCAACGAGCTGTTCGGCAACAAACCGAGCGTTCTGGTGGGCGATTTCCTCTTCTCCCGCGCCTTCCTGCTGATGACCGACGCCGGCATTCTTGAGGTGCTGCGGATTCTGTCCAACGCCTCGGCGGTGATTGCCGAGGGCGAGGTGCTTCAGCTCGTCACCACCAACGACACCAACACCAGCGAGCAATCCTATCTCGAAGTGATTCGCGGCAAGACCGCCGCCCTGTTCGCAGCCGCCTGTCGCCTGTCGGCGGTGGTCGCCGAGCGGCCCGAGGCGGAGGCGGTGGCGCTTGACGATTACGGCCTCAATCTCGGCATCGCCTTCCAGCTCGTCGACGACGTGCTGGATTATTCGGCCCTGCAGGCCCGTCTCGGCAAGACGGTGGGCGACGATTTCCGCGAGGGCAAGATCACCCTGCCGGTGATCCTGGCCTATCGCCGCGGCAACGACGAGGAGCGCGAGTTCTGGCGCCGGGTGATGGAAGACCCCGAGCAGCAGGTGGAGGGCGACCTGGAGCGCGCCATCGAGCTGATGGGCCGCCACGCCACCCTGCGCGACACCGTCGACCGCGCCCGCCACTACGGCGCCATCGCCCGCGACGCCCTCGGCCTGTTTTCCGACAGCCCGGAGAAGCGGGTTTTGCTCGAGGTGATCGATTTCGTCATCGAGCGTGAATACTGACCCTTGCGGTGGGGGGGCAAAGCCGCTATATACCCCGCCACCCGCGGTCGGAGAGTAGCTCAGCTTGGTAGAGCACTGCTTTCGGGAGGCAGGGGTCGCAGGTTCAAATCCTGTTTCTCCGACCAACAAAAAGCCCAGTCCCTTGAAAGGACTGGGTTTTTTGCTGTCTGGGGTTTGGCCGGATGGGTAGTGAAGGTCTAATGCAGTGCCCTACCCCCTCCAAAAATCCCATAGGAATCGGGCATCACTCTTTTGTTGACCTCCCCAAATTAGTGCTGCCTAAGTGCAGAGGTAGGAGCACTGCTTTTTTGGGGGCACCATGGGCAACAAACCTTACCAGTTGTTTCGCCGAAAAGGTTCGTCGAAATGGTATTGCCGGTTTAGCATTCCGGAACAGGGGCAATTTCAAAAGGCACTAAAAACTGAAGATGAAACCGAGGCCGACAAACTAGCAATGTTGGCCTATATGCGTGCAACGGTTCGTGCCGAACAGGGGCAATCAATTCGTGAGAGAACTTTCACCGATGTTGCGGAGGAGTTCATAGCGAAGATCGAGAAAGAGGTTGCGAACAAGGAAAAGAAGGATATTTTGCTACATGTAGATATTCCGACAATTAAGAGATATTTTATCGAGTTTTTCAAAAATAAACCAATCGATGCGATCAAGGAGAAGGATGTCGCCGCATATATGGAGTGGCGGAAAACATATTGGGTTTCTGGCCCTGGAAAAGATATAAAGACGATAACTTATAAGCGTGCCGGCAGACTTGTTTCGCGACCGACTCCTGTAGATCGCAAAAACACATCATACAGCCGAATTCGTCGTGAAATTGTCCTGCTAAAACAGATATTAAAGCAGGCGGTAAATTTGGGCTATCTTCCGGCACAACTCATGCCAGATATTAAACTTGATAGTCCGAAAGATAGCCCAAGGCCTGGATTTACCTTGGCAGAATTTAATAAACTTCTGGAGATATCAGAAGTTCGCATTAGGCAATACCCAGTATTTTCACATCATTGGAGAGAGCGACACAGGTTGAATGCATTTATCATATTGGCAGCATATTCCGGTATGCGGCCTGGGGAAATATTTAATTTGAATTTCGGAGACATCATTGGGCTTACAGAAGCGAGGGCGGAATATTGGAAAAAGAAAGACATCCGGATAAGAGTAAGGGGGAAGACTGGGGCAAGGACTATCGTCACAAAATTCAATGCCGTTCCACCGCTAAGGTTGCTCGGAACAATGTGGGAGCATGATTTTGGAAATAACCCAGGTGATTTAGATCCGGTGTTTTTTAACGATGACAAAAGCCGAATGAAGTCACTAAAAAAGGGCCTCAATAGTTTATTAGTTGAGGCCGGATTATATAGGGATCATGATGGAAAGAAAAGGACGGCATACTCATTTAGACATTTCTACATCACTCAACAGATAATTCACGGAGTTGACCACTACTTACTTGCTAAGAATTGCGGGACAAGCAGCGATATGATACACCGATTTTACGGACATGTTGAGGTTGAAAAGATGGCCAAGGAATTACGCCCAGAATGGGATCATCCGATGGCATAAGCATGGTGTGTCACATTGACGCACAATCCCACTCACATCATCCGGCAATTACCCCCCACGCCAATTCTCGAAGGCTCTCAAATCCGGCTCTACGGATAACGTGCCGAACCGCCGTTCCAGTCCATTCCGCGTTCCGCCGCGTTGGGATATTCCTCGCGTTAAGTTCGTCCGCAATCCGATGTAAACTTCCAGCATCTTTTCGGGCCAGATCGCGAATTATAGGAAGAATTTTATCTGCATGTTCCACAGCCTGTTTAATGTTAGTCATGTGTCCAAGTGCTTGCGCTTCTTTCCAATTTGTCCGATTACCTAATAATGTTCCGCGTGCTTTAGCAGCCTGTAAAGCAGCAATGGTTCTTTCCGAAATTTGTTTCGCTTCAAATTCTGCTATGACTGCCATCATTTGAAGCATCATCTTATTTGCGTTTGGCATATCCGCACATACAAACTCGATATTCCCGTCAAGAATATTTGCTATAAATGCTAAATTTCTCGATAGCCTATCAAGTTTGGCGATGATAAGAATTGACTTTGTTTTCTTCGCTAATGCGATTGCTTCTTTTAGTTTCGGACGATCGTTATTTTTACCAGTTTCAACCTCAGTAAATTCCGCTATAAGTTCACCGTCTCGGATATAAGCATTTACTGCTGCTTTTTGGGCCAGAATTCCCAGACCAGAACTTTCCTGTTTTCCCGAACTTACCCTGTAATACGCAACAAACTTACACATAGCACGCTCCACATTCCTGTGATGCTGCCATGTTATGTTCGTATTGTTGTTACATCACCTGTAAACTGACGACGAGCGCAAAATAACTACACAAGCCTTTATTATGTAGTATGAAAATAATTTGACTTTAGGAGAAAGACGGCATATGGAAAAAATCACATGCCAAACAAGGAGAGACAGCATGTCAGAAAGCCTTCACAATCTCATTTCGATATTGGTTGACGATGACGAACTTCTAAAACTTAGAGATTTCGTCGCAGACAACTCGTCAGCAACGCTCCGTATTGCCAACACGGAAACAGCATACAAGTTTCCTAATGACGGGAGCAGTTTCATATCTGACTTATTAGTCGCTGTGAGTGAAGGAAAACAAATTACAGGAATATCGTTCATGATGTAATCAAAGACGCAGGAACATTAGTGAAATTATAATATGCTTCAGCCAGAAAGCCATGCTAAGGCTTTCTGGCTGTTTACTTTTGCCAAATTAATGCGTCACGATGCCATCTCGGACTTTTTCTTTCTTGGCTTTGGTGTGCCATCTTCATTCCGGAAAATTCCAATCATGGTCTTTTTTGCCGCCTCAAAAATTTCGTCATACCGCCCATTTTCAATAAGCATAATAGTTCCCTTCCAAAATGGAACTTCTGTCGCAGTCGGAATAATATGATCAGACTTCCAAACGCCCTTGAAATATAGGTTGAGATTTCCGGCGGGGCCATGCGGAAGTTTTACAGATACAAAAGCAGGATCGACCGTTAACACGCTTAGATTAGCCTTACCACCGCGACTAGTCGGACGAACCATGTCGGTTTCAAGTTTTGAAATCCACTCATTAATCTTCGCAATTTTCTTTGCACGAAACTCTTCGATTGTCTCGCCGGCCTTCTGTTTCGGCTGCTTCTTAGGTTTTGTGATTGTGGCAGGAACAACCACATCAGCGAACATTGCGTCGAATTCGGCGAAAGCGTCTTTGGCATCAGTGGACATGATTGAACTCCAGGGATTTAGGTTAGGAAGGCCCGCGATAAATTCCATGGAGAAACTTTACCTATTATCCCCTTTGAAGTCCAGTAATGATCCTAACCAACATTCTTAACGACGCCGGAATTGGCCTGCATGCGTTTCACGGCTTGCCGACCAATCGGAATATCGGTAGCGTGATGGTGGGGCCGGGGGAGCCGGGGGGGCAATCCGGATCAATTTTTTTCCGACGCGGGGGAAAACATACAATGGCTAATGTTGAAGGTGGCCTCATAGCCAGCCCTAACCTCGCGGACTTTGTTCGTGATAATGATATTCGGAAAATTTCGGGTAAGAAAAATTACTACATGTTTTACGATCTTGTTACGCTTGAATACCGAGTTATGACTAAATCTGGCATGGAAGATCAAAGCGTTGTTGTTGCATCAAAACAGAGAGGGGATCATAAGGCGAATTATAGGTTTACACTTATTATAGAGGATCAAAAGCGGCAGCATCACGATGTTTATATCGCTCTAAAGGATAGGCCAGGAACTGACCTAAACCTATTTAAACAGGATCGTTGGTTGAAGCCGATTGAGTATAATGAGGCACATAAACCACACCCAATTTTCGACACTCTAATGACATCATTGGCCGGCGGTAATCGGACGATGACATCGAAGGTGAGCGGAGTAACAACTACTTATAAGGACTTTCTTGAAAAGTGCTTACTCCGTAAAGTGTTTTTTCCTGGTGATCGCCAAATCCCAAGTCTGATTATGTATGGATGCGGTGGCGTCGGTAAGGAGTTGTTTTTCGGTCTTTGCAAGAACATCTTCGGCAATAATGCAATGTCCACCGAACCCGTTAAGGTGTTTGGACACTGCAATTCACATCTTCAAGGAAGGGTTGTCGTTTTCTTCGATGATTATTGCTTAGATGAAGCGGAGTCCAATAAACTTAAATCATGGTCGCTAAAACCCACAATTACTCTAAAGGCAGAGCATAATACCCCATTCGACACAGATAATATAACTTGGTGATTTGTAAGTTATAATACCAAAGAAACGGACCCCGTATTAAGGCCCCCTGTCTTTTTGGATGGAGATGGAGAGCATAAAGTCGATCGCCGCTGGTTTGTTATAAAGCACAAACACGATCTAACTTATTGGATTGAGCAGTCTCCTGACTATCAATATTATATCGAAAATGGGCGATTTAAGTCGCCGTATGAATATCTCGTAAATCGCCTGAATATCCTTAATGATCCCATCGCTATTTCTCATTGGCTTGGATGGCTAATTAATAAGCATGGGGCGCCGGTTCTTACAGAAGAACTTCGTGGTGGGTATGGCCCAGATTATGATGCCGCAATTGCTGAACAGAATAAGACGGGAAATCAGTGTGAACCGCACGAAAAATTGGCTAAACTTGTTTTCGATTCCAACTGGTTCAATCAAGTTGAGGTTTCCGCACTATTTAATTTTTATCAAGATGTCTTGCTTGGGACGAGGTTTAAGAGAGCGGCAGATTTTGGGACCTCGTTGTCAAGATACAAAAACGAAAATGATAAGAAAGGAATATGGGGACATCATGGGTCTCATCCACGAGCATATTGGGAGCGAACCACGAGGGACGAATTTAGCGCAACGAGAAGAAATATCAATTTGATGGTTGATGACACACTGTCAATCGATCTTAAACAGTATTATGACGACTTTTTTTCCACAGACGCAGCTGATGATGCCGAAGATAATCCAGTTGAGTGGGTGGAGGCTGGTGACGATCACGAACAAGATAGCGTTCGGCGAAAGCGGTTATTTGATGATATTCGCGACAGCAAAATCGCTGAAAGAAAGTTGGCATTAAATTACAAAATTGATAAAACCAAGGGGTTTAGCAATAGCGACTACTTGGTTGTTGTAATGCTTCTTGACCGTGACGACTTTTCAAATTTCATAAAGGAAATGGACGATAAATATAAGTTCGCACTGGAAAGCGAGAGCGTTAATGCCAAGGACTTGATTAAGTGGCAAGCCCGTTTGTGCGAAGCCTCTGCTAACATTAAAGAAGACAGGAAAAATATTTACACAGAAATATGGGATTTAGCCCACCTTTTAAACTGGTTTGGCTCTCGGCCAATCACTGAAAGGGTTAACTTTTTATCATCGCTGTGCGGTAAGTTGAAAGACTTTAAACGCGACGAAGATGATCAAGTCGATGCTGACACAAATGACGCTGAACTAAAAAAAAATTCATAGGTGACGACATGCCAAGTGAAAAAAACTACGACGCCGAACTTTTTCGGCGTCGCCTAGAGAATGCTGACCCAGGTTTTCAAGAGTTTGTATTATCATTGGCCGATGAAGAACGAGATGCTATTCTAAATATTTCAGAAGCAGATTTTGAAGATATGCTGAGCGACTTATCAGAAAACCATCCTGCCGTATTAAGTAGGGTGTCTCAACAAGTTATCTCTTGTTTTACCGAAGATGACCACGAGGCTGTTATCAATCGCCTAACGAGAGAGCAATGCCTCACTGCAATTATTAACTTAGCAAAAATTATCAATCAATTGCCCGAGGAACAGCGGGCAAAGTTTAAAGAACCTAGAGATGGGGCTCAAAAATCCAATAAGATTAGGCAAAATATTAGATATGAGAGGGATTTTCACAAAGATATATTGCACAACCAAGAATTTACAAAGCAACAAAAACTTGAATTTTGTGTAAACGAACGGGAAAGAAATACAGTCAAATATTTCAGCTTGTTAACAAGATACATTTCTCCAGACGAAAAAGAACGGATTAGGGCACGACAAGCCGCAGAAATTGTCGGCATGGATGATGCACAGTTAATTGAATATTACAATAATGAGGAGAAGGTTGAGAAACTAAAGTGGGCAAGGCAATTGTTAGAGGACCTGTGCGATAGACTTGATGCGAGAGATAATCCAATAATAGAAGCGGAGAGGCGGCGGGGTAAGTTAACAAAAAAGGAACGGGAAGAAATTGCTAAGGTTGAGGCCGAGATTGCCGCCGAGGAAAGTGGCGTCGATAATATCGATAAAGACAGTTTGTTTGTTATTTCACACGACTAATTATAAACGAAATTTCGACGAATTATAATGGCCGGTAGGGGTGGAGGGGGTGGAGGGGGTGAATGCCAAAATTCAAAATTTCCACCACACCACCCGCCCGATCCAACCGATCACGGTGCAGTTATAAGTGCCGCCAGTAAGTTGCCCTGCCCAACGCGTCGTCCTGTGTAGTCCCTTGTCTCGTTTGCCCTCTCATCATGCCAGCCCCGAAGCCGACCGGAATAATCCCGTGCTTCCAACCTGCCGCATGACCTTTCCAACCAGCCTAACAACCGACCACTAAAATCCCTTAGTTCCTGCCTCTGTGCCATCTGTCTATCTCCTATATAATAGGTGTTAGTACCAACCGATATTAGGGCCGGCATCACATCACATAACCTCACTTACTTCCTTTAACTGCCTTACCAGTTGCCGGAGTTGCACCATCTTTTTTGATACGCTTTCGGCTATCACTTATCTCTGCCATAGCCACATCAAGTTCGCCAGCATCAACTGCTTGTTTAATTTTCTCGAATGTCGGAATGAGGTTGCTAAGTTCGCCGACAATGATGCTGTTTTTTCCGGCGATCTTCATCGGACGATTGCCAAACCGAATTTCCAACAGAATTCCATTGGAAGACTTCCACCACATTTTACGCAAAGTTCGTTGAACTTCAGTGAGTTCCTTCCCACCAGTATGTTCATTCACAACCTTTTTCTGAACGACGCGAACATAATGTTCATTTTTCAGTTCATAGTTTACGGCCATAATTTGTTCGTGGATGGCCGCGATCATCTTCAGTCGAAGGTTGATATGTGGCGTTGTCTTTTCGGACTTTTTGGAGATATCCGAAAATCTCAGGGTTTCCAACACGCTCATTGTTTGCTCCATAAGTTTGTTGCTTCAATGAGCCTATAACCATTCCATATTAGATCAACAAAATATTGACCATAATCCACAAAAGAATGATGCCGGAACCATTTCTGGTTCCGGCATCAAATTATATGTTAATTGAATTACGCTACCGATAATATTTTTTTAATTTTACGCCTAAAGTATGTTCTGGTCAAACTTTCTTCTCTGATGCTTTCCCATAGCCTATCAGTTAGATCATCAATAATTGTAGCATTGGCGGCATCTCCAGTTTGCTCATACCTATTACGCAATATTTCCAACCTATTATATAAACCGACCAAAACATCCATTGCGGGCGGATTTCCAGTTGCCTTTGCCCAAGAATACAATCTCGGACTTCTTCCCAACCACTCTATACTAAATTGGTTGTCGGTCTTTACAGCACCAAAAGATTTTATTACTCTTGAAATTTCATATAATAACTCATTCATATACACACCTCACTTTCCGATATTCGGCGAGATTATTTTTTGTAATTGACCACGCTTATCTTTTAAATTTTGTTCAGTTTGAGATATTTCCGCCCTTTTCTTCATAACTTTTCCGGCACTTACAGTTTGCTCTCCTCGCTTAATTGCGGCATCATTTTCAGTTTTAAAAATATTTGAGTATTTTGGAAACACCTCGTGCAATCTCATATTATTGTCTCCTGAATTATTTTGTGTGTTTATTATTTATTCTTTAGCGGTTTAGGTCAATATATTTGCGACATATAGATCATGATATTGGTTGATTTTGGCCAATATTATAACGGTGCATAGAGAAAGTTGATGCTCTATAATTATACAGTATCCAAGCCAACCAAAGGTTGGCTGTTCGATCTCGATGGTCAAGGGGTAAACCCCTTTCCCTTCGTCGATCTCAATTTTGCTACGCCTTATGCTAATTCGATTTATTCAAGTTTTATCGGTTTATACTTTCCAAAACGCAATCTTTGATTGCGTCTCAATGCGGCATTGTTGAACAGATTGCTTTTCCCCCAGGCCAAGATATGAATATAACTCATACACTTTGGCCTGGAGGAATAACAACCACATGCGTATATCGTCTCACGAGTTGCTTTGTTATCGATCTCAAACAATTTGGTGGTTAGCATTTACCAAATCTCAATCTCTTTCCCGATTATTTCTAATCCTAACGGGTGGAATATCACACCTAACAAATCTGGTATGATAACTCATTGCTGATACCAAATTCTCAAGGCAGAGCAGCACATTCTTTCTATCAACACAGAAATCTCTCCCTGCGTTGGTAGCGACCCTGCCCACAAAGAGATTTCTCCCTACGATAGCAGTCTTTGTTTGCTTAATGGCGCACCGCATAATAAGGAAGTCCTCTCGGGCCTTATAATGTTTCTTTCCACACGATCCGGCTTTATGGACCTCATCCCATTGGACTTATGTTATAAGCCTTGGGGCTTTACTTTCAAACAAGCCTCGAAATAATTTTTAGAACTTTGTAATAATTATCTCGTATACCTATTTAGCATTAAGCGTCGAATTAACTCAATATAAATATGATTAATTTTTATCAAGTTCCTTACTATGAGTGACCGCATGATCGCATTAAACGATAGGCTGAAAGACTGCCCATAATATCGGTAGCCACACTCTCAACCACATTAGCATCCCATGCCCATAAAACTTTCCGTTGATGCTGCGACGACACCTTTACGCATCCGGTGACGCTGTTCTTTCTAAGCCTTAGCCAATCGACCAACTTTTGAAATTCCCTAAGTTCAAGCCCAACGGCAAATGCTAAATCCTCATCTGTTATAAATTCATCCATTATAATTCCCTTTGTAAATTCCTACATACTACTTATCCTTTAGCACTCGTTTTCATGACGATTAAGTTATGCTTCTATCGCGATACAGATATGCGCGGATTGCATGATGTCGTCTGTGGGCTCGTTCATGGTGAAATGACGGTAAACGGTACGCTTCTGCTGCCTGTTATCGTCGCTGTGTCCGTCCCTACCGTCGATCACCGTGGGATTGAACATGCACACGATCTCGACCGCATTACCGGCATCGTGCTGGAGTGTATGGGAGCGTCGGCAAGGCTGACGGA
>SESB01002406.1_pt1 | contig 11007 bp, 10 predicted proteins | sample 3171441 | NCBI WGS metagenome assembly SESB01 (sample SAMN06051867, study PRJNA518727) | freshwater metagenome | biome: subpolar coniferous forest; feature: holomictic lake; material: water; isolation source: holomictic Lake 227, 6 m depth | place: Canada: near Kenora, Ontario | collected...
AATCGCCAGCGTTGGCTGGAATCTTGACCCGGTTGCCAAAGTTGACCAGCTTGTAAAAAAGCCCGGTCAGGCTGACCTGCAAGCCCGATTGGTCGTCGCGGGTTTTGCGCACCGCGTACACCACATCAGAGCCAGCGCGCCACTTGGCCAGCATCTCTGGCACCAGCGACACCGGGTGCTGGCCATCGGCATCCATCAGCACCACCACTTCGCCCCGGGTGGCGTCAATGCCGCAGGTGAGCGCGGGTTCCTTGCCAAAGTTGCGCGAGAGCTTGAGGTAGACCACCTCGGGGTGAGCCGCACACAGGCCCTGCATGACCAGCGTGGTGTCGTCGCGGCTGCCATCATCGACCACGATCAACTCAACCTGAGGGCTCAGCGGTCGCAAGGTGGCCAATATTTGGGGCACAAACGTGACCAGATTGCGCGCCTCGTTGTAGGCCGGAATCACGCAGGAAAGGGAGGGGGAGCGGTTGGAGCGAGAAATCATGGGTGCATCATGCCAAAAAAAAACCCCACTTCAGCCAAGCTGGTGGGGTTTTATTATCGTCATCGCAATGACGAAAGCGCGTTTGTTCGCGTCTTACTTGCTCAGGCACTCTTTCATGAAGGCTTTGCGCTCGTCGCCTTTTTTGCCTGTGGCGTCTTTGTTACAGGTTTTCATTTTTTCCTGTTGGGCCATTTTTTTGTCGGATGGCGCTGCTGCGGCAGGCTTGGCGCTCAGACATTCCTTCATGAAGGCTTTGCGCTCGTCACCTTTTTTGCCAGCGGCATCGGTGTTGCAAGTGGCCATTTTGCCTTGTTGGGCGGTAGGTGCTTTGGCAGCGGAGGCAGCAGCAGCAGGCGCATCAGCGGCGTGGGCAGCGCCCAAAGAGAGGGCGAGGCCGAGGCTCAAGAGAGTTAAAAGTTTATTCATGGTGGGTGTCCTTGGTAGGGGTTGAAAGAGCTTGGCGGTAATTACCGGGCGCGATTTCAGCACACAACGCCGGGGATGGCAAATAAAAATGGACGCCGTAGCGCCCATTTTGTTTCAGGATAGTTCTGGCGGGGGTCAGAATTTAACGGTGACACCAATGTTGATGGAGCGGCCAGCGCCGGGGACGGCGATGTTGTAGGGCGCAACGCCTGGCGGCATGGTTGTGCCCTGGCCAACATAGGCACCACCCAGCGGTGAGTCGTAGAACCGGTCAAAGGCGTTGTCCAGACCGATATCCAGACGCGCCATTTTCCACTCGTAGCTGCTGCGCAAATTGAGCAGGCCGTAACCGGCGGTGGTCTGTTCGTTGCGGATTTGCGAAACATCGGTCTTGGCGCTCACCAACAGCGCTTCAACCGTGTTGGTCCAAGAGCCTGCGCGTTGCACCACCGCCAGTTTGGCGTTCAATGGCATCATGTTGTACAGGTTGTCGTCCGTGCCGCTGGTTGTTTTGCCTTTGACGTAATTCAGCATGCCGGTGGCCGTGAAGTTGCCGTAGCCGGTGGTTTTGGCCAGCGGGAAGTAACCGGAAATATCCAGGCCATAAAGTTGCGCATCCTGGTTGGTATACCTGAGGAATACATAACCGGTTGATGTGGTCGAGACCGGTAACCGTGCTGCGTTGATGTAGTCCTGCACCACGGTGAAGTAAGGCGTGACTTTCAGCCCCCAGTTTGTCTGGTCGGCGTCATGCCAGTCGGCCGTGGCGCTGAGGGTGTTGGCAATTTCGGGCTTCAAGGCCAGATTGCCGACGTAGCCATTGCCATCGCCCACCATGTTGATCATGTTCATGGCCATGCCGCCAGTGGACCAGGCAAAGCGCTCGTACAGGTTGGGGGAGCGGGTTTTGCGGGCAAAGCCAAACTCAACCGTTTTGCTGCTGTCCACGGTGTAGCGCGCCAGTGCGCTGAGGTCCAGGTTGTTGTCGGTGCTGCTGCGGTTGGCGGCGTTGAAGGCGGTCGCATCTGCCAGGTAGGTGGCGGTGGTGTTGTAGCCCTGCACCGTCCCCGTATTCATGGTGACCGTTTCATGGCGAACCCCAAACTGGCTCATCCATTGTGGGTTCCAGCGCGCCTCCCATTCGGCAAAAGCGGCCAGACGGTCGCGCTCGCCATTGTTGATGCTCTTGAAGGTATTGGGATACATGCCGCCAGTGCCGGACGGCAGCCACCAGTCGTTGAACCGATAAGTTTGGTACTCGCCGCCAACCCGAAGTGTGTCGCGGGCTGAAAGCAGCACGTCAGCCTTGAGCACGGCGCCGGTGTTTTTGCCTTCGGTGTCCATTGGCATGCCGGGCGCATTGCCCCGATACCAGAAGGCTTTGTCTTCGCGGAAATTCATCTTGTGCCGCGTGTGCTCGTCATACACACGCGCTTGCAGTGTGCCCCAGTCGTATTGCCCGGTGTAGCGCAGATTGACCTGTTCGCTGGCATTGCCTGTCATGTCCATGCGCTGATTGGGGTAGCCTTGGTAGGGGATGTCCTGCACACCCAGCTTCAATTCGACCAGATGGTTTTCATGGCGCAATGCCAGTCCGACGGACTGATTCGTCGATTTGTACATGGACGAGCCGACTTCATCTGCGGCCAGCCATTTAGTCGAGGTGTACATCGACGGACCGCCCGGGGCGCTAGCAATAAAAGCCGGTCCCGCAGGTTTGAAATCCCCGCCCGCCGAGAAGTTACCTGATTCCACGGTCGATCCGTTGTAAGTCAGATTGAACTTGTCGGTGGCCACTGTGGCCGACAAGTTGGCGCCTTTGCCGCTGCCATTGCTGCGGTAAAAAGCACCCGCCTGGCCTTTGACCAAGGTGGGTTCGCCCGGTTTGACAAACTCGGGCGCGGCGGAATTGACCACGATGGCACCGCCAATGCTGTCGCCGCCGACGCTCACCGGCGTGATGCCTGCAAACACCTGGATGCTGCCCACGCTGGTGGGGTCAATGTAAGACAGCGGCGGGTTCATGTGGTTGCCGCAGGCTGAAATCAGGTCCATGCCATCCACTTTGATGCGCAAGCGGTCGTCGGCCAGGCCATGAATCACCGGCAGGCTCGACACCCCGCCGGCGCCGTACAGGCTCAAACCGGGAATGTCCGAGAGCAGGCTGGCGGTGTCGCTGGTGGCCGACAGCTTGGGGGCCAGTTTGGCTTTATTGACCACGGTGGCGCCCGCAGGCAGGTTGTCAGGCTTGGCCTCGCTGACCGTGACCACCGGCAGTGTGTTGGTTTTGTCGTCAGCGGCGTGCGCTTGGCTGCAGAGCAGGCTGAGCGCCGGCAAGGCCAGCGCGATGGCCAGCGGGAGGGTGCGAATTTTGAAATGCGACATATGGAATAACTATTTTGAGTGTTTAAGACGGTGCCGAATCAGCGCCATCCAGCGCCTCGATTTGATGAGGCGTTGTGTGGCGGGCGCTCAGATCAGGGTTTGTTCGCCATGTGCCCAGCGGCTGCCGGGCCGTTGCCCGCACCCAGAGCCGTCACCGGCGCGCTCACTTCTTGCATGAAGCGGGCTTTGGTCTTGGTGTCTTCAAACGTCAGCGTGATCGGTACCACGTCGCCGCCTTTGAGCTGGGCTTTCAGGTCGAGCAGCATGATGTGGTAGCCGCCGGGTTTGAGTTCCAGCACGCGGCCGGGCACGACGTCGAGACCGGCAATCTGGCGCATTTTCATCACGTCTTTGTCCATCACCATTTCGTGGATTTCGACCACGTTGGCCACGGGTGACTTGGCGGCAACCAGGCGCACGTCTTTTTCGGACGTGAGCTGCATGAAGGCGCCGCTGGCTTTTTGCTGGGGCACGGTGCCGCGCACCCAGGCGTCTTTCACGGTGACTTGGGCCTGCGCCAGGGAGGCGGCCAGCAGGCAAAGGGAGAGGGCAATGTGTTTCATAAAAGTGGGTCTTTGAATTAAATGGGTAAAAAAAGGGATGGCGCCGTCAAGGCGTTTTGAGCAACAAGGCAATATCGTGGGCGTAGTCCGGCGCGGTTTGCTCATGGCGCAACACCACGCGCAGTTGGCCGGTGGGGTCAAAAACATAAGAAACCGCCGAGTGGTCCATGGTGTAAGACTGGCCGGTGGGTACCTTTTTGTAATAGACCTTGAAGTGGTCTGCCGTCTCGCGGGTGCGTTGGGCGTTGCCGTACAAGGCCACAAAGCTCGGGTCAAATGCGGCCATGTACTCTTTCAGGATGACGGCGGTGTCGCGTTCCGGGTCGATCGTGACAAAAATCACCTGCAGTCGGTCGCCCGCAGCGCCTAGCAAACGCTTGGTTTCTACCGCACGCATCAGCGCCGTCGGGCACACATCGGGGCATTGCACAAAGCCAAAATAAAGCATGACCGCCTTGCCTTTGAAGTCGGCCAGCGTGCGCTCACGTCCGTCAACATCGGTCAGCCGAAAGTCTTTGCCATAGTTGACCTCGGTGATGTCGAGCCCTTTGAAAGGGATTGGCACCGGTCCATCGGTTCGGCTGCAGCCGTACAAGCTTGATAAAAAAACGCCCAACAGCGTCAGCCACAGGGCACGCACCCAGGAACGGCTTGGTATCGCCATGTTGCTTCTCCAAAGCCGTTGGGGTTCGGCAGCTTCGCTAGGCGAAAGTCAGCCGGTCCCGCAAGAGCTCATTACTGATAAAAATAGGCCGTAGCGCCCGTGATACTTGCGCTAGCCGCTATAAAAACAATAGCTCAGGAGGTTTGGGGTGGTGCGCGGGCCTGCCAGGGGCCACGCAGCAAAGAGGCGATGCGCGCTACTTCGAGCGGCAAAAGGGAGAAAGCGAGATCAAAGACCGGTTCGGCGATCAAAACGACTGGTGGTGGCGGTGCGCCCAGGTTGGCGCACAAGGGACAGTCTAGCGAGAGGCCCGCCAGCTCCGTTGAACCATCGTCGTGGTGCACCACTAGCTTCATGACGCCCGCTGCCGAGCAAACCATCTCGGTGCTTTGGGGGTTGACCAGCGGCGATGCAATGGCCGCACCCAGCGACAACGCGAACCACACCAGCACCCAGCGGGCGATGAGACGGGCGGCGTGGGGGGTGTGCATGGGACGTGATTCTAAAGAGGTGTTGCGGGAGTGAAATTGATGCAGGTCAATTATATTCGCCGATGCTTATGTTTTGCGCGTCAGTCGGCCCCGGTAAAATCAAACGATGTTGTCTGTAAAAATTGAATTACTCGAATCCCTGGCGCAAGCCCTGGAAAAATTATCACCCGGTGCCGGCGCCAAAGCGGCCTTTGAGTCGCCCAAAGTAGCCGCCCACGGCGATCTCGCCACCACTGCCGCCATGCAGTTGGCCAAGCCGCTCAAACTCAACCCGCGCCAGTTGGCCGAAACGTTGCGAACCGAGTTGTTGGCCGCTGCACCGTTTCAAATGTGGGTGGAAGCGGTGGACATTGCCGGTCCCGGTTTCATCAATATCAAGCTCAAGCCCGAGGCCAAACAGCAAATTATTCGCGAGGTGCTGACACAAACGGCTCAGTTTGGCAGTCAGCCTGATACCGGTCGAAAAATGCTGGTGGAGTTTGTCTCGGCCAACCCGACCGGCCCGTTGCATGTGGGCCACGGCCGCCAGGCGGCTTTGGGGGACGCCATCTGCAACCTGTACCAGACGCAAGGTTGGGCCGTGTACCGCGAGTTTTATTACAACGATGCGGGTGTGCAGATTCATACCCTGATGCACAGCACCCAGTTGCGCGCCAAAGGCTTTAAGCCCGGCGATGATTGCTGGCCCATTGACCCGGAGAACCCCGCCAGCAAGGCGTTTTACAACGGTGACTACATCCAGGACATCGCTGAGGATTTCTTGGCGCGCAAAACCGTGGAGGCCGATGACCGCGCTTTTACGGCCAGTGGCGATGTAGAAGACCAAGAGTCGATCCGCAACTTTGCGGTGGCCTATTTGCGCCGCGAGCAGGACAAAGACCTGCAAGCCTTCAACCTGAAATTTGACAACTACTACCTGGAGTCCAGCCTGTACACCAGCGGCAAGGTCGATGCTGCGGTCAAAAAATTGCAGGAAGCTGGCAAGACCTTTGAGAAAGACGGCGCGCTCTGGCTGCAATCCACCGACTACGGCGACGACAAAGACCGTGTCATGCGCAAGGGCGACGGCACTTACACCTACTTTGTGCCCGATGTGGCCTACCACATCACCAAGTGGGAGCGTGGTTTTGAGAAGGTCATCAACATCCAGGGCACCGACCACCACGGCACTATCGCCCGCGTCCGCGCCGGGCTGCAAGCCGCCAATGTGGGCATTCCACAAGGCTACCCCGACTACGTGTTGCACACCATGGTGCGCGTGGTCAAGGGTGGCGAAGAGGTCAAAATCTCCAAACGCGCCGGCAGCTACGTCACGTTGCGCGACCTGATCGAGTGGACCAGCAAAGACGCCGTGCGCTTCTTCCTGCTGAGCCGCAAACCTGACACCGAGTACACCTTCGATGTCGATCTGGCCGTGGCCAAGAACAACGACAACCCGGTGTATTACGTGCAATACGCCCACGCCCGCATTTGTTCGGTGCTGGCCGCCTGGCGCGAAAAAGACGGCGGCGATGTGGCCGCGCTCCAGAATGTTGACCTGTCACCGCTGGTCAGCCAGCAAGCGCTGGCCCTGATGCTGTTGCTGGCCAAGTACCCCGACATGCTGACCGCTGCTGCGACCGACTTCGCGCCGCACGACGTCACTTTTTACCTGCGCGAGCTGGCTGCCTGCTACCACAGCTATTACGATGCGGAGCGTATTCTGGTGGAAGATGTGGCGGTCAAGCAGGCGCGTCTGGCGCTGGTCGCGGCCACCGCGCAGGTGTTGCACAATGGCTTGGCAGTGCTGGGCGTGAGCGCCCCGCAAAAAATGTAATCTAGCTTGAAAGACTGATCTGATGCGCATGAAACAGCAACGCGGTGGCACCCTGCTCGGGTTCATCATCGGCCTCGTGGTGGGCCTGGGGGTCGCGCTGGCCGTGGCCGTCTACGTCACCAAGGTGCCGATCCCGTTCGTCAACAAAGGCCAAAGCCGTACCCCGGACCAGGATGCCGCAGAGACCAAAAAGAACAAGGACTGGGACCCCAACGCCCCCTTGTATGGCAAGAACCCGGCCAAACCCGCCGTGCCGGTTGTGCCCGCGACGCCCGAGGCAGCGCCGACGGCAGTGCCAGCCACAACGCCCGCCACTGCGACAGTTCCAGCGCCTGCCGCCAAGCCCGCCAGCAAACCTGCGGTGTCGGCCGACCCTTTGGGTGATCTCGCCAAAGCACGCGCAGCCGCCGCCACAGTGGAGCCATTTGCCTACTTCGTTCAAGTGGGTGCTTTTCGCACCGCTGAAGATGCAGAGGCGCAGCGCGCCAAGTTGTCGTTGGGCGGTGTAGAGGCCAAGGTCACCGAGCGCGAGCAGGCCGGTCGCGTGGTGTTCCGGGTGCGCGTAGGACCCTTTGATAAAAAAGAAGATGCGGATAAATCCAAGGAAAAGATGGATGCCACCGGCCTCGATACCGCCTTGGTGCGGGTGCAGCGTTAGTCGGTTGTTGCGCTATAAAAGAACTTTTTGAGGTTGGCCTGGTCCGACTGATTTAACTGGAGTGTTTGAAGATGAAACGTCGTGATTTTTCCTTGGTCTGTGGTGCTGCGATAGGTGCAGCCCTGATTCAATCCCCGGCCCAAGCACAGGGCAAGCCATTTGCGGTCGGCACCGACTACTTGGTGTTGGACAAACGTGCGCCGGTCGAGGCCCCCGCTGGCAAAATTGAAGTGGTTGAGTTTTTTGGGTACTTTTGCCCCCACTGCAATGTCTTTGAGCCCATGTTCGATGCCTGGCGCAAGCGCGCACCCAAAGACGTGGTTGTGCGACGGGTGCCGGTTGCGTTTCAAGCGGCGACCGTGCCTCAGCAGCGACTGTTCTATGCCCTGGATGCCATGGACCTGGTCGACAAGCTGCATGCCAAGGTGTTTGCCGCCATTCATGTGGAGCGCCAATCTCTAACCGAAACCGACGCCATCGCCAACTGGGTGGCCAAGCAAGGGGTGGATAAAACCAAATTCCTTGAGCAGTTCAACTCGTTCGCGGTCGCCACCAAGGTCAAGCGCGCCAGTGATTTGCCGAATGCTTACCTGATTGATGGCGTTCCTGCCTTGGGCGTGGCCGGACGTTATCTGACGGGTGGCATGGCGGGGTCCATGGACCGCGCCTTGCAGGTGGTCGAGTTTCTGGCTGCCCAAGTTCGCAGCGGTAAATGAAATCAGCACTTCGCCCTCTGCTGTTGATCGCGGCCCTGGCCCTGCTGGGCGGCGTGGCGCAGGCTGAAAAAGCCGACCGTGACAAACCCATGAATGTGGAGTCGGATGCGCTGCGCTACGACGACCTGAAGCAGACCAGTGTCTTCACGGGTCGCGTGGTGCTGACCAAAGGCACCATCCTGATCCGGGGTGCCAAGCTTGACATCCGCCAGGATGCCGATGGCTACCAGTTTGGGCTGGCTACCGCCGAGCCCGGCAAGCTGGCTTTTTTCCGCCAGAAGCGTGAAGGCGTGGACGAGTTCATCGAGGGGGAAGGCGAAACCATTGAGTACGACGGTCGTGCCGACACCGTTAAATTCATCAGCAAGGCGCAGTTGCGCCGGTATCGCGGTAGTGTGCTCAACGACGAGATGACCGGCGCGGTGATTGTTTACAACAACACCACCGACGTTTTCACCATCGACGGCACGGTGGCCAAGAACAGTCCGGGCGTGCCGGGTGGGCGCGTGCGCGCCATGCTGACGCCCACACCCGATGCGGCGGCCAACAAGCCGGGCTCATCCTCCTTGCCAGCACCGGTGCTGCGCGCCACGCCAGCGCTGGGCGGAGTGCCCCAGTGATGCCAGATACCGTGGCCGTTGACACCCTGTCGCGTGTCGATCCTTTCAGTGGTGAGAGCCGACTGGAGGTCAGTCACCTGCAAAAGTTTTATGGCAGCCGCAAGGCCGTCAAGGATGTGTCGCTGGTGGTGCGCAAGGGCGAGGTGGTGGGTTTGCTGGGCCCGAATGGCGCTGGCAAGACGACCTCGTTTTACATGATCGTGGGTCTGGTGCACGCCACTGCAGGCGACATCACCATTGACGGCCAGTCGGTGGCGCACATGCCGATTCACCGGCGCGCCCGTCTGGGTCTGAGTTACCTGCCGCAAGAAGCCTCCATTTTTCGCAAGCTCAATGTCGAAGACAACGTGCGTGCGGTGCTGGAGTTGCAGGTCGACGAGATCGGTCGGCCACTGTCCAAACCCGAAATTGAGCAGCGCCTGACCGGGTTGCTGCAAGACCTGCGGGTAGACCATCTGCGTGAAACACCGGCACTGGCTTTGTCTGGCGGTGAACGACGTCGGGTCGAGATTGCGCGGGCGCTGGCCACCCAGCCGCGTTTTATTCTGCTCGACGAGCCCTTTGCGGGCATCGATCCGATTGCCGTGATCGAGATTCAGCGCATCATCAGCTTCCTGAAAAACCGGGGCATCGGCGTGCTGATCACGGACCACAACGTGCGCGAAACGCTGGGTATTTGTGACCACGCTTACATCATCAGCGATGGCACGGTGCTGGCCCAAGGCACCCCCGCCGAGATCGTCAACGACGCCAATGTGCGCCGTGTCTATCTTGGCGAGCATTTCAAGATGTAAAGATATGGCCCCCATGCTTGTCACGATGTGTACTACGCTGCCCCCCGAGGGGGTGCTGCCTTGCTTGGGGCGGCCCGGCGCGACGGCATGAAACAAGGCCTGTCTCTCCGTGTTTCGCAGCACCTGGCGCTCACGCCGCAGTTGCAGCAGTCGATCCGGTTGTTGCAACTCTCCACGCTGGAACTCAGCCAGGAAGTGGGCCAGATGCTGGACGAAAACCCGTTTCTGGAACAGAACCAGGACGAGCCAGTGCGAGAAGAATTCGGCCTGGCGCAGGCAGACACGCCCGTGCGCAACGACGATCTGGCCGCCGAGTCTGCTACTAATTCGATATCTGACTACGCAAGCAGCACGGGGGCCACAGCCGAAAATGACACTGAAGTCACGCCACTCTCAGCCGATGACGGCCAGAGTTGGGAAGGCGATGGCAGTGCCTCCCTGTCGCCCGATGACAGCGAGTGGGGCGGCGATGCCAAGGCCAGTGGCAACAACCTGAATGGCAATGACGACGCCGACGTCACCGAGATGGCGCGCACGCAGCAGTCGCTGCAAAGCTACCTGCACACCCAGGCGCTGGCGTTTCACCTGAGCGAAGAAGATCGTGCTGCGCTGCGGTTTTTGATCGAATCACTGAACGACGATGGGTATCTTGAAGACACCTTGCTGTCGCTCGCCGAGGGTTTGGCGGGTGAGGATACCGATCAGGTAGAGCAACTGGTGCACCACTTCACCGTCGCCCTGAATCTGCTGCATACCCTGGAGCCCGCCGGCGTCGGTGCCCGCCATCTGTCCGAGTGCCTGAGCTTGCAACTGCGGGCGCTGTTGGCGCAAGTGGCAGACCAGCCCGACCAACAGGCATGGAAGGCCACGCTGGAAGTGGCGCTGCGCATTTGCGCGCAACCAATGGACCTGCTGGCCCGGCGCGACATCAAACGGCTGGTGCAGTTGTGCCACGCCACAGATGCTGCCGTGCGCGAAGCCATCACCCTGATTGGGCGGCTGGAGCCCAAGCCGGGACGGCGTTTTGTCGATGTGGAGCGCAACATCGTGGTGCCCGATGTGCTGGTGGTCAAGGTCGGTAAAGGTGCTGCCGCCAAGTTTCAGGTGCGCCTGAATACCGAGGTTATGCCGCGTCTGCGGGTGCACGACATTTATGCCAATGCGCTCAAGCAGCACAAGAGCGGTGGCAACGATGCCGCCAACTACGCCACGCTGCAGCAACGCCTGCAAGAAGCGCGCTGGTTCATCAAGAACATCCAGCAGCGCTTTGACACCATTTTGCGGGTCAGCAACGCCATCGTGGAGCGGCAAAAAAGCTTCTTCACGCATGGTGAACTGGCCATGCGTCCGCTGGTGCTGCGCGAGATTGCCGATGAACTGGGGC